>ENA-UOWO01001254-UOWO01001254.1-activated-sludge-metagenome-genome-assembly--contig:-NODE-1254-length-34354-cov-6.457856_pt1 | contig 34354 bp, 24 predicted proteins | sample MGYA00238148_ERZ761564 | MGnify/ENA primary metagenome ERZ761564 (study PRJEB28885, sample SAMN05720194) | activated sludge metagenome | isolation source: Anaerobic digester | place: USA...
GCTGGATATTCGTTTGTCCTGTCTGACTCAGCGGTGCATCAAAACCCACCCCGGTGGAGATAATAAACCGGTTATTAAAGAAAGATCGCCCGATACTGAAGTTTACATTACTGCTAAGGTTCAGCGCGGTTTTACTTGCCTCATCCAGGTTCCGGTTATAGAATGACGTGTTGAAATTAATATTATACTTATCACTTTTCAACAGGTTGCCAAACAGTTTATTCAGCTGATCACTTAATACCCCTAATAACATCCCGGAAATGGTACTCACCCCGAGGTTGGCTCCTGCCAGGTCACCCGACAATTCGCTCGGGGCAAAACTGTTAAATACGATGAGGTAGGTTACCTGCCTGTTGATCTCATTCAGGTTCTTTTGCATTTGCTGTACGAGCAGGGTCAGTTCCGGATCAGTCCTTGCCACACTGTTGGACGGGAAGTCCAGTGCGAAATTGATCTGTGGTTTAAACAGTTTATCGGTCAGCGTGGCCACCACATATACATCGCCTCTCGTATTACTGATGTTTGACGTTAGATTTAATGAACTGGCCAGCGGGGCAAAACTCACATTATTGGCATTGTATACCGCTTCAAATTTGATATTGGCATCATAGGGGTCCCCGTTCCATTCAATATAATTATGCGATCCCTTCCTGATTTCAAATGGTTTTTTGAAAAAAGACTGGAAGGTAAACAGGTAGTTTCCTTCCTCGATATCAAACCGTCCTCTCAGACTCAGTGGTTCAGCGGTGCCTGAACGGATATTCAGGGTGCCTGATCCTTTTCCTTTGATCTCATCGCCGGTCAGCTCATCCAGGATCACTTTCACCGTAACCATCGGATTGGCGGTAACTTCCACATCATAAATGATATTCGTGGCATTGCCGCTGAGGTCGGCTTCGTTCATTTCCCGTCCGTATTTCCGTTCGATCAGAAAGTCCGCAATCCCGCTCTCCCGGCTGGAAGAGGGGGGCAGGGTGATATAGCTGCTGTCTTTTTCAGACGCATTAGCATTGATGGTCATCACCATCTCTGACTGGTAGCCGAATAACTGCAAAACGCCGGTGCCTTTTACATTGCCATAAAAGGTCTGGTTATCACTAAATGTGGTATTCAGCAATTGCACCGGCTTATTGGCTTTGTCCCCGTCTTTTACCGTAGTGCCTGGCTTACGGGTGGATATTACCAGGTCATAGAACATGTCCCGGAAAGACTGGTGATCGATTCCCCCGGTAATATAGATCGGATTTCGTGTAATGGTGTCTGTTAGTACAATGCCGTCGAGATTAATTTTCTCTTTGGTCAGTTCAATGTCTGTGTCCTGTATTTTATAATAGCACTGGGTGAAATTCACCCGTAAGCCGGCATCCTTCAGCCGGCCTTTACCGGTAACACCGAGATCGTCAAACGGCCCGCTGATATCTATATCCCCGGTCAGGAATCCCTGCATATCTGAAAATAAACTGCCGAGGAATCGTTCCAGTACTTTGATCGGAAAGCTGCGGGCTTTCAACGCGATGATATTCTTTTTCGCGTCCTCTTCCTCACCGAAGAAAAGATCTATAGTATAACCCAGATAGCTTTCCTGGTTAACGGTACTGCCTTTAACTTTCAGTTCATTATCCTTACTGTTGTACAAAACGCTGGCCCGCAGTTCGCCAATGGAATCGTTGTCCATCCGTAAGTAACGGGTGGCAATATCTTCGGATGTGACCAGCATATGATCGCCCTGGTCTTCCACAAGGATATTTCCCGAAAGCAGCCCTTCCAGCCGGTTTTTGGGCAGGAAGAAAGGCGCAAAGTCATTCAGGTTCACATTGCTCAGTTCAATCAACAGGTCACTGCCATTCCCGACTTCAGAAGGCCGGGTCTTCATCACAATCCGTTGTTCTCCCTCGGATAGTACAAGGTCGCCCTGAGCCGGGTTGTTTTTCCGGAAAATGAGTTCACCTCCATCATCAATCGTCCATAGTTTTCCGTTAATGGTAAATGTGGAAGGATCCATATCAATCCGCACCCCGTCACTATACGTTTGTACCAGGGCATTGAGGTCTCCTTTCTCCACGTTCTGATTGGCCCCGGCATGAATACTGACCCTTGACGAATCATTGCGGGCATGAACGGTAAAATCAGCCGCCGGGATATTCAGACTGTCATTGATCCGGATATTATTGGTTTTCCCGAAGAGTACCAGGCTGTCGTAATTACCTGCAGCGGTGAACTGAACATTATCAAAATTATACTGCTTATAATGCAATTGCGGAACATCGGCTGTAAAGTTGAGTTCATTACGTGCCAGGTTCAGGGTGCCTTCAAAATGGCTGTTGTTAAAACCGGTTATTCCGGGTATCAGCAGTTTCACATATTCATCAACATAATACGTATTGATGTCAAACCGGATGTCCTGGTACCGGGGCTGTTTTTTGGGCGCTTTTATATAAGCCGGGTAATAACGGCTCAGAAAATAAGTGAAAGCGTCCGGCAGCTCTTCCAGGCTGTAATCTCCCTTAATGGTGGCGGTAAATTCATTGGATACCGCGGATAGTGTTTTTGTACTGTCTGCAAAGGAAGATGTAACAATCAGCGAATCGAAGGGCAGCGGGCTGCCGTTTTTAAGGAGCTCAGCTTCTGTAATACGGGCTTCACCAAGGAAATTGTCGATAGTACTGCTGGTGAAATTAAAATTCAGTTTGCCCCTGAAATCAATACTGTCGGGTGTAATGTTCAGGTCTTTCAGATTGGCCTTTTCCACGTTTGCCAGCAGGTTGAACCGCGGGGTGGCACTGTTGAAATCAATCAGGCCCGACATATCCAGTTTCAGGTGTGCATCATCGATAGAAGCGGTACCATCAAAACGTTTTTTATCCAGTTTCCCTTTAACGCTGATATTCGAATACCGGTAATTTTTGTATTCGGCATAACGGATATTTCCATCCACTAAAGTGTTCCTGCCAGACTCACTGAATCCTCTTCCTTTAACGGTGCCGGTCATAGATACCCCGCCGATATCCGGATCACCCAGGAATTCACCTAACCTGAAATTGTCTGTGGCGATAGATCCGGAATAGACAGGTTCCTGACCGGCAGGTAATTTCATATTCAGGTCACTCCGGATCGTACCAAGGTTGGTCTGAATAGTGCCATACGTAACGAAATCATTGATGAAGCCGGTGAAACTGCCTGCAAAGGACAGGTACTGTATCTTGCTGAGATCCGGGCTTTTTATTTTCCGGATCGAAGGCAGGATCTGAACTGCATCAGAATAAACGGTCCGGAAATTATTGGCTTTGAAATCTATAAAAGTCTGGTTGATATCGGGAAGTCCGGTCAGCGAAATATCCCCATTCAGCAGGGTATTATTACCGGCCTGCAGCAGTAAGTCATTTCCCGAAAGGTCATCCACGGTTCCCCTCACTTTCCCTTTCAGCGCAATACGTTTATTCCAATCGGCCATCTCCGGCGCAAAGAAGGCAATGTCATCACTGTCAATATGTGAATCCGCAAATTGTGCCGACAGTTTTACTTTATGAATAAAATCACCGAGTTCACTCATGTCATTGTAAGACATGGAAAAATAATTCCGGAGCTGGCTGTTATTCGTCTGCAGGTCCAGGTTATTAAATGTCATTCCCTGCGGGGTCATTTTCATATCCGCGGAAAGATTCTTTACTTCCAGCCCGCTTCTTTCCTTTGCACTGATCTGTAGTTTTGAAAATACCGTATCCCCGGTAAAAGTGGAGTTATTGAGGTTGGCATTGATGCCGGTAAAGTGGATATGTAAACCGTCAAAATGGGCCAATGCAGCCCGTTCTGTCTGCCGGTCACTGCTGAATGAACCGTTCGTGATGTTCAGTTCCCCGATTTTAAAAACAGTACGGGCTTCATTCCAGGCAGCCGTTGTATCCGTAGACGGTGTGGATGTTCTTTTAACCGTTGCGGGCTTCAGTTTGGAATAACTGTAGAGCGCAACTTCGGGATTAATGAGCTGGAGGGAATTAATTTCAAAACGGTTACCGGTGAGACCCAGGTTATTGGCATCGAGGTTCAGTGCCCCGACCCTGATACGCATATCTTCTCCCAGCCAGGCGTCTTTCTTAATGAATGTGACATTCTTCAGTTCCGCTTTTTTAAGATTCAGTTGTACGCCGCTTTTTTTCTTTTTACCAGTACCAGCTGAGGAAGAGGAGAAATAGTCAAAGATGAATTGTTGTCTCCAGACAGAATCCGTGCGCTGGAATTTCACCACTGCATTTTCCAGTCCTACGTACTTTAGTTCAATATTGTCCTTCAGGAAAAACCAGTCGGTAATCCGGACTTTCAAATCACCTGCGTACAGAAGGGTATCACCTGCCCGGTCTTCCAGTAACAAACCCTCCAGGTGCATTTTATCGAAAAGGGAAAAATCAATTCGTTTGATAGTGATTTTGGTCTGCAGGTCTTTCGACAAACGATGTGTTACCTGCTTAACGATCCAGTTCTGCCCCCAGGGGGTTTGAATAAAGATATAAGCCCCTGCGATCAGCAGCAGTAAACAGATAAAAAACCATTTCAGTATTTTTTTAAACCGCTTCAGGTTCAACTATTTATTTGTAAAAATACGTAATCGCTTCCTACAGGCAAATTCAATACCAATCCGCATAATGAAAGGAAAATTGGTAAAACAAGTATCAGTTCTGGTCCGGTCGTCCGGAACAGCCCGATTCTTAAAAAAAAAGGCTGCTCCGGTACAGGAACAGCCGTAAACTATTTTAGTTCCATCCGTTAAATTTTAAATCCAAGGGTCAGTAACACGTTCCCGCCGGTTTGTTTAAGGGTGGCCGCACTGAATGGCCGGTTCTGCAAACGGTAGGCAAAATCCACATCCTTACCCATCGTATGTACATAGGTCAGGTCAATGAAAATGCCCTTATGCCGGTAGCCAAGTCCGCCGGATAGCAGGAACCTGCTCCCTTTTTCTCCGGCAATATCCTGATAGGGATTTCCGTAATAGGCAATGCCAAGCCGGGTCATTATCGTTGTGAACTTCAGCTCACCACCGGCCCTGAAATTAAATGCTCCTTTATAGGCATTGTCAATAGCCTTATTCAGGGATTTCAGGTAATCTTTCGTTCCCTGGCTATTATCACCTTCCGGATCGGAGGTATAGGAAGATGCTTTATAATTCACATACTCAATATCTGCAGTCAGGAATCCTCTTTGTTTCCGTACATCTTCAATTTCCCGGAGTACATAAGAGGCACTGGCCATTAACCGGTAGGGGGTAAACATCCAGTATGAAAACTGGCCATCCTGATTATTATTCAGAAATGAGGAGGTTTGTGACATTGTACCCTGATAGCTCTCCGTGTTGGTGGTAACAGAAGCACTGTACTGGTCGGTCAGCCGGTAAAAGCTGGGTGTATGAAAGGCCAGTCCAAGGCGTACATGTTCCACCGGTTTATAAATGACGCCCATTTTCAGGTTAACCCCGGAACCCTTTGTTTCGAGATTCTGTGTAAATACAGCGTAATCAAATTTATTATTGGGATCAGTACCTGCATCCGCTTCTGTAAAAGTAGAAGTCCGGTCATAACGCAGGAAAGGTACCCCCAGGGTGAAGCCCATAAACCACTTATCATGTGATGCACCTGCAAAAGCCAGGGCCAGTTCGGTGATCCCTCCACGGGATTCCACTACATTTTCCTGGAACAGACCGGTGCCAAAAGGAGCCCGGGTCTGAAACTGATAGTTGCCGGAACTGCCCCCGGCCACAGTATCAATCCAATAGGTATTAAAAGCGAGACTACTGCCAAACGGATAGTTTTGGGCAACCGCATTGGCATCAGTTACTCCGTTGATTTCTTCCAGAAACTTATGGGAATAGGAACTCTGGTTGTTTTGTCCGCGGTAAAGCAGGTTGGTGCCAAAATTCGCCGTGCGGTTAATCGCCAATGCAAATGCAGAACTGGAATTCCGTCCTTTCCTGTCTTTTTCAGCCCCATTGCCGATTACCAGCCCGGATGCACCAAAAGAAGCATACTTCCGGTTGTCTTTTTCCTGGCGGGAATAATAGGTAGCATTATTGTTCCATAAGTTAAACCCGGGACTCAGGACAAAATCGCCGGTTTTGTAAAAACCAAGGCCGGCCGGATTTACATACGCGGCGGAAAGATCGCCACCCAGGGAGGCCATGGCTCCGCCGACAGCCTGTTGCCGGGCCGTACCGGAGGACACGTTCCAGGAATAACGAAGGGCATCGGTTGGATCCTGGGCCAATAAGGGGCCGGCACAGGCAAAAGAAGTCAGTATGAAAATTATTTTTTTCATGATAACAGTGAATTACAGGTAGACAATAGTGGTTCCAGTATTGCTGGACAGTTTACAAAGCCGGTCATTGTTTCCGTTGTTGAATTAGAAACGGCGAACCGGGGCGCTGCTGCCAGAAGAGGAACCAGAACTGCTGGATGAACTGCTGGAAGAAGACGATGAAGAAGAAGGTTTTGTGCCGGAAGAACTGCCGGACGATGAATTATTATTTCCTCCGCTGAAAATGGTCCGTAACAGGTTGCCGGTATTGCTTCCGGAGTTGGAACTGCTGTTTCTCGGAGCGGTATAGGTATTGCCGTTATACCCGTTATTGCTATTCCCGGGTAAACTGTATTTTGGATTGTTAAATTGTGTTTTCGGATTGGAAACGGTGCTGGTGTTTTTCGGATTATAAGTATTCAGATTCGCCATCCGGGGTTTTGGCGGGTTGGAAGCAAAACTATTGTTTACAAAGATCGTTTGGGAACAATAGGGATTGTAATAATAATTCCAGGTATTATACGGGTTATAATAGGAACCATAATAATAATTGTGGCCGAAACCAAAACGCTCGTATGCGTACCAGTCGTTCAGATCGTTCCACTGATTACGGTTACGGATTTTCATCCGCAGGTAACGGTCTTCCTGGAAGTCCTCCTCATACCGGTAACGCCGGTCATCTTCTTTTTCTATACGAACATACTCATCCTGCGGACGGGTAGGGGAATAGTATACATCATCAGGGGTTTGCCCAGTTTTGTAGGCGGTGGTACAACTGCTCAGTGCAGCTACAACGAGTGCCAGGAGTAAAACAGATGATTTCATGGCAAATGGTTTATCGGGTTAAAGTTGAAGTTACTACTTTTGTGCGACTTATATGGATACACAATCGTTTGCATTGACAATACAAAGATTTAACCAATTCCGTGAATTATTGTATATCCGCCTGTTAAATAAGATTTAAAGCCTGAAAAGCAGTTAAACCAAGCAATATGAGCAAAGAGATCACATCGCGGGCCACCGATTATTCCCAATGGTACAATGACTTAATCCTGAAGGGGGAACTGGCCGATTATTCCGCTGTCAGGGGCTGTATGGTGATAAAACCCTACGGATTTGCCCTATGGGAGCATATGCGGGACGCACTGGACAAGATGTTCAAGGATACCGGGCACGTAAATGCCTACTTCCCGCTCTTTGTCCCGAAAAGCCTTTTTGAAGCCGAAGAAAAAAATGCGGAAGGTTTTGCCAAAGAATGCGCTATCGTAACACATTACCGGTTGAAAGCAGATCCCGCTAAACCAGGGAAACTGATGGTGGATCCCGAAGCCAAACTGGAAGAAGAACTGGTGATTCGTCCTACCAGTGAAGCAATCATCTGGAATACATATAAAGACTGGATACAATCCTACCGCGACCTGCCCATCCTGGTGAACCAGTGGGCCAATGTGGTACGATGGGAAATGCGAACCCGCTTATTCCTTCGCACAGCTGAGTTTCTCTGGCAGGAAGGACATACCGCGCATGCCACCAAACAGGAAGCCATTGAAGAAGCGGAGAAAATGCTTCATGTCTATGCCGATTTTGCCGAAAACTGGATGGCCGTTCCTGTGATCAAAGGCGTGAAATCCGCCAATGAACGCTTTGCCGGAGCGGAGGATACGTATTGCATTGAAGCGTTGATGCAGGACGGTAAAGCATTACAAGCCGGTACATCCCATTTTCTGGGACAGAATTTTGCCAAGGCATTTGATGTGAAATTTAGTGATAAGGAAAACAAACTGGAGTATGTATGGGCCACCAGTTGGGGCGTAAGTACCCGTCTGATCGGAGCCCTGGTAATGGCACATAGTGATGACCAGGGACTCATTCTGCCACCCCGGATTGCTCCTACCCAGGTGGTGATCGTACCGATTTATAAAGGAGATGAACAGAAAGCCCAGATCGATGCCAGGGTGCAGGCGATCATGAGTGAGCTGAAAGCCCTTGGTATCCGGGTCAAATATGATGATAATGACAATGCCCGGCCCGGCTGGAAGTTTGCAGAATATGAAATGAAGGGTGTACCGGTACGTCTGGCTATCGGTGCCCGTGACCTCGAGAAAAATGTGGTGGAAGTGGCCCGCCGGGATACGAAAGAAAAGAATGTGGTCAGCCTTGATGGCATTGCCGGGTATGTCAATAATCTGTTGACGGAGATTCAGCAATTCATGTTTGATAAGGCAAAAGCCTACCGCGATGCCAATATCACACCGGCAAACAGCTGGGAGGAGTTTGAAAAACTCCTGGACGAAAAAGGTGGTTTTATTTCCGCCCATTGGGATGGAACTCCTGAAACTGAAGAAGCCATTAAGGAAAAGACCAAAGCTACAATCCGTTGTATTCCGTTGGATAATCCACAGGAAGAAGGGGAGTGTATCTTTTCTGGGAAACCTTCAGTACAACGGGTGCTTTTTGCAAGGGCTTATTAAGCCGTGGATCGATTTCAACCGCTCCGGTTTGTTCAGCGCAAAATTATTTGCAGTAAACAGACCGGAGTTTTATATTTACTGAAACCTAAAAAAAAATTGTATGGAACAACAACAGGAAAACTCATTATTTGGCCTTAGCATTGATAGCGTAACGGCTGGTTATTTAAAAGAAACCGCTTCCTGGGCGAAGCTGCTTGCTATTGTAGGGATGATCGGTTGCGGATTTATTGTTATCGGAGGCATTGTGGCGTCTATGGCGATCAGCAGTGCCACCAGTGAGTTAAGTCGTGAAATGGGCGGCAGTGGTGCTTCAGCTGCAGCAGGTGCGGCGATGATGATTTTTTATATCATTATGGCAATTATCTACTTTTTCCCCTGTCTTTTTACACTCCGTTTTTCAAACCATATCAAGGTAGCATTAAATGCAAATGATCAGATGGCCCTGAATGAAGGAATGCGCAATTTAAAAGCGACCTTCCGTTTCATGGGGGTGATCACCATTATCTTTATTTCTTTGTTCTTACTGTTATTCTTACTCGGGGGACTTGGTGCCGTAATGGGCTGATCAGACCAGTGGTTCAATTGGTAGAAAGGAAATTGTAGTCTTTCAGGAGTAAATCTAAAAAATCAAAAGCAGGCATACCTGATTCAATTTTCAGGTGTGCCTTTATTTTTGCGGCAGCTGTTTCCGCCATATGGTAATCCCCTTTGCGTCGCGCGGTGTCCAGAATGTTTTTTATGGAATTGATATCCCGGTCGCTTAGCTGCATGATCTGAGGAAAAGAGGGGACATAGCTGTCGGCTACTTCAATAAACACGGTGTCTTCTATATCGCCTTTGGTCTGTGTGCGGATAAGGATCGTCCTCGCCAGCAAGTCGCCTAAGCGCTGCCCTTTTTTACTCGCTACAACCAGTATGATGTCGGTGATAAAGAAGCCAATGACTGAAAGTACCAGTATGATCGCCTGTGTGTTTTCTCCGGTATATATTTTACCTAAACCCATTAAGAGTAAGAGCAAAAACCAGATATCCCTTAGCATCCAGCGGATAAATAACTGGCTGATACCGGCTTTACCGCCGTTCTCATTCACCACCCGCAATTGCATGATCTTTTTTCCCAGGCTCTGCCCGTTCAGCAGGATCTCCATCGAAATATGATAAAAAAAGATCGGCCCCAGTATAATAAAAAGGGAAGCCCAATGGAGGTTCATCCAGTTTTCTTCCGATCGGCTGTTCATAGTCCCGGCTATTGACGTAAGAAAGGCTACTGAAATCTTGTAGTAAATGATCAGGAGAATGGTATCAATAAAAAGGGCAAGGATCCTCCGGAAGAATTCAGGTACTTCGAATTCCAGGTCAATATTGAAATTGGTGGGAATCTTGATTACAGCCATCGGGTAAAGGTAAGTACAGAACAGGAGAAATAATATTCGCCAGGTCCTGCTTTTCTTATTTTAAAAATAGTATTTTACAAGCAAAATTCATCGATTGAGGGAAGCCCTGTTTATAAAGAAGAATAAAGACCGCTGGCTGAAAAACCAGCACCTTCCCCCGGATGACCCGGATGAGATGGCCGCTTCCTTTACACAGCTGGTGGATGATCTGGCGTATGCCAAAACATTCTATCCATCTGGGAAGGTTACCCACTATATCAATTCGCAGGCTTCGCGGATATACCTCGATATCTATAAAAACAGGAAAGAGGATTCCAACCGGATCTGGAAATTCTGGAAGTATGATCTGCCACTGACCATCCGCAAACATCATGGCATACTGCTTTTTGCCACCCTCTTTTTTATCCTTTTTTTTGTGATTGGCTTTTTTACGGCTTCCGTGGATGAATCTGTTGCCGCGGAAGTACTGGGCCCCGGCTATATCGAGGAAACACATAAAAATATAGAAAAAGGAAACCCCTTTGGCATCTATGAAGGAGGAAACAGTATCCTGACCTGGCTGGGAATCATGGTAAATAATATGATCGTCGCCCTGCGCATGTTTGCTTCTGGACTGGCACTTGGAATACCTTCCCTTTATGGGTTGGCTGAAACCGGGGTGATGGTCGGCGTGTTTGACCAGATATTTGCGGCGAAAGGACTGGCTGCAGATTTCTGGCTGGTGGTTTTTGTACACGGTACACTTGAAATTACAGCAATTATATTAGCCGGTGGGGCCGGACTGATCCTGGGAAAGGGATTTCTTTTTCCCGGAACAATCAAACGGATGGATGCGTTCAAACAAAGTGCAAAGGACGGGACTAAGATCATGATCGGCCTGTTGCCTGTATTTGCTGTGGCTGCATTTTTTGAAGGATTTATAACACGTCTGTATAACGATCTTTCCTGGCTGACAACCGGTGTGTTTTCTGTTTCTGTCATTTTTGTCATCTGGTATTTTATCATTTACCCCATCCGACTGCATAAGCGCTTATCGGTACAGTTAAACGAGGAGGACGTATAGTGAGCCGGAATACCCTGAACCCGATTTCTTTTTCCCTTGTGGCCTGGAAGCGCTTTCTGGTCTTGCTGATCATGGCCCTGCTTTCAGGTGGTTTATTGCAGGCGCAAACGGATGATCCTGACATGGAGGAGGAAGATACCACCATCACCCGGACGACAATAGAAGTGGCGCCGGTTGAGACCCTAGATGAAGAGGAAGAATCCACTGCTCATTTTATTCCACTCCGTGACATGGATTCAGTCAGCCTTTACCGCCGGAAAGCCCCCGACAGTGTGATCAACGCTTTACAGGAGGACGACGACTTCTGGTATGCCAATGCCAACATAGAAAAAAAGAAACCGGAAAAAGAAAAGAGGCGCCGGAATCTCCAACCAGACTGGGGCTTTAGCTGGATGTCGACCATTCTTTGGGTGGTGATTGTCGGCGTATTTCTCGCGGTGGTGATTTACTATATGGCTGAAAGTGGTTTGTTCAGACGCAAAAGGAGAGTGGTGACGGATAATAGAAAGGACCCATCACTGGAGGAAATGCCGGAAGATATATTTGCAATCCGCTATCAGCAGGAAATTGATAAGGCTGTTGCAGGTGGAGACTACCGGCTTGCCGTACGCCTGCAATATCTCCGGTTGTTGAAACATATGGCAGAGAAAAACCGGATCCGCTATCAGCAGGACAAAACCAATATGGACTACCTGTTGCAGCTGTATAATACTGAATATTATCATGACTTTTTCCGTATCACCCGCCATTACGAGTATAGCTGGTATGGCCGGTTTGCTGTATCGCCGGACGCCTACCGGCTGATTTCGCAGGATATGGAACAGTTTCAAAACAAGCGATAACCCAGGTGAAACGTATACTACCATATTTGCTTGTTACTGTGCTGGCTGCCGCCATCATCCTGTTATATATTTCAGGAAAGGCGGCCAGGAAAAGAAACTTTGACGACCGTGTTACATTAAAGCGGCAGGATAAAATTCCCTATGCCACTTATGTAGCTTTTCAGCAGTTACCTTATCAGTTTCCTGGTGCCCGTATTCAGGTAACCCGGAAAGAACCAGGGTATTGGGATTCGGTTTCCGTATATGATGACCGGCAGGCTTTTATCTGCATTACGGACCGGTTCGGGGCAGACGAATCAGAAATGAAGAAGCTGATAGATTTTGCACGTTACGGAAATGATGTTTTTATCAGTGCCCGCTATATCTCTTCCAAAGCAGATGAATTTCTTCGTTGTGGCAGTAACGCTCCGGAGTATTACAGACAGTATCCAGGTGATGAAGAGGACGGGAAAGTCCGTTTGACCCTTAATACCCCGCCATTTTCTGATACCGTACATTATCAATACCCTGGTAAAACCTTTTCATCTTATTTCACACAAGTGGATGAACGTTCTACCCAGGTGCTCGGTTTTGATGAAAGCGGACGTCCGGATTTTATCCGCCTGCAGACGGGGAAAGGTAATTTTTACGTTCACCTGGAACCGCTGGCTTTTTCCAATTATTTTTTACTGCATGAAAAAAATATCGGGTATTATGAAAAAGTTTTTTCCCTGATCAGCCCGGACGTGAAATCCATTATTTGGGATGAGTATTATCTCAATAAAAAAATGTCGTACGATCAGTCGCAGCAGCAGAAGGGGTGGATGACGGTCCTGATGAATATGAAGAATGCAGAAGGGGAAAAGCCATTTCGGGCCGCATTCTGGTTGTTAATCCTGTTGCTCATTGTTTATGTGCTGATGGAAATGCGGCGCCGGCAGCGTTATATACCGGTGGTACGGAAACCGCGCAATGACTCACTCGATTTTGTGAAAACGATTGGCCGGCTGTATTATGACCGGAGTGACCATAAGAATCTATGCCGGAAAATGAGTGCCTATTTCCTTGAATTTGTACGAAGCAATTATAAACTGCCTACGGGTATTCTCAATGACGATTTCATCCGGCTGCTCCACTTTAAGTCAGGGGTTGAAGAAAAGGAGATTGCTGAAATCGTTTCCTTTATCCGGCAACTGGATGAAGGGGATACTATACATGAACGGCAACTCGCCTTTTTTCATAACCGACTTGAATCATTCTATAAAAAAGCATAAATATGGAAGAACCAATTTTTCAACAACGTACCGATCTCTCTGCACTGAATGCAGCAGTTATGGCAATCCGTTCCGAGATTAAAAAAATTATCGTAGGTCAGGATGAAATGGTGAAGTTGATTATAGCCGCTCTGTTGGCAGACGGTCACGTACTGATCGAAGGTGTGCCCGGTGTGGCCAAGACCCTTACCGCAAAACTCGTGGCAAAAAGCGTGAATGCCGGCTTCTCCCGGGTCCAGTTCACCCCCGATCTCATGCCGTCCGATGTATTGGGTACGCCTGTATTCAATCCCAAGGAAGCCAGTTTTGAATTTAAAAAAGGACCAGTATTCAGCAATATAATACTGGTGGATGAGATCAACAGGGCTCCGGCTAAAACACAGTCGGCCTTGCTGGAAATCATGGAAGAACGACAGGCAACCATCGATGGCAAAACCTACCCGATGGCCTCTCCGTTCATGGTGCTGGCTACGCAGAACCCGGTAGAGCAGGAGGGTACTTACCGGTTGCCGGAAGCGCAACTGGACCGGTTCCTTTTTAAGATCGTGGTGCCGTATCCTTCTGAAACGGAAGAAATGAATATCCTGACCCAGTTTCACCAGATGGGCAATACTTCTGCGCTCGATATGATCAATCCGGCGCTGAACGCAGAGCAGATTAATGCCTTGAGGAAGCAGATAAAAATGCAGGTGATGGAAGAGAAACTGCTGCAGTTTGTAGCCCGGATTGTTCACCAGACACGGAACAATAAATCCATTTATCTCGGCGCTTCACCCCGTGCTTCCATTTCGATTATGAATGCTTCCAAAGCGATTGCGGCAATGCAGGGAAGGGATTTCGTAACACCTGATGATATTTTAACTGTAGCTATACCTGTTTTACGTCACCGGATCATCCTTTCACCTGATAAAGAAATGGAAGGGATCAGTGAAGATGATGTAATCCGTCAGATAATCCAGGGAATGGATGTACCACGTTAACTGATTAACTCATACCCGTGATCCGATCTTTTTACTTTAATAAAATTGTTTACTATATAGCCGGGGCTGCTGCGATCCTGTATGCCCTGAGCTATTTTATTCCGTCCTTTTACCGAATAGCCGGACTGATGCTGGTATTGCTTGGAGTGGCTGTACTGATCGATATGATCCTGGTGTACAGTAAAAACAAGGGAATAACGGCCAGTCGTGAACTGCCGGAGCGGTTTAGTGTTGGCGATCAGAACAAAGTGCAGATCCGCCTGACAAATCACTATGCATTTACTGTAAAAACCAGTATCATTGATGAACTGCCCGTACAGTTCCAGGATCGGAACTGGATACGTAAACTTATATTACAAGCAGATCAGCCAGCCATACTGGACTATACGTTGCGGCCTGAAACCAGGGGAGAATATACGTTTCACGACATTAATGTATTTGTACATGCGCCACTGAAACTGGTCAGGCGACGTTTTGTTTTCGAACAGGAACAGGTAGTAAAAGTATACCCGTCCTACTTTCAGATGCGGCGTTACCAGCTGCTGGCAATGAGCAACCGCCTGCAGGATGCCGGTGTTAAAAAGATCAGGAAACTCGGACATAGTATGGAGTTTGAACAGATCAAAGAATATGTGCGGGGAGATGATTATCGTACTATCAACTGGAAAGCCTCTGCCCGTAAGCAGGACCTGATGGTGAATAATTATACGGATGAGCGGAGCCAGCAGATTTATTGTCTGATCAACAAAGGCCGGGTGATGAAAATGCCGTTTCATGGAATGACCCTCCTTGATTATGCGATCAATGCCTCCCTGGTATTGAGTAATGTGGCACTGGTGCGGCAGGATAAAGCCGGACTTATCACTTTTGAGAAAAACCTGGACACCTTCGTGCTGGCTGATAAGAAACCCACACAAATGAACCAGGTGCTGGAAACGCTTTATAAACAGAAGACCGATTTCCGGGAAGCTGACTTCGAAAAACTGTTTTCCGTGATCAGGAACCGGATCACTAACCGGAGCCTGCTGGTCCTTTTTACCAATTTTGAGTCCATGGAAAGTCTGCAACGCGAATTGCCGGCACTCCGGAAAATTGCCAAGTATCACCTCCTGCTGGTCATCTTTTTTGAAAACACAGAACTGAAAACAGTATTGGAAGGGAAAACCAGGTCACTGGAAGATATCTACATCAAAACCATTGCAGAGAAATTTGTCTTTGAGAAAAAACTCATGGTAAAAGAACTACACAAAAACGGTATTCCGTCCATCCTTACCACCCCGGAGGGACTGACTGTAAACACGGTTAACAAATACCTGGAACTGAAAACCAGAATGTCGATTTAAGTACGAAGTACGAGGTACGAAGTACGAAGTGGTTGTTTTACGGGTGCTTTTTACTCCCCGGTACATTAGCAGTCTGAACGACTTCTCCATACTTTAGTTAATTCCGAACTTTAAGTTCATACTTCGTACCTCTTATTTTTAAACGGCTTTCCCATCCTTTAGTTAATCCCGATCTTTAGGATCGTACTTCGTACCTCGTACTTCGTACTTGTCTTCGTACTTTTGTATTTATGGAGAATCCCATTAATATATTCGAAGAAGGTCAGGTGCTGCTGATCGATAAACCGCTGGAGTGGACCTCTTTTGATGCAGTGCGTAAGATCAGGAACCTGGTGCGTATAAAGAAAGTGGGGCATGCAGGAACACTTGATCCGCTGGCCACCGGTTTGCTGATTGTATGTACCGGTAAGTTTACCAAACGCATCAATGAGTTTATGGCGCAGGAAAAAGAGTATACCGGAACATTTACCCTGGGGGCGGTCACACCCACATATGATCTCGAATCTGAACCCGTCAGTCAGCGGCCCTATGATCATATCACCTCTGAAATGATACAGGCGGCTACAGTTCCTTTTCTTGGAGAAATTTACCAGGTGCCACCTGCACATTCGGCAATCAAAGTCGCTGGCAAACGAGTGTATGAACTGGCCAGGGCCGGAAAGGAAGTGAAACTTGAGCCCCGTAAGTTATTCATTCATGCATTTGAGATCACCCGGATTGAATTACCCGTCGTGGAATTCCGTGTCGTGTGTTCAACGGGCACCTATATTCGTAGTCTGGCCCATGATTTTGGAGCGGCCCTGGGATGCGGTGCCTACCTCAGTAAACTTTGCCGGACAAGAATCGGTGAATTTTCCCTTCAGTCAGCCGAGTCAATTGCCGGCTTTGAGCAACGGGTGAAAGCCCTGAATGCTACAGTTTAAACGGATAATTGATGCCAAGCTGTAACTGCCCGTTGAGCGGTTTCCAGTTATAAAACCATTTATTCTGACTGATTTGATTCTGCAGATCCGGACTCGGATCTTTTACTTTATAGGCATAATCCAGACGGATGATGAAGTACGTGAAATCAAGCCGGAGGCCGGTTCCTATACCAATCGCAATATCTTTTCCCAGCCGGCTTAATTTGAATACTTCTTCCGGATCACCTGCTTCTTTTTTCATGAACCATACATTCCCGATATCAGTGAATAAAACACTTTCGATTCTGGTGCCAGCTATAGTCGTAATCTTGAACCGGTACTCCATATTCATCTCCAGCTGGATATCCCCGAAGCGGTAGGGGTATTCATTGTAGTCTTTGATGGCAGAGCCCGGGCCGAGCCGGCGGAGACGCCAGGCACGCATACTGTTGGGCCCGCCGCCGAAATATTGCTTAAAGAAGGGGAGGGCGTTTCTCTTGGATTCTTTAACAGTGGAATTGAACGCATATCCGATACCAGCAAAAGCCCTGAATACAAAAGAGGAATTCTTACGCTTGAACTGCTGCGTATATTCAGCATTTATCTTCATGAATTTATACAACTGGGTATCCAGAAAATCGCTGGGGATAAGGCCCGCCAGGAAAGGCAACTCCAGGTTTGCGGAAAATACAGAAGGTTTACGTGGATGGGTGTTTGTAAGCGATGTGCCAAGTATGACCGAAGAAATAAAGCCATCCGTGAATACGTTCTTGAGTGTGGGATTCGCCGCAATGAGTTTATCAAGACTGTCCTTCGGATCCAGCTTGGAGTACTCAATATTGGGCAGTTTTATTGAAATCTGCGTCAGTTTATGGCTGCCGGGTTTCACGTACTGGTACTCATAACCCCAGGAGGCATTGACAGAAGTCAGGTTGAATAATTCCCGTCTTTCTGTTCTTGCCGCGTTAAAACCAAAAACCGTCCTGATATTATTCCGGTCTGCTTCCGGGATCCAGCCAAAACGGGGAAGCATCGCTTTAGGGAAATAGATCGTATGACTCAGCACAAACTGCTGGGATTGTACAAAATTGTTTCCCAGTTCCACTCCATACCGGATATTGCTGTTGGTCTGAATGGCCGACCTGGCAAAATTCCGGTTCGTAATACCCACATTCGTTCCGATACTGAACAGGTTGCCGAGATACTGATTCTGATTCTGGCTTGTTTCAATATTCGCGTTGAACGAGTATTTTTTGGCAGGGGTCAGCCGAATAATAAAGTCTGCCGTGTCCTGACCCTTACGGGTTATTTGTTCAATATTAGACAGCCGCCAGGCGCCCAATGAATTAAACCGGTTGATCGTTTTGTAATAATTTTTCTGACTGTAAAGATCACCCCGGTGCAAATAAACATGCACAGGCAGGATCTTTGATCGGAATGCCTTCCGGTACGAAATTACCTGGATTCCATCCACCCATTCCACTTTACGGGTATATCCGGCAGTATCCGGACTGTATTCGGGATGAATAGTGATATTTCCGACATAATACTTCACCAGCTTGCTGGTATCAAATCCCGGGCGCAGTATGATCTCGATATTCGCTGTTGGATTCTCCCTTTTCTCTTTCAGCTGCTGAAGTATCTGTAACTGTTCAAAAGGGTCCAGGCTGGGATTCAGCAGCTTTATATCAAGGGTATCCCAAACACCTTTTAACTCCTCCCGGTTAAACCGCAGGTAACCGTTATTGCGATACAGGTCTACCAGGCGGTCCAGTTCCATGGATATGGCAGTTTTGGCAAAGGGATCCCCTTTTTTCAGCAGGGATTCGTTTTTATTCGCGAGGGTGATAGATTGTATTTCAGCCTCTTTTAGATTATAACTGATAGAATCCAGTCTTACGACTTTCCCCGGATTAACAAAAAAACTGATAAAGGCTCTTTGTTGCTCTTTAGTCTTGAGCTGAATACTATCTTTATAGTAAATAGAATCGTGAAAGTAACCGAGGGAATTGAGAAGCGATCGCATATAAAGGATCGACCGGTCAGCATTTTCTTTTTTATATACCGGGGGATTCTTCATTACACTGTAAAAAAGCTTGGACACTGAACGGGCCCGCATACTGTCATCCAGCTGTCCTTTCAGCCGGGATGTCAGGATTTCCTTTTCTTCGTTGGTGAAATTGCCATTTACCGTGATCTTTGTCTCAAATACGAATGGCTTCCCCTTCGGATAATTTTTAGGAATTACGCTGCAGGAAACAAAAAAGGTAATCATAACAGAAAGTGCCGGTAAAAGCAGCAGCAGTTTGCTTCGATGGTAAGGCTGTCCTGTTATCATAAATGGTAAAAGAGTGACTATGCTTGGTAAATCAACAATCAAATATATTCAAAGTTTAGGCCAGAAAAAATTCAGGGACGAGGCCAGGGTCTTTATTGCCGAAGGTCCCAAGATAGTTAGTGAGCTGATAAAAGCCTGTCCCGGGCAGGTGAAAAAGGTATTTGCCCTTGAAGAATGGCTGAATGAACAACAGCAGCTGTGCCGGAATATAGAGTCCGAAGTAATATCTGTAGAAGAATTAGAAAGAATTTCACAATTAAAGACACCCAATAAGGTACTGGCATTGATTAATTTTTTCAGTAATGAGTCCATACAGCTCGAAGGCCGGCTGAGTCTTGGAATATGTGGTATTCAGGATCCGGGCAATCTGGGTACAATTATCCGGATAGCGGACTGGTTTGGTGTCACCCAGGTTATTTGCAGTGAAGATTCAGCTGATCTTTATAATCCCAAAGTCATACAATCCACCATGGGAAGTATTGCCCGGGTGAACGTATTTTACAGTGACCTGGGAGAATTGCTCCGGGAAATGCCCGGTTTTCCGGTATTTGCCACCGTGTTGGATGGAATGGATGTTAAAACAGCAGGACAACCAACACAGGGTATCATTCTGATCGGCAATGAATCGAAGGGAATCCCCGGGGATTTACTGGACTTATCCAATAACCGGATTACCATTCCGAGGAAAGGCGGAGCTGAATCGTTGAATGCCGCTGTAGCTGCGGGAATCATTTTGGCTCACCTTACCTGAACCGGATCGCTTTTACGGGCTGGATACGACGGACCAGAATGGATGGAATCAACATTACCAGGAAGGAGACCAGTAAAGTCAGCCCGCATACCAATATAACTTCCCACCAAACAATTTTCACAGCGGCCGAACTCAGGTAATACGCTTCTTCTTTCAATTTGATAAAACCGGTTTCCTGCTGTATCCACAACAAAAGCAGTGCGAGCACCGTCCCAATCACAATGCCAGTCAGGGTGATCAGCATGGAATGCCGGAGAAAAACTTTTTGTACGGTCCAGTCACTCGCCCCCAATGACTTCAGGATGCCGATCATCCGTACCCGTTCCAGTACGAGGATCAGCAGGCAGGTGACCAGGTTTATCACCGCGATGGCAATCATAAAACTGATCAGTACATTGCGGGTAACATCCTGCATATTGAGCCAGTCAAAAATATTCGGGGAAATCTTTTTGACACTGATCGCGTCCCAGGTAGCCGGAAATGAGTCCAGTTCATGCAGCTGTATGGCAATGGTATCAGTAAGTTTATAGTTATTCAGAAAAATTTCATAACCACCTGCCTGGTCATCATTCCATTGATTCAGGTTCCGGATCAGCCGGATATCACCAATGGCGAAAAGCCGGTCATATTCTTCAATACCGGTTTTATAAATACCGGCAATACTCATTTTTTTTGTCCGTGGATTTTCACCGGGTTTAAGGAAATAAATAAGCAGGCTGTCACCTGGCTGAAGCTGTAGTCGGGAAGCCGTATAATCGGAGACGAGCAGTTCGCGGCTGAACAAACTGTCCGTAAAACGGATGGGCCGCCCGGATTTTATAAATTGTTTAAGGTGTTCAAAGTCGTAGGTGTTGTCCAGTCCTTTTACCAGTACACCTTCAATGTCCTCCCTGGTTTTAAGCAGGGCATAACGCGTGGCAAACGGATGTATACTCTTCACGCCCGGGTACCGGGCAATCGTGCTTACTAATGCGGTGTCTTCTGAAATAGCAATTTCTTCCGAAATAATAGCTTTCCCGGGTTGTTTTTCCTGTACACGGATATGCCCCCAGAAACTGAAAATTTTCTGGCTGACCGCTTCCTGGAAGCCATTTGCGAGGGCCAGGGTAACGATCATCACCATGACACTGATGATCGTGGCCGCTATTGACAAGCGGATGATAAACCTGGAAAAGGTCTTTTGCTGATTAAATGCGATGCGGTTAGCTATGAATCCTGCAACCTTCAATGATAATAGTTTGTCTTTATCAAAAATAAGGTGCTGCTCAGGATTTATCCTTTTTTTTAACGTATTTTCAACGAATATTTTCAGAGAACAACCCGCTCATGAAAAAAATAATTTTAGGGCTGCTTTGCTGGCCAATCTTCCTGTCGGCCCAGATCCCCGATCATATTTACCGTCCCAACATACGGACCGTGAAACTGTTTAAGTACGGTGATATTTACAGTTATCCGGTACTGCAATTGGGAAATAATGAGCAGTTGGAATTGCATTTTGATGATTTAGATAATGATGTCAAAAATTATTATTACAGTTTTCAGTTATGTAATGCGGACTGGACACCGGCCAATGTGCAGACGTTTGATTATATACGGGGTTTTCAGAGTAACCGGATCGGGACTTACCGAAGTTCTTCGATCGTTCAAACCCGTTATACACATTATCAGGCCATACTTCCTGAACGGAATTCCGGGCCCACAAAGGGCGGGAATTATCTGTTGAAAGTATTCCTGAATGATGATACATCCAGATTGGTTTTCTCCAAACGGCTCCTGGTAGTCAATAAGAAGGCTTCGGTAGCCGGCCAGGTATTGCAGCCGTTTAATGGCAATATGTTTCAGACCCATCAACGGGTACAGGCGGGGGTCAGTACGGCAGGGACCCAGCTTAATCCGTTTTCGCCACAGGATTTGAAACTGGTCATTTTGCAAAATTTTAATTGGGGTAGTGCCAGTCTGATCGACCGGCCCACTTTATTTAGGGGTAATTATTATGAATACAGTGATGATGCTTTCACCACATTTCCTGCCACAAAAGAATGGCGATGGGCAGACCTTCGTAGTTTTCGTTTGAGAAGTGACCGGGTACAGCGGATTGTGGACAGCGATACCTCTTCCCGTATTGATATTTACATCAATCCGGATATGGACCGGCGTCAGCAGATTTATATTTATTACCGGGATATCAATGGCTTGTTTTCCTCAGAGAACCAGGATAATGGCAATGCGTACTGGCAGGCAGACTATGCCTGGGTGCATTTCACCTATGTGCCACCCGGCAACCAGCCCATACCGGGCAGACAGGTGTATCTTTTTGGAGAACTGACGCAGTATTCACCTGATGAGGCCACAAGGATGGAATTTAATCCGGAAAAAGGGGTCTATGAAAAAGCACTTTATCTGAAACAAGGATATTATAATTATTCCTATGTAACCCTGCCTGACAGGCCGCAGCGCGGAGTTCCGGCTCTTCCGGAAAATGCGGAAGGCAATTATTGGGGAACAGAGAACAGTTATATGATCCTGGTCTATTTCCGCCCATTTGGTGCAAGGGCCGATGAATTAGTGGGCTACAGCCTGATCAATTCTGCTTTCCAACGCTGAAATTTTTTCCAATTCTATACGAGTCATTCGGTTGCACTGCCTTATCTTTGCGCCGGCAGGTCTTACACGACCAGCTCCTGCTGAATCCTCCCAGGGCCGGAAGGCAGCAAGAGTAGGTGGTTGAGCGGTGCGATGTGAGTAGCCTGCCACTTTTTTTCACCCTCCGAAGCTTAAGCGAAGGAGGGTTTACCTCCCAGATGGCAGAACCGGAGGATTTCACTGCCGGGAAATCTATTTTTCAAGCAAGTTTCCCTTACGTACTCAACATCTTAGTACTCAAAATACATCAACATGAAATTTTTTATAGACACCGCCAACCTGGCTCAGATCAAAGAAGCCAATGAACTGGGAATCCTCGACGGAGTAACCACAAATCCTTCCCTGATGGCCAAGGAAGGCATTAAAGGTGAAGCTGCCGTAATGGACCATTATAAAACCATTTGTGAAATGGTGGATGGGGATATCAGTGCAGAAGTAATCAGTACCGATTTTGAAGGTATTGTAGAAGAAGGAAAAAAGCTGGCTGCGATCCATCCAAATATCGTGGTGAAAGTGCCGATGATCAAGGATGGTATTAAAGCAATTAAATGGTTCAGTGATAATGGTATCCGGACCAATTGTACCCTGGTTTTTTCTGCCGGTCAGGCTATCCTGGCGGCCAAGGCAGGGGCTACTTATCTGTCTCCCTTTATTGGAAGAATTGACGACAGCAACTGGGACGGTATCGACCTGATCGCCCAGATTTCTCATATTTATTCTATCCAGGGATATAAAACAGAGATCCTGGCCGCTTCTATCCGGAATGCCCTCCATATCGTAAAATGTGCAGAAGCCGGAGCCGATGTTTGTACCTGTCCGCTGGATTCAATTCTCGGTCTGCTGAAACATCCCCTGACCGATATCGGGCTGGCCAAGTTCCTGGAAGACGCTAAGAAATTTGCATAAGTTATTTCCAACTGACAATTTGAGCGAAAAGATCCTGACAACAGGATCTTTTTTATTAAGTACGAGGTTTGAATCCCGAGGTTTCGGGACGAAGTACGAGGTGCATAACGTAAAAGTTGCGTCTGCCCGTTATTTTAGATTCAACCTTCTTAGAAGGGGCTGTCGACTACTATCTACTAACTACTAACTACCGACTAATTTGAAGGGGCTGTTGTCCGATGCTTCGGACTACTATCTACTAACTACTAACTCCTTCCTGCCTTTGTAACGGAGGATCAGGTACTGTTTTGATCCAGATAGTTTTTTCAATGATGATGGAAGGATTTGATTTAAGGATGGCTTTTACAGTCACTTTTTCATCTTTAAAATCGACAGGAATAATCAGTTCATTTCCTTCAAAATGAGCAGCTGGGCAGGAAAATTCCACTTCTTTCGAGGTCATCGGCTGCCAGCGCCCATTGTTCAGCTTACCATCCACATTGATATAATTATGTTGTCCTTTTTTCAGACTGTCCGTATACAGATGGAAATAGATACTGTCTACCGTTTGCGCTTTAACCACTACGGAAGACAGGAGAACCATGATGAGCAAAAGAGGTTTCATTACTGCAAATGTCGAAAAACCGGGCCAGAAAGTTGTATCCAGGTCGGAAATGCCGGAATCATTCCTTTGAATTAACTTACATCGGGAAGTTGAAGACGGGGTAGCCGGATTATTTTAACATTTTTTTCGATGAAAAAGGATTGGATTAAGCAGGTAAGTATTTTGCTGATCACTACAGGCAGCTGGCTGATTCCATATGCGCAATCAGTAAGTCGTTTGCATGAAAAAGCCATTGTAGTGGATACACATAATGATTGTCTGACGGAACTGACCCTCGATGGGAAAGATATTTCAGGTCATCTCTCCACCGGTCACAGTGATTTGTACCGGTGGAAAAAGGGCGGGCTGGATGTACAGTTTTTCTCCGTCTGGACGGATAAGACACCCCGGCGTCCGGCTGGCTTTTTTCATGATGCACTGGAGGAAATTGATTCCCTCCACCGGATCATCCTGCGGAACCCCGACCGGATGACCTTTGCCGATACATACAGACAGGTAAAAAAACGGTCACACCAGGGCAAACTTGTGTCATTGATCGGCGTAGAGGGAGGGCACATGATTGAAGAAGACCTGGGTAAGCTGGATAGTTTGTACACGCTTGGGATGCGCTACCTTACCCTTACCTGGAACAACAGTACTTCCTGGGCCAGCAGTGCAATGGACGAAACAAACTATCCGGAACGGATCAAGCATAAAGGATTGAATGATTTTGGCAAACAGGTGGTGCAACGACTCAATGAGTTGGGCGTGATGGTTGATTTATCGCATGTCGGTGAACAGACTTTCTATGATGCTATTGCCGTAACTACAAAACCAGTTATACTATCCCATAGCTCGGTCTGGTCCATCTGCCCGGTTTTCCGCAATGTAAAGGATGATCAGATCCGGGCCGTGGCTAAGAATGGTGGTGTGATCTGTATAAATTTTTATTCCGGATTTATCAGCAAAGAGTATGATCAGTTGCAAAAGCGCTTGTTTGAACGTAAAGATTCGTTGCAAGGAGGATTGCTGGCGCAGGGATTACCACAATCAAACCGTAATCAGATTATGTCAGCTTTTGATCAGACCTATGATTCGTTGATGAATGCCGCTCGCCCTTCTTTATCCCAACTGGTGGATCATATCGATTATATTGTTAAACTTGTTGGCGATAAATATGTGGGTATCGGCTCGGATTATGATGGGGTAGGATCAGTACCGGTCGGTCTTGAAGATGTAACGACCTATCCAAAGATCACCGAAGAGTTACTCCGTCGTGGCTATTCCAAAAAATCCATCAAACGCATCCTGGGAGGGAATGTGCTGCGGGTGATGAAGGCGAATTTCTGATCAGTCGAAAGTAGGCAGTAGGCAGTTGGCAGTAAGCATCCATCCATCAGGATTAGGATCATCTTTCTTAGGAAACTGACTACTATCTACTAACTGCTAACTACTATCTAAAAAAAAGCCCCGGTGTAAAACCAGGGCTTTTATCTTAAGCGAATTCTTCTATTAACGCAGGAACAACATCTCCCGGTATTTTGGCAGGTACCACTCGCGGTCATCCACCAACAGTTCCAGTTTGTCAACATGGTAGCGGATATCATCGAAGAAGGCATCCTTCACCTGGCTTTGATAGGCAATGGCCTTGGTGCGGGTACTTTCCATATTGTTACAAACCTTACGGGCTTCGATCATTTTCTCTACCAGGTCGGACGTCTTATTGATGTGTTCGGAGATCTTTTCGAGAATCTGCTTCTGGTTGGCAAAAGCAGCATCACTCAGACCGGCTTCTTTCAGGCCCCGGATATTGTTCGCCAGGAGGTTCTGGTAGCGGATCGCGGTCGGTAAAACGTGGCTGGTGGCCAGTTCACCCATAATGCGGCTCTCGATCTGTACTTTCTTGATATACTTTTCCAGTTCGATCTCGTGACGGGCTTCCAGTTCGCTATGGGAGTAGATATGGTTGCTTTCAAACAGTTTCTTTGCTTTCTCCGTCACCATAGCATCCAGTGCCAGCGGAGTGGTTTTTACATTGGGTAAACCTCTTTTTTCCGCTTCCTTGGCCCAGGCTTCGCTGTAGCCATCGCCTTCAAACAGTACTTTTTCGCTGGCAACGATATACTGGCGGATCACATGCATGATCGCAATCTCTTTCTTCTCGCCTTTTTCAATCAGGGTATCCACTTCTTTCTTGAATTGCTTCAGGGTGTCAGCCATGATCGTATTCAATACGGTCATCGGGTTGGCACAGTTGGCCGTGGAACCTACAGCACGGAACTCAAATTTGTTACCGGTGAAGGCAAAAGGAGAAGTCCGGTTACGGTCGGTATTATCCATCAGCAGCTCAGGAATGCTCTTATGAATATCGATCTTCAGCATGCTTTCATCGGTCTCATCCATTTTATCCGATACTCTTTCTTTTACATCCTGCAGTACTTTGGACAGGTACTGGCCGATGAATACAGAGATAATAGCAGGAGGCGCTTCGTTGGCACCCAGGCGGTGATCGTTCGGTGCAGAAGCAATAGAGGCACGAAGAATATCCGCATAATCATGTACCGCTTTGATCGTGTTTACGAAGAAAGTCAGGAACATGAGGTTGGTCTTGGGTGTTTTACCGGGCGCCAGCAGGTTCACTCCGGTATCAGTGGCCATACTCCAGTTGTTGTGTTTACCACTACCGTTGATGCCGGCAAATGGTTTTTCGTGCAACAGTACCCGGAGGTTATGACGACGGGCTACGCGATCCATCACATCCATCAGGAGTGAGTTGTGGTCAACGGCCACACTTACTTCTTCAAAAATGGGGGCGCACTCAAACTGGGCGGGAGCTACCTCGTTGTGACGGGTACGCAGGGGTATACCAAGTTTGTATGATTCTGTTTCAAAATCACGCATGTAGGTGTAGATCCTTTCCGGAATGGAACCGAAATAGTGGTCTTCCAGCTGCTGGTTTTTAGCAGAGGTATGACCGTATACAGTACGGCCGGTCATTACCAGGTCAGGACGGGCATTGAACATGGCTTCGTCGATCACGAAATATTCCTGTTCCCAGCCCAGGGTGGCGGTTACCCGGCTGACATTTTTATCGAAATAATTGCACACATCCACAGCAGCTTTGTTCAAAGCATCCAGTGCTTTCAGCAGGGGTGCTTTGTAGTCCAGTGATTCACCGGTATATGAAACAAAAATAGTCGGGATACAAAGTGTTTTACCCTGGCCGATCTCCATAATAAAGGGAGGCGAGGAGGGATCCCAGGCAGTATAGCCACGGGCTTCAAAAGTGGCTCTTAATCCACCACTCGGGAAGGATGATGCATCAGGCTCCTGTTGTACAAGAGCATCCCCTTCAAATTGTTCAATCGGGGTACCGTCACCTTTCAATGTAAAAAAGGAATCATGTTTTTCGGCAGTGGTACCTGTCAGTGGCTGGAACCAGTGGGTGAAATGCGATACACCTTTGGCTTCGGCCCAGGCACGGATACCGGTGGCAATCTGGTTTGCAACTGCACGGTCAATTTTATGGCCGGCTTTAATAGAAGACTGAAGGCTCTTGTAAGCTTCATCGCTCAAAAACTCACGGGCAGTTTTAAGCGTAAATACATTGCTGTTGAAAATAGCAGTGATTTTAGCTGCGCCGTCCACCAATACATCCGGTTTGGAGGAAAGGCCATGGATTGCATTAAAACGTAGTGACATTTGAAGTATATTTTTTGCAAATCAACGGAATTACGACTGTTATTCCAATTTTTTATCAATTATTGGGTTCAATGGGGGAAAAAATGTGATGAAAACAAAAAAATGAATGAAATCTGAACGTTCATTAGCATAAAAAATAAATAGTAATTTATTTTTTAATGTGTTTTGTGATTTCGTTTCTGATTTCGGGCCAGTTGATCCGGACGATTAGCGGAATAAAGAGGAGCGGAATAATGACACTTTTATACCTGGCAATAGCGCCTACATTGTTATTGGTAAATCCGATTGCTAATAACAGGGAGACCGCATAAAATAGAAAAAGATAAATCGTATTCCTTGCATGTGTTCCAGGGGTTCTTTTCCATAGAAAAAGTAGGAAGAGTAGCACAAATAGATACATTTCAATGGCAGCGGCCAGCGATAGTAAATGATGAATCTCACTTGGATAGGGTCTTAAGACTGTCAGGTTAATGGCCTGTGGAGTGTTTTTCAGAAAACTGATCGCAGTCGGTTCAAGTGCATTTATGGGGACGGTTGTTTTTCCGGGCTTGATTTTTAAAAATGCATACTGTTTTTCCACAACGGCATTCGGGAAATCCAGACGCGGGCTGATATACCTGAAATTGAAAAATAAAATTATAAATAAAATGTACAAACTACTGAAAATCAGGAACCCATTCTTTTTAAATTTTTCTGCAATAAACCAGGTAAATAAAGCGGGTACTAATAAAATGGCTACGAAATTCCGCAGGATGAGTACCATTCCCAGGCTTAGTACAAGTGCCAGTATTTTTTTCCAGGTAAAATGGCCTTCTTTTCCTGCAAAATAAACACTGTAGCAGGATATGGCAATGCCGGTAAAGATCAACCCTTCTTTATGAATGCCACTGGTCCAGTACAGAAAAGAAGGGATACCGATGAGGGATAAAAAAATCACCATTTTTTTGCCGGGATACATATCGGTCAGCACCCTGAAAAGCGCCACTATGCCAAAAAGATTCAGGAAAGAATAAAAGATCACATTGACATAATAAAAGCCCATACTCAGGATGTCGAACACCGAAAGCATTTTTACAAAAACATTCCCCTTCAGATCATTCCAGTAGGAGTTCTGGGTGCCCAGAAAACGGCTCATACCATCCTCATACCCGTTCCGGAAAATATTAGTCAGGTATTCCTGCGGATTGGTTTGCATTAAATGGTATTCGTAAAGTCCGACCTTATGGAAAAACCAGGTATCCCACATTTTGGCATAGCCCCCATAATAAATACCGATCCAGCCGTAAAAAATTCCGGCCATAACTTTCAGGAAAAAAATGATCCTCAGTTGTGAATTACTCAGGCCCGAGCGGGTAAAAAATTTCACTTTGGTGACCAGCCAGGCAAAAAGGAGCAGATAGCCGACAAAAAGCAGGTATTCCAACGTAAAAATTTTGTCCGCAATAATAGCCAATATTGCCGTGATTGTCAGCACAAAGTTGAAAAGTCCTGCACGGCCAGTGCCGCGTATGCTTTACTTTTGCGGTTCAATATAAACCTGCATGGAAGTAACTGTAAAAACAGCCGAACAATTAAGATTAACCGCAGCCGAGTTTGAACTGATTCAGGAGAAACTGGGACGAGTCCCCAACTTTAATGAACTCTGTGCTTTCTCCGGAATGTGGAGTGAACATTGTAGTTATAAAAACTCAATCAAATGGCTGAAAACACTGCCCCGTGAAGGGGGCCGTATGCTGGTAAAAGCCGGTGAGGAAAATGCAGGGTTGATGGATATCGGCGATAACCTGGGGGTGGTATTCAAAATTGAATCACATAATCACCCGTCGGCTATTGAACCTTTCCAGGGTGCCGCTACCGGAGTGGGTGGGATTCACCGGGATATATTCACCATGGGCGCACGGCCTATCGCTGCCCTGAACTCCCTGCGGTTCGGAAAGCTGGAAGAAGATAAAACACAACACCTTTTATCCGGAGTGGTACACGGTATTGGCCACTACGGAAATTGTTTTGGCGTGCCTACCGTTGGCGGTGAAATTTATTTTGATGAATGTTATCATACCAACCCACTGGTGAATGCGATGAGTGTGGGTATTGTTAAAGCAGGGGAAACCGTTTCTGCAACCGCCCTGGGTAAGGGAAACCCAGTGATGTTTGTCGGCAGTGCTACCGGTAAGGATGGAATAGGTGGCGCTTCATTTGCCTCTGCCGATATCACTGCTGAAAGTGCACAGGACCTGCCTGCTGTTCAGGTGGGCGACCCATTTCAGGAAAAGAAACTGCTCGAAGCCTGCCTTGAAGTGATTCAGACCGGCGCCGTTGTGGGGATGCAGGATATGGGTGCCGCAGGTATTATTTGTTCTACCGCTGAAATGAGTGCCAAGGGTGAAGTAGGAATGCGGATTGACCTGGATAAAGTACCGACCCGCCAGCAAAACATGAAAACCTGGGAATTGCTCCTGAGCGAAAGTCAGGAACGAATGCTGCTGGTGGCCGAAAAAGGACGGGAAGCAGATGTCCAGAAAGTATTTGAAAAATGGGACCTGCCCTGTTCTGTGATCGGAGAAGTGACAGACAACGGTCTGCTTGACTTCTACATGAACGGCGAACTGGAAGCTTCGATACCCGCTCATGAACTGGTGCTGGGTGGTGGTGCCCCTCAATATGACCGTGAATTTAAAGAGCCCTTATACCTGGCAAAGATCAATCAGTTTGACCCCGCATCCGTTGAAGTACCGGATGATTTACGAAAAGTGGCTGAAACATTGGTAAAACTACCTTCTATCGCCTCCAAGCGCTGGATCTATAACCAATATGACAGCATGGTGGGAACGAACAACACGTCCACCAACGCGCCCACCGATGCGGCCGTGGTGCTCGTAAAAGGAACCACCAAAGGGATTGCCGTAACTACGGATTGCAACAGCCGTTATGTGTATGCTGATCCGTACAAAGGTGCTATGATCGCTGTAAGTGAAGCCGCCCGTAATATTGTTTGCAGCGGAGGTTTACCGCTTGGTGTTACAAACTGTCTGAATTTCGGTAATCCGTATGATCCGGAAGTCTATTACCAGTTTGTTCAGGCCATAAAAGGAATGGGTGATGCCTGCCGGAAATTTGAAACACCGGTCACTGGCGGAAACGTGAGCTTCTATAACCAGAACCCCGATGGTCCTGTTTTCCCCACGCCCACCATCGGAATGGTAGGATTACTGGAGGATGTCAGTAAAAAAATGACCCTGCATTTTAAATCGCAGGGTGACCTGATCTTACTGATCGGCAGTTCCAATGATGATATTAACTCTTCTCAATACCTCGCGAAAATCGCCGGGGTACATGATTCACCCGCTCCTTATTTTGATATTGATGAGGAGTATGCGCTTCAGCAGACTGTTGCGACCCTGATCAACAACGGACTGGTGGAATCTGCTCATGATGTCAGTGATGGCGGACTCTTTATCTGCTTACTGGAAGCCGGATTCACCAACGGACTCGGCTTTGATGTGGTGGCCAGCGATGCGGATATCCGCAAAGACGGATACTGGTTTGGAGAAAAACAAAGCCGCGTAGTAGTGACGGTAAAAAGAGAAAAGCTCGAGGCCATTAAAAAAGCACTGGGTAACCATCCCTATGAAGAACTGGGACTGGTTACGGATGGTTCAGTAGAAGTGGATGGGATGGAATGGGGCATGATCAGCGACTGGAAAGAGTCCTATGATACCGCTATCGAGAATTATTTATCCAAAGAAGAAGCAGGTGCGGCGCTGAGTTCAATCTGATCTGGTAACGGGTTTTTGTATGGATCGACAATCAGTCATATTACTTACCGGCGCTGCCGGGTTTATCGGGTCTTACCTCCTGGGATACCTGAACCGGCAGGGGTATGAACAGATCATTCTCTCGGATGATTTCAGCCGGACGGACAAACGACCCAATTACAGCCGCAAGAAGTTTACACATCAGGTGGAGCGGGAGGAACTGTTTGAGTGGCTGAATCAGCACAACCCGGATATTAAATTTGTATTCCACCTTGGCGCCCGGACCGATACCACGGAATTTGATTACCGGATTCACGAAAAACTGAACCTGGAATATTCCAAACAGATCTGGCAGTATTGCGTCAAAAAAAACATTCCACTGGTATATGCCTCCTCCGCGGCCACCTATGGTGCCGGTGAGCTGGGTTATAACGATGATCACGCTATCGTAGCGGATTTAAAGCCGCTTAACCCCTATGGCATTTCAAAAAACGAATTTGACAAATGGCTGCTTGAACAGGCTGCAGATTGCGGGCTGCCGCCTGCCGGCTGGCAGGGACTTAAGTTCTTCAACGTATACGGGCCCAATGAATATCACAAAGGACGCATGGCCAGCGTGATCTTTCATTCTTCCCGCCAGATCCGCGAAACCGGAAAGGTGAAGCTTTTCCGCTCACACCGACCTGACTATAAAGACGGGCAACAACTCCGTGATTTTATTTATGTAAAAGATGTGGCCCGTGTTTGTGTCTGGCTGATGGAACACCGGATCGCTTCCGGTTTATATAACCTGGGAACCGGTAAAGCCCGTTCCTTTGAAGACCTGGCCAAGGCCACATTCGCCGGACTTGGACTGCCCCCGGTGATTGAATACATCGACATGCCTGTAGATATTCGTGACAAGTACCAGTATTTTACGGAAGCCAATATGCAGAAATTAATAAACGCCGGTTACGATCAGCCTTTCACCTCCCTAGAAGACGGCGTTGAAGACTATGTAAAACAGTTCCTGAAAGAACACTTGTATTACTAAGTCTAACACACGTTCATTTTACCCAATTAAAACTGATCCGGATTACATCCCTCGTATTATTACAGTAATTTTATAGCAGAAACTGAAAACTATGTCAAAGAAGATTGCCATTATTGGCGGAGGAAATTTAGGGGCAGCCATTGCCGACGGACTGATTATGAGTGAATTCAGCCGCCCGGTGGAAATCAGCATCACCCGCCGCAACCTGGCTCCGCTCAGCCGTTTTGCGGAAAGAGGATGCATGGTGCACAGTGATAATAAAAAAGCCGTCAGGGAAGCCGAAGTGGTCATCCTGGCGGTGAAGCCGTATAATTATGCCGATATCATTAAAGAAATAAAACCACTCCTTAATCCCAAAAAGCACATAGTCGTCTCCGTTATAACCGGGGTGTGGGTGGAGCAATTGCAGAAAGCAATCGGTAAACCGGTGCCGGTCATCCGGGCCATGCCCAATACAGCCATCGCCATACAGCAGAGTATGACCTGTCTTTCTTTTGCAGGGGCCACCAAAGTGCAGATCGATTATATCCAGGAATTGTTTGGCCAGCTGGGCAAGACGGTGCTCATCGATGAAAAACTCATGGATGCGGCCACGGTACTCGGTGCTTGTGGTACGGCTTATGCCATGCGCTACATCCGCGCTAATATACAGGGTGGTATTGAAATCGGATTTGATGCCGCCACGGCCTCCCTCATCGCGGCCCAGACCATTAAAGGCGCCGCTGAACTATTACTCGAAAAAGGTACACACCCTGAACAGGAAATTGATAAAGTAACGACCCCCAAAGGCTGTACTATTGCCGGACTCAACGAAATGGAGCACCAGGGTTTCAGTTCCTCCCTGATCAGGGGACTGGTGGCGAGTTATAATAAAATCAAAAAAGATTGACAACTGATCAATATAGTTCTCCGTTCTCCATATCAACCTGAAGTATCTTCCTGCGCATAGTCATTTTGTTCACGCGGATCAGGTCACCACGCTGTGGCAGATTATGCCGGTTTTCCAATTGACGGGTTCCGTAGATCTCAAAGCTGTTTTCCGCTTTTACAGCGGGAAATAGATTATAGGCCGATTTGATATAAAGCGTTTTACCGTCGTATACCCCCCAATAGTCAGTAACCAGGCTTTCCACGCCCTTACTCCGTATATATAACTCATCTGTCAGATTGCCCCGGCTGATCCGGATTTCCTCGCTGACCGGTTTATTGGCCAGGAAATCGCGGAATGTATAAAAGATCCCTTGCTTCATGGTGGTATCTCTCAGAACAGGCTGATGAAATCTTGCCTTATAGAAGCTATCCACTGCTGCAATCTCCAGTTTTTTCCGGTTGGCCAATTGTCCGGACAAATCGGTCTGCATAAGTCTGCGTGCTGCCGAATCAAAGGGCAGAAAGAAAAAATCCTTCATCCGGGTTGGGTTAAAGGGGAAATAATTCAGAAACCGGTCATCTATTTTAAAAAGCGGCTGCAGTTGTTGGCCGGTCCGGATATAGATATCCAAACCGGCTTTGCAAAAGCCGCCCCATTCACTTTCGTTGAGCCAGTCTTTTTGAACAATTTTACGCTGGTTGATTTCCGGAAGGATTCCTTCCTGCAACCAATAAGACCGGATAACAATGAAAAGACTGTAAGGGGAGGCCGGATCAAGGTTCCTGCTGAAATACCGGTTTAGCAGGGGCGTCCAGGTCAACTCCGTTTTTATTTTACAATAACGGGCTCCGCTGCAGGAATTGTCCAGGTACCCGTTCTTGGAACTGTCAAAGCGGAAATCAGCTATTTCAATGGAACGGACTGGCAACCTTACTTCCTGGTCATAAAAGAAACTGTATGTAAAAGAAAAGACCGAAGTACCCGCACCATGGATGAAGCGGATTCTGTCACCCTCCTGTGCGGTGAGGGATGACCCGAAGCCGTAAAACAGGGTCAGGAGGGTGAAATAGAGTCCAATACGCATAATAAAACCGGCCGGTTATTGCAGGGTTAAAATCCGGGTATAAATTGTCCTCACTAAACTACTGTTTTTTCCACATCCAGGATGGCTCATTTTACCGGCAAGTAAATTTCTATTACCTTTACATGACCTCCCGGATTTTTTCTGCCGAACTACTTCCG
>ENA-UOWO01001255-UOWO01001255.1-activated-sludge-metagenome-genome-assembly--contig:-NODE-1255-length-34325-cov-19.875810_pt1 | contig 34325 bp, 25 predicted proteins | sample MGYA00238148_ERZ761564 | MGnify/ENA primary metagenome ERZ761564 (study PRJEB28885, sample SAMN05720194) | activated sludge metagenome | isolation source: Anaerobic digester | place: USA...
AAAAGGCAGACCTGGAAGGCACTACGGAAAACCTGACTTGGGAAGTTTCCAAAAAAGATGACGGTTTTGCTACCGTATTTAACGGTAATATGGTGGTCCGGGAAGCCGGAAAACACCGCATCATTCTTCAAAACTCCGGCCGTTCGTCTCTGAAAATCAATGGCAGCGAAGTTCTGCCGGATGCCTGGACGCATACTACCAATCAACGTGTAGTGGAACTCGATCTACAGGCCGGATCCGTTCCCGTTGAACTGACGACATATAAAATGGAAGGCTGGATGCAACCATATCTCGGATTATGGGTGGAAGGCCCCGGCTCACGGCCGGCTGCCCTGCATACCATGAGTTCCACCCTGGCAGTTACTCCTTCCGATCCGATTTCACTGGAAGCCGCCCGGCCTGTTGTATTCCGTTCGTTTATGGATATGGACCTGAAACACTTCCCTACGGCGCCGGAATACCAGGACAAGCCCAACTTTTTCGCGGATGCAAAAAGAAAACGTATCGTACATGCCGTGCATGTCGGCGACCCTTCTCACTTACACTACACGTACGACCTCGATAACGGCGCGCTGGCACAACTGTGGAAAGGTAATTTCCTGAACACCTCGCCCATGTGGGATAACCGGGGCGACGGCTCTTCACGCCCTGAAGGCGCTATTTTGCCATTCGACGACGTGTCTGTAATAGTTTCCAAATCGGATCTGTTTGAAATGAAACCTTCCATCACGGAACCCGTAGCGCAATATCGTCCGAAAGGGTACGATCTGGATGACGCCGGAACGCCTACTTTCCGCTACCAGCGGTTTGGAATGGATGTGGAAGATCATGTACTGGTTTCGGATGGGAAAATGCTCACCCGAACCCTCAAATTCAGCAACCAGGCGGCAGGGCAGGAGTACGTTTGCCGTTTGGCCATTGGTGAAAAAATCGAAACCTCTGGCGACAACACCTGGATGGTCGATGGAAAAAATTATTACATCCAGTTACCCAAAGGCGTAAAAGCCGAAGTTGCCCGACAGAATGGTATGGCTGTTTTGTACGTGCCGGTTTCCAGCCAGGTTTCTTACAGCCTGATGTGGTGATTTTTTGAAATTTGTATGCTCACGGCTGCCTCCTCTTAATGTCAAACCCAATTTCATCCTGATATGAAATTCCTCTCATTTCTTTTTTTATACCTGTTGGCCGCCTGCCATTTGACGGGCCAGGAGTCCACAGGACCTGTTCTCCCTACAGAAGATACCTATTATCGTATTCTAAAAGTTCCGATTCCGGAGGGTGTCATTCTGGAAGCAGGCGGCGTATGTACGATGCCCAATGGCAGTATTGCTGTGAGTACCCGGCGCGGTGAAGTATGGATCATCGCCAACCCCGCTTCCAGCCAGCCCGACTACCGGCGTTTTGCGTCCGGTTTGCATGAAATACTGGGTTTGGCCTGCAAAAACGGCGAATTGTATTGCGCCCAGCGCGGTGAACTCACCAAACTCATCGACCGAAACGGCGACGGCGAAGCCGATCGTTATGAAACCGTATACGCCTGGCCTATTTCCGGACACTACCACGAATACAGTTTCGGACCCAAAGTTGGCGCCGACGGCAGTTTTTTTGTAACCGGCAATGTCAGTTTCGGTAATTCCGACTGGTGGTCGGGCAAATCCATCGTGCCCTGGCGCGGCTGGACCATGAAAATAACCGAAGATGGAAAAATGGAGCCTTTCGCAGCCGGTATGCGCTCACCCTGCGGGATCGGAACGGTAGACGGCGAATTTTTTTACGGCGACAACCAGGGCGACTGGATGGGTTCGGGTTTTATCAGTCACATCGAACGGGGCGATTTTGCAGGCCACCCGGCGTCCCTAAACTGGGCTGACCGCCCCGAATCGCCCGTTAAAATGCGCAAGGAATTGGTCTTTAAACAGGTCAACCCGCGCGACGAACCCAACTCCAAGCCGGAATACATTAAAGACGAGCCCATGACCACCATTTACGAAATGGGCCGCAGCACTTACCAGGATAAACAAATCAAGTCGCCCGCAGTGTGGCTTCCGCACGGCATTCTGGGCGTTTCTACTTCCGAGATCATCACCGACGATACGAAAGGCGCTTTCGGACCGTTTGCCGGACAGGTGCTGGTAGGCGATCAGGGAATGTCAAAAATTGCGCGCGTATTTCTGGAAAAAGTAAAAGGTGGATACCAGGGCGCTTCGTTCGATTTTCGCAGCAGTTTCCGCTCGGGTGTGCTCCGCATGTCGTGGGGTACGGACAATGCCTTGTACGTAGGTGGTACCAACCGCGGCTGGGGCAGTACGGGCAAGGAACCTTATGCACTCGAACGTTTGATCTGGACCGGACAGACGCCTTTTGAAATGAAGGCAGTACGTGCCATGCCCGACGGTTTCGAAATTGAATTTACACAGGCAGTCGACAAGGCAAGTGCCGAAAAAATTGCTCACTACGCCGTAACTAGTTATGCCTACAAATACCACCCGGTGTACGGCAGCCCGATCGTGAATTTTGAAGAAAATGCCATTCGCGGCGCCAAAGTCAGCGCCGATGGTATGCGTGTCCGCATTGTGGTCGATGGTCTGCGCGAAGGTTACATCCACGATATCAAACCGGAAGGCGTGCGGTCGGCCGGCGAAAAACTACCTTTGCTGCATGGCGCGGCATATTATACTTTAAATGCGATTCCCGACGGCGCCAAAGCCGATTTTCCCTTGGTTGCAGCCAAGCCGAAACCAAAATCGACGCCGGTAAAAGACCCGGGATCTGCCGCGAATACGCCCGATAATCAGATGAAAGAGGCGCGCCCATCCACTGCCGGAGAAGCGGCAAAAGACAAGAAAACAGCGCCTGCAAAATCTGCCGCAACCAAACAGGTGGTGACGGAAAAAGAGGCCTTGACGCTTTTAACCAAACACACCTGCACCGCCTGTCATAAAATCAGTGAACGCGCAGTAGGTCCCGCCTATACGGAAGTGGCCAAACGAAAATACACTACCGCACAAATCATCGCACTGGTACATAATCCGAAGCCGGAACACTGGCCTGATTACACCCCCATGGCGCCGATGCAGCATGTTCCAAAAAAGGACATTGAAAAGATTGCGATCTGGATTAATTCGCTGAGAAAATGATTCGTTGAACCAGGAGCATGTTGAAATTTTACTTGGTGGGCAACAGCCGCCTCCACGGCAAAATTTCAACATGCTCTAAAACGTTACGAACAGGAAATGTCATTGCACACACCGATTCTGGAACGCCTTCGCACCGAAACGGCTCCCATTCACCGGCAACTGGAAGCCTTGCCGCTGTCTCTGGTACTCATGAGTCCTTCCATTCGGTTGGAAGAATATGCTGCATATCTGGCTGCTACCTACGGTTTGCTGGATTATATTGAAACTCGTTTTTTTTCGATAACAAGCGAATTCGTGCCTGATGCAGAAGAGCGGAAAAGGGCGGCTTTCATTGTTCGAGACCTTGAATCGATTGGCCATCTGCCGGCGAATTTAGCCGCGAAAAAGTCCGAAGAGCCTTTTTTATCGTATTTCCAGTACCCCTTATCGGAAACACTGCCCTATGCGCTGGGTGTGATGTACGTAACGGAAGGTTCCACGCTGGGCGGACGCGTAATCCTGAAGAACCTGTCCGGTTGCCTGGATTTGAATGCCGCTGCCGGCGCTTCGTACTTTGCCGGATACGGCGACAGCACAGGATTGAAGTGGAAGACATTCCTGCAAGCCCTCAACACCTATGCGGAGGGGAACAGAGAAACGGAGGTTATTGTGAAAGGCGCTGTGGACGCGTTTCATGCTTTTTACCATGTACTAAGTTTTAAACAACCATGAATTTAAAGTTCGATATCCGGGATATAGTCAACCGGGAGATCGTTAATCTTGAAAATTGCGAACACGAACCCATTCATATTCCGGGAAGCATTCAGCAACACGGTTTTCTCTTAGGCATAAAAACTACGGACGAGCATCTGTTTATTATTGATTACTGTAGTGAAAATTGTATTGATTACCTGCCTTTTACATATGATTTTTTATTAGGAAAATCCATTGCCGACGTATTCGGGCCGGAAATGGAAAACGTATTGCTTGACTATCAGAAGGACTCCGGTACGGGCGGCAACAGGTTTGTTACACTGGAATATGCAGACAGATCTTTTTACTGTTCGCTGCACAAAAGCGCCGGTATTCTGGTGTTGGAAGGCGAGCTTGTTTCTTCCACGTCCGATCATTACGAGGCGGTACAGCAACAAACGCAGCAATTGTTGTCGTACATGCAACAGTCTCAGACACTACAGCAGTTGTGTCAACTCGTGGCTGCCGACACGCGCAAAATCACAGGATACGACCGGGTTATGATTTACCGGTTCGACGATCATTACAATGGGGAGGTTTTCGCCGAAAGCCTGCGCAACGACCTCGAGCCCTTTCTGGGGTTGCATTACCCACATACCGACATTCCCGTACAGGCCAGACAACTGTATATCAAAAACCTGCTGCGCATCATTTCGGATGTTCATTACTCTCCTTCGCCCATTTATACGGTAAATGACAGCCCCGATAAAAACCTGGATTTGAGTATGGCAACGCTCCGAAGCACATCGCCTATTCATATTCAGTATTTGATCAATATGGGGGTGAGCGCTACGTTAACGATCTCGCTGGTTCATAAAAACCGGCTTTGGGGCCTGATTGCCTGCCATCATTATTCGCCCAAAAATATTTCCCCCGACATCCGGCTCGCGGCACAGTTGCAGGGACATTTTATTACCTCCCAAATTGAAATACGGGAAAACAACGAGCAATACGAAAATTCCGCCCACGCAAACAGCGCCTTGCAACAAATGCTGGCGCGACCTTTTGCACTCGTAGCGGAATCGTTTGCGGAAATCGTACAAATTCCTGAATTGCTTCAACTCTGCAATGCACACGGTGTAGCCATCCTCTTTCGCGGGGCAGTTTACCGGGGCGGCATTACGCCTTCCGTCGAGGCGATCGTGGAACTTGCCGCCTGGCTTGCGACGAGTTCGAATGGCAAACCATTACATTCTGCTTCCATACAAACCTTGTTTCCACAGTTTGAGACTGCATGCGAAACAACGGCCGGACTCCTTTATCATCCGCTTCATCACGACAGGGATTGTATCATCTGGTTCCGGCAGGAAACGATTACACAGGTGAACTGGGCAGGCAACCCTGCCAAATCGATTGAAAAAGACCAGAACGGTTTATCTCCCCGAAAATCATTCGCGCTCTGGCAGGAAACCGTGAAGTGTCACAGCAAAAAATGGTTGCCTTACGAACTGGAAACAGCGTCTATTTTTAGCCAGCACATGCAACGGCACCGCAGTGCCATCCTGTTGTCGGAAGAAGAACGCAAGTACCGCTTGCTCAGCGAAGTGTTGAACGAAACCAATCAGGAACTGGAAAATCTGAACTGGATCAGCACGCATGATTTGCAGGAACCGTTACGGAAAATCCAGATGTTCGCTTCCAGGATTTTGACCAAGCACAACCTCGACATCAAAGACGAGGTGCTTCAATCGGTGGAGCGGATCAATTCCTCGGCCGAAAAAATGCGGGCTCTTATCAAGGACATCCTGCTTTATAACAAACTAAGAAATTCGGAAACCTTTTTTGAACAGGTAAACCTTCAACAGATCGTACGTGGTGTGCTGGAAGATTATTCCGAAATGATCGTTGAAAAAAATGCGAAAATTCACCTCGGGGAATTGCCCGAACTGAAAGGTATTACATTCATGCTGAGGCAGTTATTTGTTAATCTGATCCACAACGCACTCAAGTTTTCCCTGTCTGACACCGCTCCTGAAATTGACATTTACGCGGAAGCCGACAGCAGACTTCCGGACCAGGAAGGGTTGTTCAAGGTAGTCGTGGTAAAAGACAATGGGATCGGTTTCGAGCAAAAATACGCCGAGTCTATCTTTGCCATTTTTAAACGCCTGCACGCCGCCAACGATTTTCCCGGTTCCGGCATCGGTTTGTCGTTGTCCCGCAAAGTCATGCAAATGCATGGCGGCGATATTATAGCGGAAGGAATGCCGGGGGAGGGCGCCGTGTTCCGGCTTTATTTCCGCTGAAATCGCTGATACCGGCATAAAAAACAAGCCCCGACGCTTTTGCCGGGGCTGTTCACCATACCAAACTTCTGTGAAGTTTAGCCGGGTTCACAGGAGGAAAACCTGGCTAACATCCCGGTCATTTTTTGACAACTGATCGTGAAATGGATTGGCCTGATGTGAAATTCAGGGTGAAGGAATAAATACCTGTGGGTAAAATTTCAGGCAGTTTTACCTCGAACGTATTGGGATTCAAGCACTTGACATCTGCATGTATGTCTTTCCCCTGTATATCCCGTAACTGGATTGTTTGAACCACCAGGTTCGTAGGTCCGATTTCAACCATAAATATTCCTGCGATCGGGTTGGGCGATATTTTCAGATCGGGCAAATTTTCGATCACATTCGTCACTGCTGAAACGGCCTCCGGTTGCTCTCCCTCCGTGATCCTGTAGAAACGGTCGGCGTTTTGCGCACCGAATCGCTGTACCAGACCCGATGGCCAGTAAATTTCAAGCGAATCGATAGTGGTAGCACCCTTGAGCCCGAAATGTTGCCGAAGATCGCTTTGGGTCTGGAAAGAATTATGAGCGAGTACTTCCCGAATCTGCCAGATAGATTGATTGTCTATATTCGCTTTCACCCGTATCCTTGCACCGATAGCAGACCGGTTGCTTGCAGTGCCGGTCAGGGTAAAGGCGATCCAGTGTAGCCCCGAAGCCAGTTCATCGTTCCGGAACAACGCCCGCCCGCCCAACGGACCGTTGGTTGCAAAATCCAGATCCCCGTCATTGTCAAAATCTGCCAAACCGATGCTGCAAGGCGTGCTGTCGGCACTCCCGGCCGGCTGTGCCGCCAAAAAACCGCCATTTCCGTTGTTCCTGTATAAAGTAACCTGTGGCGTACCGTCGATGGAAAGCAACACGTCCAGATCGCCGTCATTGTCGACGTCGCCCCAGACATTGGACAAATACGCATTCGAAGTCTGGGTAAATGGCATAGACGTCAGCGTCAGCACACCGTTTTCGTTCTTCCAGAATCGCGACGCTACGCCAATGTAATTTGTCAGAAAACCGTCCATATCGCCGTCGTTGTCGTAATCAATAAAATTGTATACCTGACCGTTTTCAAACAGGTTGAAGGGTGGGGCGGTAAGGCGTTGCAGGCTGAAATTACCGGTTTCTTTCAACAGGTTTTTATACCGGTAATCGGGGCCGAGCCCATTCCCGGGACCTGCGCCGATGAACAGGTCGAGGTCGCCATCCAGATCATAATCCGTCCAGGTAGGTACAGTGTACGGGTCGTTGAAATCCGTAAATTCATAGTCAGACTGTGCAACGAATGTACCCGGGCTTGTTTGCAGGTAAAATTTACAGGGAAATGGACCTGTGGTATGAAAACCTTCCGCATGTACGAACAGCGGATCCAGCAATCCGTTGTTGTCCGCATCTGCCAATACACAGTCCCACGCAGCAAAACCCTGCAAATCGGGAATGTTTCCGGTAGAAAGGGTAAAACTGGAATTCCCGTCGTTCAAATGTAAACCCGAACCTGCGCTGGCCGTGATACAATCCGGATCGCCGTCGTTGTCGATATCGCCCCAACTGGAGCCCGCGGCCGCCTGTCCGCCCTGCGCGCCGGGAATACTGGTTAGTTGCGTAAACTGGCCGTTTCCGTCATTGTGGAACAAAAACCGCTGGCTCATAAACAGGTCGGGGCGATTATCGCCGTCGAGGTCTATCCATGCCAGTCCTTTGTAAGGCGCCTGCGTATTTGAAAAATTGACGACAGGATTGGAAGCGTCGGTTATCCTGGTAAATACGGGCTGCTGGGCCCCGAGGGTGCAGCAGAATGCGGCCGGCAGAAAAAAGCAGAAATGTTTCATGTGTTATTTGTTTGGTTTAAAACCCATGCAAACTCTGCCCGTTTGGCAAAAAAACAGGTAAATCCGATAAAACTTACCCTTTCTTTGAAGCCTGGTTTATAGGGCGCATGCAGACAGGTCCTATTTTTGACCAGCGAATAAAAACTATAAAAAACATGCAGGAACCTGCCTTCAATGCCTGGACGATTGTTTTTACGATCAGCGCTGCACAAGGGTTGCTGCTGGCCCTCGTATTTGGGTGGTCTGCTTATAAACCCAACCGGCTGCTGGCTCTTATTTTGCTGTTGTTTGCCCTTACCATGACGGAATATGTGCTGTACTGGACGGGATATTCAAAGCAATACGTACACTGGACCAATATAAGCCTGACTTTTCCATTTTTACTGGGCCCCTCGCTTTGGCTCTATTTCAGGACAGTGTTCGATCAGAATCCGGTCACATGGCGTGATATCCGGCATGTAATTCCATGTATTGCCTTCCTGCTTGCATACATGCCCTATTATTTGCTGTCCGGTGCGGATAAAAGCGCGGTGGCGGCCGGCGAGGCCGGCGCTCCTGTACCGTTTTGGCTCCCGGCGGTATGTATATGGGCCGGCATCGTACATCTACTGGCTTATATCATCTGGAATTTCATCTACCTGCGCAGTCAACCGAAAGTCGGACAAAGTAACCGCTGGGCGATGTGGCTCAACACCTTTTTGCTGGGCTATGTCCTGGCATATGCCAGTTATTACGTGCTGGTTCGGTTTGAATTTTTCAACCGGGCATGGGATTATCACATTTCACTGGCCATGACGTTTTTCATTTACCTGATCGCCGTGGCCGGATACCTCAGACCGGCTGTTTTTCAGGGTTACAAAATTTCCGAATCCGCAGCAACCGTGAAATACCGGAATTCAGGCCTTACGGACGCAGCAATCCACTCCCTTTTTGCCAGGCTTTCCCGATTGATGGAATCCGAACAACTTTACCGAAGCCCCGATCTGAATCTCGATATGCTATCACAGCGCCTCGATGCTTCCAAACACCATGTTTCGCAGGTTATCAATGCCTGCACGGAAGGAACTTTTTTTGATTACATCAACCGGCTGCGTATCGAGGAGGCGAAAACTTTACTGGCAGAATACAGCCGGAGCGACCTGAACGTGATCGAGGTGGCCTACGCCGTTGGGTTCAACAACAAGGTGTCGTTCAATACCGCGTTCAAAAAAGTGACGGGAATTACTCCAACGGCCTACCGCCACCAGAATGCACGAACGGATAGCGCTTCGCAACAACCGGGCAATTCCAGGCAGGGCGACCGGTAATCCCGGCAAGTACATTTCACCTGTTTGAAAATTTTACCACTTCAAATGGCCCGCCGTTGGAGCGCGCCATTTCTGTATATATAATTTGTCTTTGTGTAAAATATATTTTACATTATGTAGTTTACATTATACATTTGCAGAACACAATTATCCAACTCTAACTATTATGAAAAGCACTTTGCTGATTGCGCATCGCTGGAAAGCCCTCGGATGGGCTTTCACTATTCCCTCATTTCTTTACGGCATTTACTACCTCGCCCAGGATTGTCCCGAAGGCCTGATCGTCACTGTGCCGGAATGGTTGAGGCGGTTCATGTGGATTGATCAATTTATGTCGAATCAGACACCAGTTGCATTGTCGCTGGTAGATGAACTGATTTGCCTGGTGCTGCTTACCGGCTTGTTGCTGCTGACATTTTCAAGGGAAAAAACGGAAGATGAATGGATACAACGCGTGCGACTGGAATCGTTACAATGGGCCGTTTTGGTCAATTCGCTGTTGCTGATGGCGTTTATTATCGAAGCGCATGGCACACCGTTCCTGTCTGTCATGGTGTACAACATGTTTACACCTTTGCTCATTTTTGTAGCGCGGTTTTACTACGTGCTGCACCTGAAACCCCTGTTTTCAAAAAATTAGATTATGAAAAACACGATCCGGATAGAAAGGGCTGTTTTAAATATTTCACAGGCGGAACTGGCCGACCGGGTACAGGTAACCCGTCAGACGATCAATGCAATAGAATTGGAAAAATACGCGCCATCCGCAGTGCTGGCCATGAAAATCGCCCGCGTTTTCGGAAAAAAGGTGGAAGAGGTGTTTGAACTGGAGGAAGGCGATTGAGAGTTTATCCGAAAATCAACGGGATTTCGTTTTTCCAAATCTGAAACCTACCGAAACATACCATTCAAAAAAAGTAAGGCTATGGTCGGCTCTTTCCGGCGCGCCGTTTTTAATAAACACGGAGGGCAGATTGGCATATCCAAATTTGCCTTCTGCGGTAACAAACCAGTGTTTTTTCCATTCCAGGCGTGGGCCCATTTTACCAGTCATGGCGTATCCGGCCACGTGAAAATCGTTGTCGAGTCCGTCGCCGAACACGAGTACGTCCGTTTTTGTAACCACCCAGATACCGCCTACTCCGGCATTCCAGTAACATGCCAGTTTGGGAATCCCCTGGCTAAGCCGGTATAGCGGTTGCAACCATTCAAATTCCATAGTAGCCAGGTTGAAACCGTTCGTATGTTCGAATTTTAGTATTTCCGGTTGTAAATCAATGTTTTGATTGAGATAAGAACCGGCATATTGGACGGATGCCGTGGGTGAAACAACGCCGGAAATACGCGTAGGCTGCTCGCTGACAACCACGTATTTCATATGATCCATCCCGATAGACACATGCAACCGGTCGGTAATAAAATACCCTGCACGCCAGTTAAACTGTGGAATGGAGAACAAGCCCGGATTAACATACACCCAGCCGAAACGCTCGGGGCGGTCGGTGGCTTTCAGATCATACAACGTGAAATCATAGTTGGGACCTCTGAAATGAATACTGGAGCGGGAAAAATAATCGCGGTTGTATCCCCAGTAAAAATAAAACTGGTTGCGGTGCGAATGCGGGCGTGGAAGGCTGTCTTGCTGTGAGAATACGGGTGAAGCGAAAGATAATGCGACCAGACAGAGTAGGTATTTCATCATACGGGAGATGTGGGTTTATAGTTTGAATCGGGGCTGCAAGATTTCGAATATTACCTGTGTATTCTTGAAAAAAAACGGCATTTGCTTGTCCATAGCATTTCAATATTTCACTATGAACAAAATTTTGATCTCTCTAATCGTACTTGTTTCCTTGTCCTGCAAGCCCGTACCACAGCATTTGTCGAACAAGAAGGACGTTGAACTGAATTTTGATAGCCTTTTGAATATAATTGCCGGCCCAGGGTTTGCACCAGGCATCATGAATGCGCTTGTTAGAGATACGTTTGATATTGGCGAGCAGTCTTGTCTGTCAGAATTTGATATTTTGAATGATAAATTTAAAATCACGTACAGATCCAACTGCTTCTCCGATGCTGAAAACCGCACAAGACTTTCCGTAAATAACCTAAGCGTAAACTACTTGATAGATGAGTTGAATGACACTTCTTATATCCGAGACTTCGGAGATTTTGAACTGCTTAACCGAAAGGGGGTGAGGGGCCTTGAAATAAAAGAAGGGAAAGAAAAATTAATGATGCTAAGTGGCAGCAGTTTTATAGCCGCAGGTAAGTATAGATGTTTGCTGAATGGCATATTGCTTCATATAAAAGAACATACGTGTACAGGTTATTATTTGCTTGGATACAAAAATATTCCGGGAGAATTTATCTGGAGATACAATGCGGATGATAATACTGTCAATTATCTACAGATCAATGAAGATATATATGATCCTGATACGACCATGATTTATCAAATTTCTCCCGCTATGCTGGATTTGACAAAAAGGACATTTTCAGTGCAAAAAAATGCGGACGGAGCAGTGAAGGTAATGACCGTTTCGTCTTCAAATTTTTATGAAAATGACAAAGTTAGACTTATCCGGAAAAACTGGTGAATCCACTTTCAGACTACCTGAAATCAATACTTCTCTTTTCCTAACCTCTTAACCTTATGCCATCCAGCCCGCACCACAATCATCGCATGTGCCAGCAGGGTAGGGAGCAGTCCGAAATGCTCCCGCATCACTGAAAACCGGTCTTTCAGACTCTGCCGGTGTCGCTGTTTGGAAAGGCCGCCCATCAGATAATCCGTCAGAATCAGGTGCGTATGGACGTTTTCGCGACTTTTTTTGAGTATACGGATGCACCAGTCGAAATCGGCGCACAGGTTATTTTGAATATAAAACGGCGCAATGCTGCGGCGTGCCACAAAGGATTGATGCACGACGAGCATACCGCCCAGATAATCGCGCCAGGTCAGATGTTCCGGCACGTGCCGGGTGCTGAGTTCGCTCATGGTGCCGGCGGGCTGGCGGGCGTCGTTCACGAGCAGTGTTTCACCGTACAGCAAATCTGTCTGTGGCGTCGTTAATGCCGCCACTTTTTCCACGGTATCGGATGCATGCAGGTGATCGCCGCCATTCAGAAACAACACAAAGTCGCCGGTTGCCAGGCGTAACCCTTTGTTCATGGCATCGTAGAGTCCTTTGTCAGGTTCCGAAATCCAGCGCAGGTGGGGCATTTCCGAGGCGGCAGCACGAATAATGTCGAGGGAACCATCCTTCGAAGCACCGTCTACAATAATGTATTCGATGTGCGGATACGTTTGCATGCGCACGCTTTCGATGGTGCCAGGCAGGATGGATTCGCCGTTGAATACAACCGTGATAATGGAAAAGGTAGGATGCATGTGCAATTCAGGTTTCGCGGATTTGTGCAACGCGGATTACGCGGATAAAAAAAGCGGATTACGCGGATTTGATCTGTGATAATGAACGAATTGTTCTCTACCACAGATCAAATCCGTGTAATCCGCATTAAGTCCGCGTAATCCGCGTCTTATTGTTTGAAGTAAGGTGACGGGTTTTTACCACCACCTTTTACTACTTCCAGGCGTTTTTTGAATTCCAGCGACAGTTCGTCCTCCTTGCGCGCATAGATTTCGTTCAAGGCGATCAGGGTATTCACGTCGTTTGGATTGATGTTTTCCGCTTTCTGAAAGTAGGGGAGCGACTGGTCGAACAGCGCCAGTATTTCATCGCGCAGGGTTTTCATCTTTTTCAAACCTGCGGAAGAGAAGTCGTCGGGCAGTGCATTCATTTCCTGCGTACGCACAGCGGCTTTGTTGTAGTACAACGCACCGAGCGAGTATACGGCGTCTACATTCTTAGGATCTTTCGCGGAAGCCTGTTCGTAGTATTTTTTGGCTTCGTTGAAATATTGCTCCGCCTTTTCGTTGTTTTTCTCTTTGGACATCGACTGGTACAGGTTGTCGTACACGTTGCCCAGGGTAACGTAGAGGCCGATATTGTTCGGCTCCTGTTTGATGGCCTGTTCCAGGCGACTAGTGAGTTCGTCCAGTTTGCCTTTTTTCAGGTAAGAATTGATCTCAGCAAACAGGAGGCCCGAATCTTCCGGGAATTTTTTGCGGCCTTCGACGAGTACTTTGTCGGCGCCCGCTTCGTCGCCCATTTCAATTTTGCAATTGTAGAGCGGTTCGTAAGCCTTGGCGGAGTCCAGTTTCACCAGTTCTTCCAGGTAAGGAACGGCGTCTTTGCAGCGTTTAGCCATAGCAGCGATCACTGCGGTGAAATATTTCTGGTCATTCAGAATGGAAGGGTCTTCCAGTACACTTTGCCCTTTCGCTGTAGCAATGACGTTGTGTGCCTGAATGGAGGCTTCGTAAGAAAGGTAAGCCTTCTCGTAATCCTTGTTCTCGTATTTGGCGCCGCCGATGTTGATCAGCGAGCCCTGAACGGTTTGAATACCTTTCAAGGCATCCGCTTTTTCGTACTTTTTGGCTGTCGGGTTGTCGTAGGCATTTTTATAGGCTTCGTATGCCAGCAAAGCGTCATTATCACCCGTAAAAGGCGCCTGTGGATTCAATACCCGGGCAGTGATATCGCTGTCGAGCCGGCGGTTGTAAATATCGCCTCTGAGAAGCCATGCGGATGCGTCTGCTTTTACTTCGGGCGTTTGAAAAGCCTGATCAATTTTCTGAACGGCTTCAGCCAGTTTGGCTTTGTTACCGGTCGGATCCTGATTGTAAGTTGTCAGCGCTTTGCCGGCTTGTTTGACAAGTTTAGGCCCGTCTTCTTGTGCCTGAGCAGCAGTTGTTATCAAAAAGAACCCCAAAAGGGCAAAAAGGACTTTTTTCATGGTCTGTTCAAAGATTGTGATGGTTGTTGAAAATCCACATCATGACGCGGTTTTCAGAAAAAGGTTGCTAATGCTTGGTTAATATGTGTGTTTGGTATTTAGTAAATAGTGTTTCGGGGAGGTAAAGGAGCCTTTCTACTCGAATCACCAAAAACTAAATACCAAACACGCTGCCTATTCTTCCGTTTCCGGAGCAGCAGGCGTTTCTGTCGTTTCATCAACTGCGGGCAGAACGAGTTCTTCTTCCGCTGTAGTAACCACGGTTACGTCCGCAATATTATCACTTTCTTCCAGACGGATCAGTTTTACACCCTGTGTAGCACGGCCCATCACCCGCAGTTCGTCTGTGGAAGTACGGATCGTAATGCCGGAAGTGGTGGTGATCATCAGGTCGTTGTTGTCCGTGACCGTTTTGATGGCTACCAGGTGTCCGGTTTTAGCGGTGACGTTCATCGTTTTTACACCTTTGCCGCCCCGACTCTGGGTGCGGTAATCTTCCAGTGCGGAGCGTTTGCCCATACCTTTTGCGGAAACAACCAGGATACTGGTCGTTGTATCGGCCGGATCGACGCATACCATACCTACTACGGCATCTCCGCCCGCTTCATCGACGCGGATACCGCGAACACCCGCGGCGGTACGGCCCATCGAGCGCACATCCTCTTCGTTGAAGCGAATGGCTTTGCCGCTTTGGATGGCCAGGATGATCTCGTTTTTACCGTTGGTCAGTTTGGCTTCAATCAGCGCATCGCCGTCATTAATGCCGATGGCGTTGATGCCTCCCTGGCGTGGGCGGGAGTATTCTTCCAGCAGCGTCTTTTTGATCTGACCGCGTTTGGTGCAGAACATGATGTAATTATTGTTGATAAACTCTTCATCCTGAAGGTTTTGCACAATAATGTAGGCGCGTACCTTGTCTTCTTTCGGAATATTGAGCAGGTTCTGGATCACGCGACCGGCGGTGGCTTTTGCACCTTCCGGAATTTCGTACACCTTGAGCCAGAAACAGCGGCCGCTTTCGGTGAAGAGCAGCAGGGAGTTGTGGTTGGTAGCCGTAAACATATGCTCCACAAAGTCCTCGTCGCGGGTACGAACGCCTTGCGCGCCACGGCCACCACGGCCTTGTGCGCGGTATTCGCTGATCGGCGTACGTTTGATATAGCCTGCATGGCTGATGGTGATCACCACTTCTTCGTTTTCAATCAGGTCCTCCATGCTGATGTCGGCCTCATTGATCTCGATGCTGGTCATCCGTTTATCGCCGAAACGGTCGTTGACTTCCCGTGTTTCGTCTTTCACGATACCGCGTTGCAGGCCTTCATCGGCCAGAATAGCGCGCAATTCGGTGATTTTTTTCATCAACTCCTCGTATTCCATCTTCACCTTGTCGCGCTCCAAACCGGTGAGTTGTTGCAGGCGCATCGCCAGGATGGCTTTGGCCTGTAGTTCCGACAGCCCGAAATTCGCCATCAAACCCGTGCGCGCTTCTTCAGCGTCTTTCGATGCCCGAATGAGTTTGATTACCTCGTCGAGGTGATCGAGTGCGATCAGCAGGCCCTCCAGGATATGTGCGCGTTCTTCGGCTTTCCGCAGTTCGTAGCGTGTACGGCGTACAACTACGTCGATGCGGAATTTGATAAATTCGTCGACCAGATCTTTGAGGTTGAGCAGGCGTGGTCGTCCGTTCACCAGGGCGATATTATTGATACCGTAACTGGTTTGCAGCGGGGTCAGTTTGAACAACTGGCTCAGGATCACGTTGGCTGCGGCGTCGCGTTTGATCTCGATGACCACACGTACACCTTCGCGGTTGGATTCGTCGCGGACGTCGCTGATACCGAGCACCCTTTTTTCATTGACCAGTTCCGCGATCTTGGTGATCAGAACGGCTTTATTGACCTGGTAAGGAATTTCGGTAATGATAATGGCTTCACGGCCTTTGTCGTCCGTTTCGATTTCCGTTTTGGCGCGTACCACACAGCGGCCGCGGCCGGTGCGGAAACCTTCTTTTACGCCCGAAAGGCCGAAAATGATACCGCCCGTAGGAAAATCGGGCGCTTTCACGAATTCCATAAGATCTTCCACCGTGAGATCCGGGTTGTCCACCGATGCGATAATGGCAGCGCACACCTCGCTCAGGTTGTGGGGCATCATATTGGTGGCCATGCCGACAGCGATACCCGACGCGCCGTTGATAAGCAGGTTGGGGATTTTGGAAGGCATAACGGAAGGTTCCGTCAGGGAGTCGTCGAAATTCAATTGAAAATCAACGGTTTCCTTGTCGATATCACCTACAATTTCATCGGAAATACGGCGAAGGCGTGCTTCGGTATAACGCATGGCAGCAGGAGAGTCACCGTCCATACTACCAAAGTTGCCCTGGCCGTCGACCAATGGGTAACGCAGACTCCAGTCCTGGGCCATACGAACCATGGCGTCGTACACAGAGCCGTCGCCATGCGGGTGGTATTTACCCAGCACCTCGCCGACGATACGGGCTGATTTTTTATATGGTTTATTATAGGCAAGCCCCAGATCAAGCATGCCGTACAGCACCCGGCGGTGTACGGGTTTGAGGCCGTCGCGGACGTCGGGCAGGGCCCGGCTCACGATTACGGACATCGAATAGTCGATGTACGCGGTTTTCAGTTCATCTTCAATGTTAATGGGGACAATCCTCGGATCTTGCATACGCTTCTCTGAACGGTGGATTTATTAGTATTGGTAAACAGTTCGGGTGATTTTATCAAAACGCGCACTCGTACTTTCCTAAACAAGAAACAAGCGCAACTGATTTTGAATCACTTTAAAATGCGCGCGAAGGTACGAAAATTTAACCAATTTTAACCGCTGGGGCCGGCTTTCTTTCAAACTTTATCGGAACCCTAACAACTACGTAACGCCACTTAACGAGCGCCCCCCACACCTTTGCTCCATCAGTTTTAAAGCGCTGACAATCAACCATTTAAATTGCATTAACAAATATGAAATCCACTAAGAATTTTCTATTCCTCGCCCTGATTACCTTTTTTGGAAACACTTTGATTCAGGCCCAGGTGGCTGTCGGCCTGAAAGGCGGCGCCAATTTTGGCAACGTATATATGACGGAGACGCTGGACAAGATTACGCCTGATTTTAAAGCCGCCACCGGCGCAGTGGCAGGTGGTGTGGCCGAAGTGAATTTCGGTAAATATTTCGCGGTACAATCCGAACTGAACTGGGTGCAAAAAGGCTTCCGTTTTACCCAGGATGTAAATATTCCGGTCGGCAAACTGGACATTCCTGCCGGTGTGGAGGCTACTATCCGCACCAACTACCTTGAATTACCATTGCTGGCCAAAGCAAAAATCGGCAACGACGTGATCCAGGCCTATGCCGTGCTCGGTCCTTCGGTCGGCTATGCCATGAACGGTAAACTGATCACCCGCACGCGTTTGCTCTTCGAGTTCGACCCCATCCGTACCGACCTGAATTTCAACGACCTGGATTACAACCGTTTCGAAGTATCGGCTGTCGGCGGTGTGGGCGTGCAGGTTAATTTCAACGGCGGCAAATGGTTTGCAGATGCCCGGTACACACAAGGTCTGACGCAGTTGTATAATTTCCCGGTCGTGAACGAGCAGATCAAAAACCGGGGAGTGGCCCTGAGCACCGGTGTAATGATCAACCTGTTCGACGGCCCTTCGAAAAAGAAAGCGCCGGTACGCCGGCCGACGACACCGCGGAAGTGGTAGTCCTTACGGCTGATTGGCTACGCCCGTCGTAGAAATAATGGCAACGCGGATGACGCGGATTAACGCGGATTTTGAGTGGCCTGACGGCCACTATTTAGACATTGACTATGATTAATGTGATTTATATGATGGCCATGATTATTCGCGATTGAAATCATGACCATCATTAAATCATAATAAAATCAAGGTCTGATAAAGTGGCCGTCAGGCCACCCAAAATCCGCGTCAATCCGCGTTAATCCGCGTCATCCGCGTTGCCATTATTCCTACGACGGGCTAGCCGAACCAACCGCGTCTTAAACCGAGACACCAATTTTTCCGTTCACTCCTGATCAGCACCCGAAACACAGCACTAATCGCCCGCCGGTCGTTCTTTCCAACTGCTGCCCTCTTCAGTACGCCCGTTTTATTTTTCTTTGCGTCAAAATTCCACCGCATGTTCAGGATACTCCTCTTTTTGACTATATTTCCCTCCTTTGTTTTTACCCAGAACCCCAAACTGAATAAATACTGGATCGAATTTACCGATAAAAAAAATTCTCCCTACTGCACCTGCCGGCCGGCCGAATTCCTGTCTGCCAGGTCGCTGGAGCGTCGGTCCAAATCTGGTATCGAAGTGGTCGAAAACGACCTGCCACCCAACCCGGAATACCTGACTGCATTGCAATACAAGCGGTTGCAGATACACAGCGTTTCACGCTGGCTGAACGCGGCGGCTGTCATTGGAGACTCCGCCACTGCGGCAAACCTGAAAGACCTTCCTTTTGTCAAAAACGTTCGCTACCTCGGTCCACACCTTAAATACCGGAATCCGATCAACCGGCCGCAAAAAAAGCGGCATTTCCTGGCGGCTTCACCTAAAATTGAAGGAAAATCGACCTATTGGGGATATGCAGCGCGGCAGAATAATATGCTTGGCGTTCCGGTGCTGCACATGGCAGGGCTCAAAGGGGAAGGGATTTTTGTGGCAGTGATGGACGGCGGATTTACCAATGTCGATACGTTGCCTTTTTTCGATAGCCTGGCCGTGCACAACCGGCTTTTTTCCGCCCACGATTTTGTCGAGCACGACGGCGCCGTTTACGAAGCGGCCCAGCACGGGACGTCCGTATTGTCGGTCATGGGCGGTTATACGCCCAACTATTTTGTGGGCACAGCGCCCGAAGCGACGTATTTTCTCTTAAAAACCGAAGATACCGGCGGCGAATACCCGGTGGAGGAAACGAACTGGATTGCCGGCGCCGAATGGGCCGACAGTGCCGGCGTGGACATCATCAATGCCTCGCTGGGTTATACCGCATTTAACGATACGACGCTGACGCACAAATACTTCGAACTCGACGGCCGAACAGCCATCGGTTCCCGGGGCGCGGCCATAGCAGCCACCAAAGGCATGATCATTTGCAACAGCGCGGGTAACGAAGGCGACGGCCCCTGGAAATATATTGGCGTGCCGGCAGATGCGCCGGGTCTGGTAGCAGTCGGCGCTGTGCAGCACAACGCCCGCCGTTCCGCCTTCAGTTCCATGGGCCCCACGCCCGATGGCCGTATCAAACCCGACCTGGTGGCGCCGGGCGAAGAAGTGGTAACGGCCGGCAATGTCGCCACACAACTGGGCGTATCCAGCGGAACTTCCCTGGCCTCGCCAATGCTTACCGGCAGTATTGCCGCGCTTTGGAGCGCTTTTCCGGAAAAAACGGCCGCTGAAATCCTGGATGCCGTTTTCGCTTCAGCCGATCAGCATGACAAACCCGATAACAAAAGAGGTTACGGAATGCCCGATATGACGGCGGCCTGGTTCAGGCTGGGCAACTTCGTGAACAATCGCTACATTTTTGCATATAACCGGACAAAAGGCGAACTCCGCATCCTTTTACCTGATATGAATGTGCCGGAGGATGCTACTTTTGTGCTCCGCAATATCTTTGGCAGCACCGTGAATATTACTCAGCCGATACTTTCCAGGCATGAAATTTCAACGTTGGTGTTCCAAAATCTGGATAATCTGCCCGGGGGCTCTTATTTTGTTGAAATGCAGAGCCCGGTTGGAACGACACATATCGGCACTGCCGCCTGGTAACCTTCTTTTAATCGCCACGCTTCTCCTCCTCTACAATTTCTCAAGAGGCAATTGCCTGGAAAGGCATGCGCCAAAACCGGCTGGAAGCAGTGCACATGATTCGAATTCTTTTACTCGCCTTTGCCCTTTTTTACCACCTTGATATTAATGCCCAGGTTATTTCCATCGAAAGTGCGCGTGCACTCCCGGCAGGTTCGACCGTAACAGTTCGCGGCGTCGTGTCCAATGGCGCCGAACTGGGAAAAATCCGCTATTTACAGGATGGTACAGCCGGTATCGCGGCATATCCGGGCAGTGGGTCGATGGCCGGTTTTGAAGCGAACGTTGGCATCGGCGATAGTATAGAAGTGACCGGAACCACGACAGTATTCCAGGGATTGCTGGAAATCACGCCAATCAGTTCCTATTCGGTTATCACTTCCGGAAACCTCCCGCCTAATCCGCTGCAAATCACCATTCCTGAAATTTCCGGCGATCTGGAAGGACAACTGGTGCGTTTTCCATGTGTCACGTTTAATAATGCGGGCGGCATTTTCAGCGCCAGCGGCACCTACACTTTTACGGATACCGATGGGAATCAGGCCGATATTTACCTGCGCAGCGGCCATCCGCTTCTGGGATTGCCCATTCCCATAAATCCGGTGCAACTGACTGCGATCGTTTCAGATTTCTTTGGTTATCAATTACTTCCACGTTTTGAAACCGATTTTCTGGAAGCGCCCTGTTTCTATTTTTCCAGCAATCCGCAACAATCGGACATTCAGACGGACGGATTTAAACTGGAATGGAGCACCAACCTCAGTGCGACGGCGATACTGCGCTACGGAACGACGGCCACGCCTGATATAGCCGTCACGCTGAACGGCAACAACACTGGATTTTCCCATACGTTTTCCGGCCTGCAACCTGGCACGATCTATTGGGCGCAGGTGGAAGCCACGCACAACGGAGAAAAAATCTATTCCCCGGTCATGCCTTTTGCTACACAGTCGCTTTCTACCGGACAAATCAAAGTGTATTTCAACCACCCGATCGACGAATCGGCGGCGGGAGGTTTGATCCCCGATGGACAAAGCGCTGTAGCTGCCATAAATGAAACAATTGCCCGTATCAATTCGGCACAACAGAGCATCGACGTTGCCATGTACAATAACAGCCGCGACGATATCACCAATGCGCTGAAAACGGCGGTCGACCGGGGCGTACGCGTGCGGTATGTAGCGGCCGAGGAAACGGAAAATTACGCGCTCGAACCGCCGATCAATTTCCCCGTCGTATATGGCAATACATACGCGTTGATGCACAACAAATTTATGGTGATCGATGCCGACGTCACGGCGCAGGCCTGGGTAATGGGCGGCTCGATGAACTGGACGAACGTTAACATTACGAACGACTATAATAATACCTTATTCATTCAGGATCAATCGCTTGCGCGCGGTTACGAAATCGAATTCGAGGAAATGTGGGGTAGCCAGTCGGCAACACCCGATCTGAACGCAGGCCGTTTCGGGTCCGACAAAAGAGACAACACGCCGCATAAATACGTCATCGCCGGCATACCTGTGGAATCCTGGTTCTCGCCGTCCGACCGCACGACCAGCCATATTGTGGAAGCCCTGGAAACGGCCGATTCTGAAATCCTGTTCGCACTGCTGACGTTTACCAAAGACGAACAGGCCGACGCGATTGCCAACCGTTTTCTGGATAATGTTTCTGTACGGGGTCTGATTGAAAATACCGGCGACATCGGCTCTGAATTCAATTACCTGGCCGGCTACGGTATCGACGTGCAGCGCCACGTTTTTCCAGGCACCATGCACCACAAATACGGCATTATCGACGCCAATGCGCCGGATTCGGAACCCGTACTGGTAACGGGTTCGCACAACTGGACGTTTACGGCCGAAACGGAAAACGATGAAAATACCCTCGTTTTCCACGACGCCAACCTCGCTTTATTGTACCGCGCCGAATTCGAACGGCGCTGGCAGGAAAACGTGACGTCGACGGAAACGGTCCATGAAATTTCGCTGGAGTTATATCCCAATCCGGCAACAACGGAATTGTGGTTAAAAAACAATGAAAAGGGTATCGTCCGGATAACCGACGTGTGGGGCAGAACGCATATTGTAAATGCGGCCGATGCCTCGGGGTTCACCCGGATTTCCGTACAACAATTACCCGCAGGCACTTATTTCGTCCTGCTTCAAACCGACCATGGCTACGCCCGACTTCCATTTCAAAAGATGTAGCATCGTTCAGGAAGGTGTGACGCACCCGGTAGGCACAGATGCGGTGCTGCTGGGCGCCTGGGCCGACATTGCCGGCGCACGGCGTATTCTGGATATTGGTACAGGCACGGGAGTGATTGCGTTGATGCTGGCGCAACGGACGGAGAACCAACGCGGTATTCAAATCGATGCCGTTGAAATCCACCCGGATTCCGCAATGTGCGCCGGCAGGAATTTCGCCGCTTCACCGTGGGCGGATCATCTGAATGTTTTTGAAACTACCATTCAAAATTTTGCCGAAATTGCTGATAATCAATATGATCTGATCATCAGCAATCCTCCTTTCTTTTCGGAAAAAACGAAAGCGCCCGACGAAACACGCAGACTTGGACGCCATACGGCCACATTGCCACCGAATGAAATGCTTGCTGCGGTGAATAAATTACTAACTCCGAACGGCCGTTTTGTAGTCGTTTTACCGGTTCAGGAAGGCTGGCGGCTGTGTGAATCTGCCGTCCCTGCGGGTTTGTATTGGACGCTGATCGCGGAAGTGCGCGGCCGCCGGGAAAAACCAGTGGAACGCCTGCTGATTGAATTTCAACGGGATCCATACCCGTTCCGAAAGGAATCCATCCTGATATATGAGGATGGACTGCGATACAGCACTCAATATCAGGAACTTACGCAGGATTTTTATCTGTAGCAATGGCCTGCTGCCAACGCCAGGCATCCGCCAATGCCAAATCCATACTCCGGGTTGCTTTCCAACCCAAATGTTGTTCTGATTTATACGCATCGGCATAAACGGCCGTTACGTCGCCTGCCCGGCGTGGACCGATTTTGTAGTTCAGCGATTGCCCCGTCACGCGTTCAAACGTTTGGATCAACTGCATGACACTGGCGCCGTGTCCGGTTCCAATATTAAAAATGTCGTAATAATTGGTAGCCTTCATTTCCAGCAGGAATTTCAAGGCGGAGACATGCGCTTCGGCCAGATCGAGCACGTGGATATAGTCGCGGACACAAGTGCCGTCGGGGGTAGGGTAGTCGTCGCCGAAAACTGTCAGCGATTCGCGTAGTCCGGCAGCCGTTTGCGTAATGAACGGAACCAGGTTATTCGGAACGCCGCGCGGCAGTTCGCCGATGGCGGCAGTTGGGTGCGCTCCAATAGGGTTAAAATAACGTAAGGCGATGATTTTCAGGGCATTACCCGCTGCTACACTATCGTAAAGAATTTCCTCGCCAATCTGTTTGGTATTTCCGTAAACCGAAGATGCCGGTTTTACGGGTGTTTCTTCCGTCACCGGAAGTGTGTCCGGTTCGCCGTATACGGTGCAGGAAGATGAGAAAATCAGGTTGGAAACGCCGCATTCCAGCATGGTTTGCAGCAGGATGATGAGTGATCCGACGTTGTTGTCGTAGTATTTCAGCGGTTGTTGCATCGACTCGCCCACGGCCTTGAATGCCGCGAAATGGATGACGCCCTCGATCTTTTCCTCATGGAAAATACGCCGCAGCGTATCCCCGTTACGGCAGTTTTCGGGATACGTTTTGGGTTTGAATCCAAGAATATGCTCCAGTCCATCGAGTACGCCCGCTTCCGAATTGGAAAAATCATCGAGAATAACCGGATTAAAACCCGCCTCTACCAGAGACACCACGGTGTGCGAACCGATAAATCCGGCGCCGCCGGTCACAAGTACATTCATAAGTAGGTGTTTCGTATTTCGTGTTTTCGTGTTTCGTGATTGGGAATAACGCGCCCAATTACGAAACATGAAATACGAAACACTAATCAAAGAGTTTGGTGTAATCGTTGTCGTCCCGCAGGATCTCTTTAGGGGGCGTATTGAGGTCGAGCGGTTTTTCGATCTCGTTTTTCCTGTCCTTTCCGGGAGTAGAAAGAAGCGGACTTTGTTTTTCCCATTGTTCCAGAAGTCGAATTCCTTCATCTTCAAAAACGCCGTTTTGCAGGTCAATAGACGCCATGAGGTTTTTGCTGGTGTCCATAAATCGCTCCATTTCACCTACTTTTTGACCTACGTCCTCGGCCAGTGCTTCGAGCGCCTGATCGTATAAAGCGCGCTGGTCGGGGTCGCCGCTGATCACGCTCATAGCAGACCGAATTGCGCTGTGACTTGCTGTTATCGCCTTGTATTCCTGTTCCTTCAGGTTCACCTGGTCTTTTGTGTCTTCAAGTACCAGTTCGGAGTTTTCATACATTTTGGTCAGTACGCGGTACAGCACTTCCATTTTCTTGTATAAAACCTCGTATTTGGCATTGGCATCCTGCAGGCGGCCGGCTTTGCGGGCAGAGAGGGCTACATTTTTTTCATCGCTTGTTTTTTTGGCCCTTTCGGCTATGGTCATATTCTTCTGAATGTCCGCATTGTTCGAGTCCATGGTACCTTTCAACTGCCGCATTTGGCCGCGCAGGGCGCCGATTTGTTTGCTCATCGAACGCAGGTTGTCTTCCAGGTCTTCTATATACGATTTCAGGATCGATATCGGATCGATTTTTACAAAAATGCCCGTAATCCACCGCATCACAGATTTGTACATGTAGAATACCAGATTGCGCATTTTGGGGTCCATCACGGTGTAAACAAGAACTCCCAAAGCGCCCAGCATGCCGGCCAGGTACAAGGTATTTTGCGCCAGCAGGATCAGTGTCGGCAACAGCGAACTCAACAGCACACCGCCTCCAATTACCGCTGCTGCCAGAAACAACAATCCGGTAATACCCTCCGGACGTTGCCAAAATGATTTTTGCTCCATGATAGTGAGATGTGAATTGTGAGTTGTGAGTGGGGAGTGGTGAATAGTGAATTGTGGGTAGGGTTAAGACGCCTTTTTACCCACAATTCACTACTCACCACTCACTATTCACAACTCACTACAAGTATTTATGCATGTTTTCCACGTCCTTGTCCATTTGCAGGAGCATGGCCTGGTGGGTAAATTCGAAAGCCGTGCGGGCTTTTTCCAGTTTTTCGGCTTCCGCTTTGACGGAGGTTTCGGCTACATCGATCTGGGTCAGGTAGGCGCCCATTTCATCCTGCAGGCGAACGATTTCGATTTTGTGCCGTTCAATCTGGTCGCGCAGGCGTTTGATTTCTTCCTGCTTGGCGGTAACCTTTACAACGTTTTGATTTTCAAGGGCTTCATCGAAACGTTCCTTTTCTTTTCCTACCAGATTTCTGTAGTATGCGGCAGTTTCTATCAGTTTTTCCTTGGTAATGCCCAGGGTGGCAGCTGTGGTAAAAGCGCTTTTATAGGCAATCGCCTCATCGAGTTGCATGCCCAGCAGGTTGTACACCGCTCTTTTGAATTCGAAATAATCAAAGCCTGGCAGATTGTTTTTTTCCAGTGCGGAGGCCAGAAATTCCAGACTGCGATCATCGAGCCCTTCAGCGGAAAACAACGACTTGGTGGTGGTCATATTCTTTTATTTATGATGGAGATAAATTTCCTGTGATTTGGAGGTGCGAAGAAGCGGGGATTTTGCCGCAGGTGTCGCAAAAAAGCGACGAACGGGCAAAATTACCGGAATAGTGTATTGGTTGGATGTCCGGCGTTGGGTTTTTCCTCATTTCCAAAACGGAATAATCAGGTGTGGAACAAAGGAATGTTTGCATAAGTGGAAAAAAAGCACGTTAATTTGTATCTCGAAACCCTCAGCAAAATGACCCCTGTAAAAATTAACGTGTTTATTTCCTGCGACAGAGCCGACAGCCCGTATCGCGACACGTTGCTCACCTGGCTATACCCGATGCGCGATGAGGTGAATCTTTGGTTTGAAAAACCGCCGCCTCCGCCACCGCCGCTGCCGCTTCCCTGGCAAATTCTCCTGTTCTGGTATTCCCCGCCGAACAGCCGCTACGAATACTACCACCGGCTTCAGAAACAAAAGGAACGGGCACATATCTATCTTTTCCTGACAAGTTATAAGTCGCTGAATAACAATAATATACAAGGCGATGTGTCGCTTGCGGTGAACCGCCGGATCGCAACGGGCGACGACCTGAATCCGCTCATTTTTCCGGTTTTGTTATCGCCCTCGCATTGGCAGCAGCAATCGGGACTTTCCGGCTTCAGACCGCTGGGATCCAAAAAAACGCTTGCTGAAACCAAACCCATCGAAGAAGGATTTCTGCAACTGACCGACCAACTGGCTAAATTCGTAAAAGTGCTGCAACGGCGTCTGACGGAAGAAAAATTTTACCAGACCCGGATCGTTACGGCCGACCCCGGTGTAGTAGCAGCCAGGAAGGACCGTGCATATCCCTACCTCGGCGACGACGATGACGCTACGGAAATGCCGGAAATTGTCAGCATGGAACTACCCGAATGGCTCGGCTGGGGCATTATTGTGCTCATTGCCGTTCTCACCTACAAAGGCTTGCAGCCGCCATTGCCGGTCACGACCAAACATTACCGTTCCTCCACGGAACGGCAAATGGAATACCGGCGGGAAAACCCGCTGGCGCCATCGGAAGAACCGATGATTTTTACGGAAGAATGATTTTGATGGGGATTTGCGAATTTGAACCGCCTTCGGCGGAGTTTTTTTATTTAACCACAAAGTTCACAAAGGTGTTGCACAAGGTTCACAAAAACCTGACGTACAACGCTTTGCGAACCTTGTGCAACACCTTTGCGAACTTTGTGGTTAAATAAAATGTGGCCGCCAGGCCATAAACGCTCCATTTAAATCCGCATCATCCTTACGATCCGCCGCCATCCGCACCAGAGTCACAATCCGCTCCTCAAATTCACGCGCACACCATTCGCAGCCGGATCTTCAAACATGGTAGTCCGGGCACTTATCGCCATTCGATCCAGATCAGTTAAGGAAGTAAAGTTGTATGTCTCTATTTCTTTTAACTCAGTCAGTATTTTCTCTCCAGGTTGCCAGTAACCTACCTTATTTCCGACAATATCTTCGATTACAGCATCCTTGATTCGCAGGGTTTCCTTTCGAAACAATTCCGTTTCCGGAAGTTTTTTCTCCAAATCAGCCAGCACTTTCAAGTGATTCCCACTGCCAAGTTGACTGGCGGACTGGTTATCGTCGAGTTGAAAGGTCCAGACCGGAAAAAACGATTCGATCTTATCGAAAGGGAACAGGGTAGTGCAGGTTTCGAAAAAAAGGTCGTCCTGTGCTCCGCTGGTCTGAGCGGCTAGTTTAAGCCAGTAATTGTAATCGGCAAATAAGTAAGGATTGCTTTGCCCCGGCACTTTTTGAGCGATAAATCCGGGCAACAGGTTGCGCATCCAGTCGTAATTCAATCGTGTGCCGGATTCACTCGTTTCGGCCCGACGGGCAAGCAGTGTCATCAGTGTATCGCGCAGTGCCATTGCCTGCCGGTAATGGGTGGCCATTTCGGCATCAGTTTGAACGGACGGTGCCTGGTCGAGCCAGGCCTTTCGAATTCCGGTTACTACCGGCCCGAAATAGCACTGGAGGCGTTTGGTTTGCAGCCATTCCGCATGACCGGCATCTTTCGGTTTCAACAGCGCCGCCAGCGTCCAGCCTTGTTGTTTGCCGGCGCGCACTTTTATCCAGGGAGATTGCAGCACATTTCCATTCCACTCGATGATCGACTCGAAAGAACCGACCTGCCCGAGGTCCGACACCTGATCGGCTTTTTTCAGGACCAGCAGTTCCTTGCCTTTCAGCCCGAATGTGTCGCGAACAGCGAGTTGTGCAGAAATAACCGATAGCGAATCACCGGATTCGGGACCGCAGGCGTGTAAAAAAAGCGTAAGCAATAAAAAAGTCAGGTAGCGCATGGTGCAAAATTCTGGAAAATGTACAAACGCCGTACCTTCCCGATACCAAACTATTCAATCTATGCCGCGTTCGCTTTTATTGCTGGTAATCGCCTTTTTATTTCCATGTTTCAATGCATCCGGTCAAATCGTCGACGATTTTTCGGATGGCGATTTCAGCCAGACCCCGGCATGGGCAGGCGATGCCGCTTCATTTGTGGTGAACGCAGCCGGCGAATTACAACTGAACGCTCCGGCTGCCGGCACTTCCATACTGGTGGTGCAGGGCAATATTCCGGATAGCGCGATCTGGAACCTTCGTTTTCGCCTGAGTTTCGCACCGTCCACCCAGAATTTATTGCGTATTTACCTCCTGGCCGACCAGCAAAATCTGTCGGCAGGCAACGGTTATTTTCTGGAGATCGGTGAAACCGGCAGCCAGGATGCCCTGCGTTTTTTCCGGCAGGATGCGGGCGTAAAAACCCTGCTGGCCACCGGACTGGCCGCTTTGGTAGCCACCAATCCAAACATTCAGTTGAGGGTTAGCAGGTCTGTTGCCGGCGACTGGTCGGTAGAAGCGGCCCCGCCTGCGGGCGCCCTGCAAACTCAGTTTACCGTTTCGGATGCCACCTATCCCGGTGGCGCAGACCTGTTTTTCGGGTTTCAATGTGTATACACGGCCAGCAATGTGGGCAATTTCTTTTTCGATAATATTTCCATTTTGCCGGATTTGCCCGACGTAACGCCGCCGGTGCTGCTTCTTGCTTCCGCTGCAAACGAAAATCAAGTGCTGGCGATTTTTGATGAAGATCTGGATCCGGTGGCGGCAAATACAACATCCAATTATTCGATTTCAGGCGGGGTGGGGGAGCCGGAGTCTGCCATTTTGCAAAGTGATAAAAAATCGGTAGTGCTGACGCTCCTGGCTCCAATTGCGACCGGGAATTATACCCTGCAAACAACAGGCATTAAAGACGTCGCGGGCAATGCTGCCGGAGTGCAAACACATGATTTTCAATATGTTAAAATAGAACAAGCCGAAGAATTCGACATTATTATCAATGAAATCATGGCCGATCCGAGTCCTTCCGTTGGGCTCCCGGAACTGGAATGGCTGGAACTCTACAACAGGTCCGGTAAAATCATTGATCTGGCTTCCCTGCGTATTTCCGAAAGTGGAGGTTCTGCCCTTGCGCTTCCTGCCTTTCTGCTGCTGCCGGGCGGCTATGCGCTTATTACTGCCGCTTCTAACGTGCCGGCCTTGCAGGCCGTTTCTGCCGAAACGGTACTTGCCGGTCCGCTGAGTTCTATCGCCCTGAACAACGAAAGCGATGTGCTCACCATCCTCAATGCCGCTTCCGGCCAAACGATCGACCGCGTATCCTACACCTCCGAATGGCATACCGATGCAGATAAACAAGACGGCGGCTGGAGCCTGGAACGCATCAATCCGGATCTGCCTTGCCTGGGACAGGAAAACTGGCAATCCTGCCCTGATTTGCCGGGTGGAACACCGGGCGGGAAAAACGCCGCGTTCGAGGCTACTTCGGATACAAAAGCCCCGCGCCTGTGGTTTGCCATCCCGGATAACAACACGGAAGTAGTGCTCACCTTTTCGGAAGGTCTGGATTATTCGAAGGCTTTAAATCCGGCTGCCTACCAGTTTGCTCCTTCGAGAAATATTCTTTCCGTGCAGCCGACCCCGGAAAGATCGCAGGTGAAATTACTGCTTTCCGAGCCTTTGCAGCCATCCGTGGTATACACGCTTTTACTTCAAAATACCATTGAGGATTGTAGTGGAAATGCCGTAGTCGTAACGGACACCATCCTGACAGGATTACCGGAAAAGCCTGGTTTTCAGGATATTATCATCAATGAAATCCTTTTTAATCCACCCACAGGCGGCTCGCGGTACGTAGAACTCCTGAACCGCAGCGGGAAAATTTTCAAATGGTCGGAATTTTTCCTCGCCAATTTCAACGGAGGCGCCGATATAGAACCGATTGTTACCGGCCAACTGGCCTTGCCCGGGAAATACCAGGTGTTCACGAGCGACCGCGATTTTGTCATTAACAATTATGATAATATTCATCCCAGAGACGTGATACGCCAAACGCTGCCGTCTTTGTCCGACGATTCGGATAACCTAACCCTGTACTGGGCGAAAAACGGCGAAACAGTGACCCTCGACTCGCTGGATTATTCGGATACCTGGCACAACGCCCTGTTTTCCAGCAGCGATCGCGACGGCGTGGCGCTGGAGCGCATCCGGGAATCGGGCGCTACCAACGACCGGGCCAACTGGACGTCTGCATCGCCACTCCTGACCGGAGCGGCCGGCTCGCCGACGCTGCCGAATTCACAACGACTTGGCGCGGCGCCTGCCACCGGTGACGACCTGGTTTCATTGTTGTCAGAACGCATTTCACCGGATGACGACGGCTACGAGGATTTTCTGGAAATCAGCTACCAATTGCCGGTAGAAGGGTATGAAGCAAACATCACCGTGTTCGATGCAGGAGGATTGCCGGTGAGAAAACTACTGAAATACAACCTGATCGGAACGGAAGGCACCTTGCGCTGGGATGGAGAATCGGATGAAGGAATTCGCGTGCGGCCGGGGATTTACGTGTTGTTCATGGAGATTTTCGGTCCATCCGGCGAGGTAAAAAATTTCAAACGAAGTATTTCGGTAGTACGCCGATTTTAATTCTGTTCGTATGTTTCGGACTTGTAAAGTGTGCATCCGTGACAGACAGCACTTTATTCGTTTTTTTTCTCCTAAATTTTTAATCGCAACATGTTTACACATCCTCTTTACCGCCTTTTCCTTCTTTTACCCTTTTTACCGGCGCCCTGCCTAAGCCAGAACAATGTTCCGCTCGAAAGCGAACTACTTTCTTTCGAGTCAACCGGCGCTGCCGAAAACAACAGGGCCATTCTTCATGTGCAAATTTTTGAAGCAGGCGCCAATGAACCCATCTTAGGCGCTACCGTTCTGCTGCGCCGCGACGTGGACAAAATGCACGGAAAAGTATCCAATGAATATGGCTCCTGCACTTTTATCGTAGCGCCCGGCGACTATGCCATGCGCGTGCAAATGACCGGGCTGAAAAGCCTGGAAAAACCCGGCCTGCTCCTGGAAGGGGGCAAAATTTATGAAATGAAACTGGTCATGGCCGCCACTGCGAAGTGAAATTCATGACCACCTGTAACCTTCGAAAAATGATGTATTACCTCAAAGCGCTTTGTTCGGTTTGCTTTTGTCTGTTGTTCAATTCCAGTCGCCTGGATAGCCAGAACTGGCATCAAAAAGTTGATTATCAAATAGATGTACGGCTGGATGACCAGACGAATTCCATACAGGCCAGGGAAAAAGTGAAATATGTCAACGCCTCGCCGGATACCCTGAAAACCATTTATTTCCGGCTGGCCTGGCATGGCAGAGCGTCGCAGGTATCATCCAGATTTACGGTATTTTCCGTTCAGCAAAACGGGGTAGCCATCGATTTTGAGATACTGGAGTCGAAACCGGACCCTGCCGTTCCGCCGCAGAGCCTGAGCCAAAACCTGCTGGCCGTCAAACTGAGCAGGCCCTTGCCGCCTGGCGATTCGGACACATACAACATTGCCTGGCAGGCCGACGTACCCGTATTCAGCGGAGGTTGCGGGCGCAACAGTCCGTCCGGTGTAGACTACACTTTCACCAACTGGTACCCGCAGGCGTGTGTGTACGACCGGCTCGGCTGGCACCTGGGCTCGCCTTTCAGTGCCGATTATTCCAGCGAATTCGGCTCTTTTAAAGTCGATATCACCATGCCGCCAAAATACATGGTGGCGGCTACAGGTATCCTGACCAACGCGGATGCAATTGGCTACGGCTTTGAAAATCAAGGTGTTGTATTGAAGCCAAATTACGGGCTCGTAACCGTCTGGAAATTCCAGGCCGAAAAAGTGCGCGATTTTGCCTGGGTTGCCGACCCGGAATTGCTGCATGAAAAAAAGCAGGTTCGCAACGGTTTGACGCTGCATGCATTTTATTTCAAAAATGAAAACCGGTTAACTGCGCTCGAATCCGCTTTGAATAACCTGGAAAAGTCTGCCCTGACGTATTCTTTTCCCCAGTTGTCTGTGGTGCAAATGGGTGAAATGCGGGCGGAATTCCCGATGTTGATTTTTGCCGCAAAAGAGGTTCCCAACCTCGCCCCAGTTATTTCATGGGATTTTCAGACTCCCTTGTTGAAAAGCACCTATTTGCTGAAACAATTCCGTTATGCGATGGGAGATATTGCCTTTAAAAATGGCCTTGCTGAAATCGCTGGAAGATATCGTTACGGCTTCCCAGTTTCAGAAGAATCGATCCATTCCTTTGAAAAAAGTTCGGGGCTGGAACTGGACTGGATCTGGGAGCAAAATGCAAACACCCGCGCTCAAGTGGATTATGCAATTCAGTCGGTAAAAACGGAAGTTGACAACAGCATGATCGTTCTGGAACGCATCAAAGGCGCCGTTTTGCCGGTAACAATAGAGGTGATTTACGCCGATAGCACTACGCAGCAGTTATATATTCCTGTCGCATATACACAGGGCGTTTTACCGGCAGGTTTGGCGGCAACGCCTCAGCCGGTATGGCCCGCAGAGGATAAAAAGTACACCCTAAAACTAAACAAGCCATTAGAAAGTATCAAATCACTTGTAATCGATCCGCAGGAATTGAGCGGCGATGTGGACCCGGAGAACAACCGAAAGGACTTTTAAGGTGAATATCTATGTTTTGAGCGGCCTGGGTGCCGGTACATTCAGTTTCTTGCTTCGAGTAATCACAGACGCTAAGTTGTCTTCCTGACGGGATCCGTCCACTCTACGCGAATTATTGTTGGGTATTTTATTCACGTAGAGTGGACGGATCCCGTCAGGAAGACAACTTAGCGTCTGTGATTTTTTAAGCGAATTAGGTAAGTTCATTATTCCAGTATGGTATCGGGAATTATGACACTCATCTTTGAAATCACTACTGCGCTTTAGTACCACTCGCCGCTGTCAGCAGCGTCACCTCAAACCACCGGTCATTGTACGATTTTCCGATGGCCAGGTCATACGTCGCACTTTTACGCACCATAATTTCTCCTTCTCCGTGTCCGTTCAGCACCGTTTCCTGTACCCTGCCGTTTACGCGGTTCAGGAAAGTGGTTTTGGTGCGTACCAGGTAAGAATACCGCCCGTTTTCAGGCAGCGTGAAGGTGATTTTTCCCGCCTGGCTACCCGATTGATCCAAAATAAACGTCCGGGTAACGCCATCGATGGTAATCCACACCTGTTCGCGTTTCTGGCTGGATGGCAACATATCGCGAAAGGTCAGGGTTAGCGGGGCAGTCGCCACGGTAGGCTTCGGGCGTGTTGTCGAGGTCGTTGGGCGCGTGGTGGAAGTGGTCGGTCGCGTGGTACCGGTCGTCGGTTTGGGCTTGGTGCTTACCACTACCGGCCGCTCCGAAGGCGCAGGGGCATTCTTCCTGGGATATACCTTCCCCATAAATGCCTTATCGGTCGGTGAAAGACTCATATTCATGCCCACTTCGAAATCGCCGACTGTCAGGGAGTTCGGAATAGGGTAGTGCATAATGGAGTACGGGTCGTAACGGGTATACTGCGTTTTATTGGTGCCATAATGGCTCAATACCTGCTGGTTGACCATTTCCTGGTCCCAGCCCTGGGTGCGCTGGTAAAAACTATACAGTTTGGGCATATCCCAGGGAATACCGCCCAGTGGGTGCTGGTGCTCGTGCAAGAGGCCCAATGAGTGCCCGAATTCGTGTAAAATCGTAGCCCTGTACTCCGATTCGGCCATTCGTTTGTTGAACCAGCCGAAATTGATCGTGGGTTTGTATTGCGGCATCCGGCTGGCGTCGGTTCCGATCAGCGACCAGGTGCCGAGTCCCGGCGTAAAACTCACCCGCAGGTCTGTTTCTCCTTTTTCAACAAACAAAAAGCGAATATTGGCCACTTCCGACCATTCCTGTGCGTATTTCTGTACACGGTTGCGCAGCGTTGCATCGCCTCCGATAAACCCGACGCGAAGTACCCGGCCGTTTTGCCAGTATTTCCCCAGTTCGGGTTTGAACGCAACGGCACGGGCGGTCATGCCGGGCGGAAGTTCCGGTTCGGTAGTTTGATCGGCATCCAGAATAATCTCGGTGCAAATGCGGTAAGAATCCTCATCCGCTTCCTGAGCACTGGAAAGAAAAGGAGCAGAAGAAAAAATTACAGATATTAAAATGAGAATCGGCTTCATATTCAGTGGTGTGTAGGTAGTATTCTCTTTGTTGAGGAGGATACCCATAAACTGAATACGCGGC
>ENA-UOWO01001260-UOWO01001260.1-activated-sludge-metagenome-genome-assembly--contig:-NODE-1260-length-34237-cov-5.826868_pt1 | contig 34237 bp, 25 predicted proteins | sample MGYA00238148_ERZ761564 | MGnify/ENA primary metagenome ERZ761564 (study PRJEB28885, sample SAMN05720194) | activated sludge metagenome | isolation source: Anaerobic digester | place: USA...
AGATTGTGTTTGATGCCCAAAACGAAGCGTACTACAAACCCTCCGAAGATAAAATTTACATGCCCCTGCCGAAACAGTTTGTAAGCAAGGAAGCGTTTTTGTCGGTGATGTACCATGAAGCATCGCATTGGACTGGCGCAGTGCACCGACTGAACCGCCCGATACTGAACAAATTCGGGACGAAAGAATATGCATTTGAAGAATTGATTGCCGAGTTAAGCTCCGCTTTCATGCTTGCCTATCTGGGCTACGAGAGCCGCATCACCGACAACGCAGCCTATATCGAAAACTGGCTCAGCGTGATGAAAAACGACACCAAGTTTGTCATTCAGGCAGCCTCACAGGCACAGGCAGCATCCGACTACATTTTGCAGCTTGCCAATGTAGAGATCGCAGCCTGACACGAAAATCAACACGGTTCCGGTCCCCCGATCAGGAACCGGTTTCGCTACACCCCGACCTCCGCAGCCACTGCACCCGACCTGTGGCTTTTTCGCAAGAACAAAAAAGAGCCCTTTACGGCTCTTTTCCTTAAAAAATCACAACACACAAAACAATGGCACTTCGAGAACAGTTCGACAAGCTCACTGTATCACCTCAGTGACCTTGTTTCTACTCCACCACCAATTTCCTGCGGCTTACTGTATCTCCCGATTTGAAAAGTACGATATAGGTTCCTGCAGCTACATCCGAAATATCAATCGTGTTGCAGTTTCTTTCCTGCATAATTTGCTGACCGGTAATTGTGTAAATGCTTACCTCGTAATCGCTGTATTCGGAATGTATTATGACGCTCTCATTAGCCGGATTGGGATATATCGAGAAACTCGTTGATTCTGCTGTATTTATTCCAACTTCGGCATCCACATTGTTGGAGAATACCCAGTTTTCGCCGTCTTTGTTGCTTGAGCAGTCGTGTTCAAAGGCTACAAAGTATTTCACAATATCGGGGTTTTGGCTGATGACATAATGGTTGAGACAACCACCGCCGCTGCAACTGCCTACCGTGCCTAACTGTTGTAGTTCACCAGTATTCATCTTGGCAAACACTGTGTAATAGTCGGGTACAAAGGTGCCGTAATAGTTTTGCCATTGAAGTTCCGATTGAAAAGTCGAAAGCCATATACTGCGGTGTATATCCGACATTTCACCATCACCACATTCACTTACGGCTGCAATGCGATATTCGTTATAATCGGCGGTTGGGTTACTTTCCCAATGGATGAAATAACCGTTCTGGTAGTCCTCGGTTCCGAGCAACACCCATTGGCCGAGGTTGTTTTTAACATATACTTTCACATCGGTGATGGCTTCCTGCATCGGATCCACGAACCAGGTGATCTGGTTCTTGTTAGTCAGTGTGTCAAAGGACACATGACACATCTCCATGTCAATAGTGGGGATGAAGGTAATCACCACGGTATCTCTACCACTGCAGCCGTTAGCATCTACTACATAGCAGCGGTATGTGCCTGAGGTTGTTACCTCAAGGTCTGTAGAGGTGCTTCCACCTGGGTACCAAGTGGTACTTACGGGGTCGCTTACCATGGTGGTGAGGATGACTTGTTCACCTACACATACTTCCTGATCCGGACCGAGGTCGGGAGCGTTGGGGTTGTCGTAGTGTACGGTCGTACTGGCAGATATATCTCCACAGACATTGTGGATATCTACCGAGTAGGTTCCAGGCCCTACGCTAATGGTCTGTGAGTTTGCGCCGTTAGACCAGTCGTAGGTAGTGAAGCCATACTGGCTGTAGTTTCCAGCATCGAGGTCGATTGCAAGAACACATGTGTCGATGTCGGTGGGGAAAAGTGGGGAAATAGGGGAGAAAGTGGGACGGAGTCTTAGATATTTATCTCCTCCGTCATAAAAGCAGGTTACCTTCCCATCGAAGCCATTTTCCAGGAGTAGAGTATCTACATATTCGGTATTTCCTGGATATCCCCAGTAAATTCCAGTTACTCCTTCCGGCGGTACACATTTGATGTAATCACAGGTACAATAGGCCACATTACTGTTGGCGGTGTAATCATCCCAGTTGACTACAAAGTAGGTTTGGCCAAAGGCCACGGTAGATACTAACATTGCGCACATCGTTATAATAACGGAAAGCGACTTTTCTCGAAGCCCCGCATTTGGGTTAAACTTCTGGTTTTGGTTTAAATTTGTCATATTTTCAATGTATTTTATTAATTATTCATTCAAAAAAGTCGTTATTTCGCAATCCTTTCCGCAATTTCCCATTTCCGAGCCTTAATTCTCCGCCCAAATTCGAGGCTTCGGGTTTCTCCATTTTCGAGACTTAGCAAAATCCCGAATTCGGTACTTGATAGATAGTATGTTTTTTCAAAAGTTAGTATTCAAATTTTCAATAAAGACGTTTGCATCAAATTCTATTTTCGAAAATGCGAACCATTTCTTTCCCAAATCTTTTAAGGAAGCTCCTATGTGGAAAACTTCTTTTCGGTCAACAATCAAAAAGCGGTCGTGCGATTTGGTAAAAGTTTTTACTTCGATTGGCAGGTATTGTTGGTTGTGCTTTTTCAGGTCGAGTTGCAACTGTTTGGTAAAATTAGAAGTAAAAACAACTGCCTTCACAGCTTTTTCTCGTTTTGCCAACAACATAAATACGCTTTCGTCAACGTAATTATCAATGAGTATCAGCGATTCTTTTGCCGATTTTATAAGTTGAGAAACAAAAACATGGGCATCGAAAACCTGTCCATCGAAGAAAACGCCTTCGTTGGGCGGCAGACTGGTTTTTATTTGAAAATCAATTTCATCAACTCTTTTTGTCAAGGAATAAATATTTTCCTCCATTCGATTTATTCTGTTGTTTACAGCGTATCCTTTTAGTAAATACTCCTTAAGAACCCTAGTTGCCCAAATACGAAATTGTGTTCCTTGTTTTGAATTGACCCTATAACCAACCGATAGAATAGCATCTAGATTATAGAATTCGATTTCTCTTTTTACTTCTCGTCCTGCTTCTATTTGAACTGTTGCATTTTTTGCAACAGTTGAGTCATAAACAAGTTCTCCGCTTTTAAAAACATTTCGTAAGTGCCTTGAAATAACTGATTTGTCCCTATCGAAAAGTTGTGCAATTTGATTAAGAGAAAGCCAAACGGTTTCATCTTCAAGCCGAACCTCAATATGTTCGGCAAGTTCGTTTGGGCGATAAAGAATTATTTCATTTTTCATTGCCAAATTTTTCCTTTTATATCAATCCTGATTAATTTTATTTATGAACATCATACTTTTCAACTCTTTATTATGTTTTATTACGAAGATAATAAAATTAAATATTTTCGCTTCCTTTTTTTCTGAACATGCACATCGCTTTCGAGCCTGTCAATACGGTTGTTTACGGCATATCCCTTCAGCATGTATTCTTTAAGCACTTTGTTTGCCCATTTGCGAAATTGAGTACCTCGAATGGAGTTCACTCTATATCCAATAGAAATAATCATGTCCAGATTGTAATGAACCAATTCTCTTGAGACCTTCCTGCTGCCTTCAATTTGAACTGTTCGAATTTTCCGAACAGTTGAAAATTCGTCTAATTCTGTGGTTTCAAAAATGTTTTTAATATGTTCGCTAATGTTTGCTTTGCTGCTATTAAAAAGTTCAACTATTTGATTTTGTGTTAGCCAAACCGTTTCTTCCTCGATTCTGACTTCAAGCTTTACAGATTGTTCGTTATCCTGATATACAATTATCTCGTTTGTCATTTTTTTAATATAGCCATTACATTTTTATAAACATCCATAGCATCAGTTTCAGGCATAGTTCATATTCAGATAATCAATTCATTCACAAAACTCATTAAAATTTTCTCGTCTGCGAGATAAATATGGTTGTATTATAATCTGTTCCAAACTTAAAAATTACGATTTGTTTGTGCAAACGAAAAAATAGAAAATTTGTTGATTATGATAATTTTCATTCCTCTGTATTATTGAAATTTATATTATTTGCAAGCATTTGATCAACTGGGGCCTCGACTGGGGCCTCAACTGGGGCTTCATGCGTAAATGTTTCAATTTTTCCATCTCTTTCTTCTCCCAAATTCCAGGCATTGGGGAACGACATGCGAATAAAATTCTCCGTAAATGAAAAACAATCCTGCGTATACGCCTGCAATATACGGGGGATGCCTGAGCCAAGATGCTCTACCAATTCCAAATCCTTGAAAATATAATTCCAAAAGTGATGGCATGATAAAATGATAAAATGATAATTTGATAAAGTGATAATCTGATAAAGTGATAATCTGATAAAGTGATAAACTTTTTTCGAAAAATCATCGCAAAGCAAATTTTCACAACTTTCTGCTATTTACACACGAAGTGAATCACACGTATACAGCATAAACACCCATAATACAGGTAAGGCGGGTGATGCGGAAACTTACTGCTATTTTTCATGTATTATTGCTATTATTTTTGAGTGCGTTTTACAGCTGTGCGCATACAGTGAAAGCCTTGGTATTACCTACAACTATTCAATAACGTCTTCAGAAGATGTCTAGGACTACTCTAGAACATTTCTAGGACATTTCTAAAACATTTCTAGGATAAGCCAGAAATAAGTCAGGGATAAGTAAGAAATAAGTCATCATGGATTGAACTTATTGACTTCCGCAGCCATTAAAACCGAGCCGGTGGCTTTTTTGGGGGGATGTGGATTAACACTGTCTTCAGAGAATATAATCTTCAAGTTTCTCAGACTCGTTCATCCGGTTGTTATCAATATTGCCAATTCCTTCCACCCTGCCTTTGTCGGTATATTGCCAAAATACGTACTTGCATCGGGGTTCCCTGTAAAAATCAGAAATCCAGTAATTAAAATCACCAAAATCATCCTTGAGGTACTTTTTATAGTAGTCGTATTCACAATAGATGATGGGATTCACGCCATATTCCTTTTTTATCTCTTTGCAGAATGAGCTTATTTCGGCAATGATCCATTTGCGGTTTTTCATATTTTTTCGAAATTCAACATCGAGAACCGGATGCAAATCGCCTTCGCTGAGCCTGGCTTTTTTTATAAATTTCTTTGCCTGTTGTTTGCCCGAAGAATTGTAACTGAAAAAATGATAAGCACCGACCGGAATCTCCTGCTCTCTGGCTTCTGCGGCATATTCACTATATTTTGAATCGGTGTGTGAACTTCCTTCCGTCGCTTTAAGAAAGATAAAGTCAGGTTTGTTTTTCTCGACCAACAACTCCCAGTCAACTGCCTTCTGATGATGCGAAATGTCAATTCCCCATGCAGTGTTTCTGATACTATCAATAGCCGGTGGATCGGGAGGTGGGCAAATTATCCTACAGGCTTTAAGCATCAGTGTTTTAATCGGGGCACGGAAATAATACACTGCACCAACTAGACTTATTGAAATCACTGGTATTATTATCGCCAGTAGTATTTTATTGGTATTGTTGATCATTCTTTTTATTCAATCTACCATGTTTTGTTTCTATTTTCCTGTAAAAAAAAATCATACTACTCCAAAAAACAAAATTAACCTTAATATATTTTATCGGTGTATTTCGCATACAAATTAATAAATTCCAACATTGTAAAAAAATCGTCCCCAATAAAATAACATGTTTTATGAAACCGCCGATAGGTAATAATCTTTTTGGTATGATCTACACGTTTAAAATCAAAACCAAAGCCTACCAGATGAAATGCATTAAGTTTAAAATAATGACCTAACCAAAGGGATAAATAGTAAGGGTCGGAAGAATCATATGTTTCTAGAGCCCTTTTTGCTTCAGGGTAGTGTGAAATATATTCGAACAAAAAACCGATATAGTAATATAATACTTTGAATTCATGAAACTTCTTCATTAAATAATCATCATATATCTGCACATGTAAGTCGGTGTATTTATATATCCAGTCGGAAATGTGTTTGCTGGTTTTAAATTTGGGCAACGGGCTAAAAAACTCATCAACAGCTTGCTGACATTTTTCTACTTTTTCAAGATAATCGGCAGTAGGTACAAAGTCAGTCATTTCATCGCTATAAAAAGTCAAATCGAGAAAAAGTGAATCACCAATACCATCTCTTTCTTTCATAGAGAATGCTTGCTGCAAACTCAATATTTTTTCGCCGTCATCGGTCATGATAAATTTTGTTGCATACCGAGAATTTTTAAAAATCAAATAAAAAATTTCTTTATGTTTTCTATGTTGCTTTATTTTAAGTATTTGTTTTTTCCCCCTCTTTTTTTCCAAATAAAACATAAAATCTAACTTGGTTAAAAAAACGGTTTTACTCACTCCGAAATATGGGGTTTCATCATCAAGAATTTCGTCGAGCATTACGGTATCCATCCTTGCCAGGTAATATAAAAAGGCTTCTTTTTGTGAAAGGTTTCCGGGCATAAAACTTTACGAATATCTGATTCTAACAAATGTAGTACAATAAAAAATTGGGGAACAATTTGCAAGAGTTTTCGTCAAAATAATTTATCAACAACTGAATAAAGCCAATTGGGTATGATGTAATGAGATTATGATTTAATTACAAAATTTTCAATTGCGATGGCAAAAATCAATTTCAATAACTTTCTGCTATTTACACACGAAGAGAATCACACGTATACAGCATAAACACTCATAATACAGGTAAGGCGGGTGATGCGGAAAGTTGACGCTATTATTTATGTATTTCTGCTATTATTTTTGAGTGTGTTTCACCGCTGTGTTCATACAGCAAAAGCATTGCTATTACTATGTAATTTTCAATTAGCTTCTCTTGAATTATCACCAAAGTATCATTTAAATATCATTCAAATATTACCTAAATATTGTCCAAATGTTGTTCAAATATAATTCAGGTGTCGCCCAGGACTTTCCTGAGTTTCGCTTTTCATTAATGATAACAGCAAACAACGGTTTAAACATGCCTGTTCCTTGGTCCGGCAAATTTGCCGGCTCCAGAGGCCAAGGATGGGTTGGGTCAGTTTAGTCCGAAATATCCAACAATTATTACTTTTTTTTAAAAATCGCTTCCCGGAATGTTAACCAAGACATAATTCATGTTTAAGTCCTTTAAGACCTTAATGTGACCCCTAGTGCAATGTCAGTTGAGTTTATTAGAATGTCAAGTTTATGGTGCAGATAACTTGACATTTTGCTTTAACCCTGACAACTCCCTGTAGCGGTAAACTTGCATCTACTCTATGATAAACCAGTTCTGCGGCAATTTCTGGGATTAAAGGCTATGATGACTCCTTTCTTGCAATTCGATCCCACGGTTTAGGTATGATTAAAATTTGTATACCAATTTTCAAGTCCTGATTTCCATCGAGAATCTGGATTAAATCAATCACCAGCACCGGTTTGTTGTCTGATTGATTTCAATATCTTCAGGATGAGTCCCGATTCAAAAGCGGAAACCAGAGCACCGTCGCAAAATCTATTGCTTCGGACAATTGCAGTGATGATTTTACATTTTGTGGGTATATCAATTGAATTAAAATCAAAATTTTCATCTCGTACCATTTTCCTACCTTCACCCCAGGAACCCCAATCGAAATCAATAATAATTGGCATGTCGTACACAATTCTATGAAAGCGGGAAACCACGGGTGACTCAATCCAGTAGGGCATAACCATGATGCCTTCAGCGTTTTTCTCTCCGCCTTTCATTTCTCCGAATGTTGAAGTTTGTTCAATTTCGGGAATCAGATCCAATATTGGTTTCCAATCGCTTGAGTTAAAACCATTTATCGTTTCAATGTAATTGTTTTCGTTTAAATGCATGCTTGTGTTTTTAAGTTTTGACATTAACCTGATTGTTTTTGCATCATATTGTTTGCACAAATTATTCAAAGAAATCGGGATTGTGACTCATTCCCATATTGCTCATCGCCCTGGAGAAATGTTTCACATAATTGATGCCCTCTTCGGGGTAATCGAATATATACGCGCTGTTCTCGTATCGTATCAATTGATTTTTGTGCTTGTTCAGCACCTCAAACAGTGAAGCAAATTGCTCTTCCGAAATGTGCAGTCTCTCGGCTATTTCGGTTTGTGTCAAGTTGAGTATCCCGGATGTGGGAACCAATTTAATAAGGTTTAGGGCATCAAAATGAAATGGCTCGTCAATCTGTGCTTTAATGATGTAGTTTGCATAATTTGATGAAAACATAGACGTGTTATTTAGTTGGTTTTATTGTTTTGTATTGTCCACGAAATACAATTCAGGGCACCGCCTTCGTCCAAAATCGGGAGCATGCCGGGAACAAAAACGATACTGTTGGTAGCCGCATACCGGCTGTAATAGTCCGAAAGTTGCCGGAATGCCTGTTCATCTTCGTCGGCACCCAGTTGCGGGACCAGAATCAGGTCGCGGGTTTGTAAGAAATTGAGGTATGCCCAATTGTGCCGGTGTTCCCTGGCCACATCAAAGTGTAATTTCTCAATTCTAAGACCGGCAAGCTGCAACGGTTTCAACAGCCTTGATGTGTTCCTATAGATGTGGTTCACCAACACCGTGTCGTCATCAATAAACCGGACATATCCATCGGTATGCCCGCATTCATCAGTTTGTTTTTCGAGCCAGGGAACAAACACTATCTTTTCGGTTTCCAACAATGCTTCAAGTTCGTCAATCACTGCTTTTTTCGAGAAATTGTGTCGGTTTTCGGCAAAAACTTTCTCCGACATTATTACAGCCTTGCTTGATTTTACCACGTTACCGCCATCAACGATTAACCCCGATTTCAACGTGGGTATAGAATGGTGTTGGCACACGATATCAGGGTAGGTTTTGTAATTACGCCGGCATTTCGCCGTACCCTGCAGGTAGTCGGGGTCATAGCGGAACTCTATGAATTTTTCATCAGAAATCTGAACCGGCATATAGTCTCTTGCCCAGATATCGTTTGTGCCTTGCAGGAATTCATATGATATATGGCGCGCAGTCAGTTCATTTTCAATAAATCTGCATACCGGTTTATAGGATTGCAACTTTCTCAGCCATTCCGAGAAGTAAATGGTTTCGGTCTGCCAATCAGCTATCATCAGGTCAGCGTATTAATGTTTTGAATAATTCAAACATGGCAAATAGTTTTATTTGTTTCATGGAATAATAATAAAATAAATAAATATTATTTATATATATAATAATATAAACTGTTAATATTTGCAAATATACACATGATTTTAATCCGGACAATAGTTTTGTGAAATAATTTTCTGTTTACAGTGAAAGTTATTTCAAACACAAAATGTTAAACTTAGGTTAAAGTCAAAAAGCTGTTTATATTTTCGTGAAATAAAGGTAATATATATAAATATTCTTTCCCCCATTTTTGCGTTTAAAATTCTAATTCAAACCTGATTTGAAAGCTAAATATTTGCTGTAATTGCAAGGATTAGAGTGGGGGTGGAGGTTCTCTTATTTTGGCAGTACAACTTCCGATTTCTAACCCGACTTTCGGAGGGAAATTTCATTTTCACGCGTTTTTAGTGACCCATTCATCAAATTCTTCCATTTTAAAACTCAAAAATTTATGAAAAACACGATTTTTTACGTGCTCAGGGGCGAATTCTATCGTACCCAACTCGACACCAATAATCTGGTGAAAATTTACAAAACATTCGCAAGCAACAAACCGCTTCATGCGCGTTTTGCAGCGTTTCAATCATTTCACGATTACATCGAGTTGCTGTACCTGGCTAAAAACAAGCGCTACAGCAATTACAAGCAGGCCGTTGTCGATTTGCAGGACTTTTTTAACTCGTACAGCCTCGATGATATTCTTACCGGAAACGACTCCGATACTTTTCGCGGCATCAGCCTCAGCATGGTAATAGATCCCCGGGTGGAATATGTTTCATCGGAACGGATTACGTATTACAACGACGAAATCGAGATACACGGCTTCAGCAAAAACAGCAACGACTTCTCCATTCAGCGTGAGTACTTCAATAACTTGCGCCGTGAAGCTGAGATTTACAAGCAAAGAGGTATTCCAACCGGAGTCAATACTGCAAAATACGACATCTCACCGCTTTTCGAAGACCCCGAAATCATCGAAATACTGCCCACACCCATCAACTTCAACGACATGATTTCGGACCTGCTGATCATGGGGGAGAGGGTGTAGGGAGGTGAAGCTTAATTCTTATTGCTTCGAAAGTCGTCAAGGTATTTCTGTGCTGTTTCGAGAATGTGAGGGTCAAGTTTCTTGCTGTTAATTACCAGGAGCAGGGCTTCTTCGGCAAGCCCTTCCCGAATAATTGATTTGGCAGAAGAGATTCGGGTGTGCGGGGTTTTGAACTCTCTTATTTTTTCGTACTTTTTTTCAAAGGTTTCGAGCGAGGTGTTTTCATCTTTCGAAAGTTCGGGGTAAAATATTTCGATAAATGCGGTCTTGCCAATGCTTTTCAACCAATGATCAAGTTTTTCGACACGCGTTTCTTCACCGATTTCTTTGGTTTTTATTTTAGGTGTTTTTGCAATTCCGGCTTTCGCCGATTTCTTGGATTGCTGCTTTTTCTTTTTCGGTTTTACAACGCTTTTGTCGAACCATTCAATCAAACCCAGTGTATGCTGAATTTCGGGGGCTTGATACGCCAAACTTATGGTTTCAAACTCCTCGTATTCTTTTTTGAATTCATTGCGCAGGTAATTCCTTACAAATTCGAGCAATTCGGTTTCTTCACCGAGTCGCAAACCATCGTAAATCACATTGTTGTTTTTGGGAACCAATACCGAATTCAATGGATGAATTAATCTGACAAAATGGGCAGTAAGAAGTGTTCTCTGATCAGCACTCAGGTTTTCGTTGATTCTCCTGATTTTGTCGTTTCCCCATTCGGTACGGTTCGGATTCGGGAAATAGCTCATCAGGTTTTCCCCGAAATCTCCCAAACCAAATCCGGTGGGTTTTATATGTGCCTGATACCATCCCAATGCATTGAACGGAATGTTCAGTGCTCCGCTGGGGTTGTACCAGGCCAGCTCTTTTTCGTTTGAAGTGAGTCCGAACGAAACTATGATTGCCTTTTTATTCAGGTAGTCTGCCAGATCGTTGCGGGTATATTCAATGCCGGCAATTTTCAACCCGGTGAAATACATCGAGAATGTGTTATCGCAGAACACCAGTTTTGTTCCATCGCGATACTCTGTTACAAAGCCCCGTCGCAACAAATCATAGTTTTTAGCCGAGCCATACAAGCGCAAAAACAAGGTGGGCTTGTCCGATTTCACGTATTCCATTAACGCGTTGTGCAGTTTTACAATAGCTGCTTTTTTCGCAAATTGCTGCCTGATAATTTTCTCGAAAAAGTCTTCGATGTTTTTTGCACTGCCCGATTCAAGGCGCGGGAAAGGGTAATTTCTAAGATCTGTCATAGCAAACTAAATAAAGTTGAGTGATAATTACATTTTGAGTTATTCAACAAAAAAATATACTTTTTACTAGCACTTCAAAGAAATCCAATTTAGTTTTCAGTTTTTTTATTGTAGATCATTTAGATTTGGGTATTTCTTCACCCAACGTAAATAATGCTGTTTGAAAGGCAAATATGTTTTTTGCTTTTATTTTTTGACCAAACAAGTCGCCGGTTCCTGCGATTGCTTCTGCCAACCAATTCGCTTTGATATTACTGATAAAATGCATAATTCTATTTTGCGTTATTTCGGGAAATTTAAAAGAATCGGTGCTTGTGGAAGGGTTGCGCTGGTGGTTTCCGCGCCCAATTCCATAGCCAAATGAAAGTTCGGTAGGTAAAAGGCTGATTCCCTTTTTGTCGAGATAATTCTTTATTAGATAACACAATGCAGAGCCAACCCTGCCATCATACATAATATAGTTCTCATCAGATGCTGCATATATTTTGGTGAATCCTGAGTTTATATAATTCGGGTTTAAATCATCTATGATTATTTTATCATGGTTCACTAAATTCAGAACAGCTTGAATAAACTCATAAAGGGAATCCCTGACAGCAATTTTATCTTGGTTTTTTGCAGCCACACCACCCCAGTTTAAAACGTCATTGCAATTTTTTCTAATAATTGACTCATTTTGACTTTTAAAATCATCACGATATTTTGCGAAACGATTGTAGGTTCTATCAAAATCTTCCTTAACTGATTTACCCCAATAATAATTATTTACAGCTTCTGTAAAACAGTGGTATGGATAGTTCAAATCAGTGAGTGATTTCTCACCATTAATATAGGGTTTTATCCAGCTAACGAAATCTTGAGTAACAGGTGACTCAAGGAACAAGGGTTTCGATAAGATGCCTCTGTCAAACTCTGATGTAAATGTGTTTTCCATTTTAAATTTCTTTATGAATTGCTTTTTAATTGATATCCCAGCATCTCTTTCGCCAGTTCTAAATCGATTGTACCTTTTTGAAGTAATCCTTTTACTACATCTTCTTTTTGTCTAAACTTGTGAGCCTCTTTTAATTCTACAATATAACGATACGGTCTTTCCCAATAATTATCCTCGTCATCCGATTTTTTTGTAAGTCCCATTCTGGTTGATTTGACCGGTTCATACTTTGGAATGTCGTATTCATTTTCGTTCTCAACAAAATAAAAACTGGGTCTGCCATCACTGATGTGTTGAATGGAAGAGAACAAAACTTTCAGACAATTTGAAACACCTGTGATATACTGATTTTCGCCATCAAGTTTTCGTATTCCTCGGATTAAAATCCCACCATAGATGTTTTCATCTACGGTTTTAGCCTTGCGGCCAAATGTAATATCAAGACCCATTCCGTTAAAGTACCAACCACCTTGTGTCATTTGCTCTGGAACGCTATGAGTATATGGATCCGGATGTTTAATACTTTTGTAATATACCTCTGCTTCCACAATCCGGTATCTGGTTTCTCCAACTACAAGACACAAACGGTTCATAACGTAGTCCATCAATTTATCAAAATGATTATAGTTTTTATCAGCATAATCGGCATTGTAAATTGTTTCGCAAAACGACTGGAATTTTTGGGTAATGGGAGAGGAGGTGGTATTCATATCATGGGGTTAATAGGATGATATTCCATATTTCTCTTCGAGGAAATCTTTTAGATCTTTACCAACTACATGGGCAACATCTTGCCAATAGATAATCTCACAGTTTGTTCTAAGATCGATATACCTGTCTTGAATACAATTGACTGTATGAAAAAAACTCTGAGCAAGATCGGGGCGGCGCATATCGCAAAACAATATAAACCGTCCACCTTCAATTTGTCTGGCAGCAAGTATGTTTCTGATAAGCTGGTAGTTCTTGTATTCTGTTTGCGTTTGCAACAATTTGTCTTTATGAAATACTTGTTCAAAGCTCAAATATCTTTCCACATCAGTTTTATTATGTGAGGTGAAATCTTTTTCAGTTAATTTGCATTCACATATAATTGAATTATTGATTCTTATGTCTATTTCGGTAGTATCGCTAATGATAACTCCATTTTTTATCTTCTTAACATTGCCATTTACCCCAAATTCTATAGCAGATAATGAATTTACTTTTAACAATTTGCAAACACCTGCCCATGTTTTAATTATTGGATGGCAAAAAATGTTCATCGTCAGCGCATCAGAGCTGTTCGATGATTGCATCTCATAAATTGCAGGGCATGGAAGACTTTTTAAATGTGAATGAATTTTCTTCGTCCTATCTAAATAGGATGAGTTTCCAAATATTTCTTTCCAACTCTCCTTATGAAAATTGTAAGAAACGTCATTAAATATGACTGCATCAGTCGACTTTATGAGGGTGTGTGCATATGCTTGCCCATAGTTTTTGCTTCCATATTTATGCGCTAATGCTGTTAATTCTTTTCTTAGTAATTGGTTGTACATGGCTTTGTTTGGGTTTGGGTTTGGGTTATTCTATCATTAAATTTCTAAACTTTTCTTGAAACTCTTTTGTCTGAATTATGCTGAATACTTACAAATCGGTATTCTTCGATTTATTATTTTTCATCCATATCCACAGCCAAACCGAAATTAAATCGGCAATTGCACCGGCAAATATTTGTCGGGTTTCGGCTTTTACTCTGTTCATTGATTCATTGCCCCATTCTTCGGGTTTGTCAAATGGGAATAGCATGAGCGATTTTTCTTTGGTGCTCACGCATTTTTTTAGCATGAATTCCATCAAATCGTTTTCGGCAATCAGTTCGGGTTTAATCAGACCAATGTGAGCAGGATTGAAAATATCGAAAATAATGGCTTCCGAAAGTTCGGTTTTTACGGGTTTATCACTGGTGCGCGATGGTTTTATTATTTCTTCGCTTACTGCCACCGGTGTAACCGCATCATCCCACAATTGTTCTACATTCCCGTGAAGGCTTTCTTTGAAATAATTTCCATTCAGGGGTTTTGTTGTATCGCTTGCTTCTGGCGGGTCATCACGTAGGTCGCAATGCATCGGAACGTTGGCATCCACAATATAATGAGAGATGAGGAGGTACTGATACATAATCTGATTCATCGAGAACCTGTCGTTGTACAAACGCAGTTTTATCATATCGGATATAACCCGGGCAAGGTGGTCAACCTTATAGGGTAAGCCACCACCGCCACTTGCACGATAGTATTTTTCGAAATGCACTTCTTTGGCAAAGCTTCGGCTACCCGGGTATTCCTGATCGGTAAACAATTTAAATGTATGATAAATGGCTTTGTCGTTAATAATATCATCGGGAGCCCAGGTGGCTTCATCAATAAACTCGATGTAATGCATCAGCATGCGCTGAAGTTCTTTCGCGGTAATGCGCAATGCCTTTTTCCTTTTCTCTATAATGGCGTTGCCGGTTTTGGAGTCGATAATATTTGAAGACCCCTCATACAGGAACTCAATGGCTTTATATGCCAAATAGATGTGGGTGTTGTGTTTCATGGTTTTGGTACTAATATCTTTATTTACAAATTTTTCTAATTAAAACTATTTAACGAATTTCAATTCAACACGTCTGTTCTTCGCTCTGCCTGTATCGGTGTCGTTTGTTGCAATCGGCTTTGATTCCCCATAACCTATGGTTTGCAGCATGGAAGGATCACATCCTTCATTGATTAAGTAATCTCTCACTGCTTCAGCTCGTTTTTCTGAAAGTTTCTGATTGTTTTCTTCTTCACCAATATTGTCGGTATGACCACTAATTTCAACTTTCAAACCATTCTTTTTAATTATCCCTGCAACACGCTGTAATTCTGGCAGGGAATAGGGGAGTAGAGAGCTTTCGGCAAAATTAAAAAACAGGTTATTTACCGGCACAGCAGTGCCTTCTTCAATCATTTGTTTAAAAGAAACTAAATCTATGTTTTCTTCGATTACAACTGGTTCAGTACTAGTTCTTAGATCTATATTATTTGATATAGGGAAATACTCGTCCCCGTCAACATAATAGCCATAAATTTTTCCTAAAGGGAGTACAATAAAAAAGCTCCCATCAACCGGGTCGCTTTTCGACTGACCTACGTTTTTTCCTGTTGTCAAGTCTTCCCATCTTATATCGGCCGATACAGGTTGGTTGTCAGCATCAACAAGTCGACCGGAAACTGTGGCAACCATTTCGGGCCTGAGATGATTTGGAAGCTTAATCCAGTAAATATCATTTTTTTTGCTATTTTGATCTTTTTTGGAAAAATATGCTTTGCTGCCATCTGTTGATACTTTGTAACCCCAATCACTTTCAGCTGTATTAATCTCTTTGCCCATATTAATTGGATCGCTCCAACAGTCCCAACATGTATCCGAAAGTCTTGTTGTCTTATAAACATCATATTTACCTAAGCCACCAAGTCCATCGGAACTAAAGTACAATGTTTTCATATCAGGATGTAGGAATGGGCTTCTTTCTGAATACACCGTATTAATTATATGACCCAAATTTATAGGTTCTCCCCAAGAATTCCCATTCCGAATGCTTATATAGATATCAGATGCGTAATTATTATCGCAATGATATCCGCTTAATCCAATAGGGGTGTAGTTAAATCCTCCATTTCTGGCTGATGCAAATATTAATGCATTTCCATCACTGGTCAACATTGCATCACCATTCCAATCTCCCGTATTAACATTGTCAGGGAAATATTCGATTTCAGACCAGCCCACTTCTGTCTTTTCAGAATAACCTAGCTTACCATCTTTAAATTGAACCATTTTATTACCATCACTACTTAATGCCATTGGGGCATCATTTGAATTTCTGAATGATAAAAAACGATCCAACTCTGGTTTATCCCAATTATTGCCTTTTCTTTTGGAAATAAAAATATCTTCACCTCCAATATTATCCTCCCTATCTTTTCCACAAAAATACAAGCTAGAATTATCTGCAGATATCACTGGAGAGTATTCTCCCCCATTCGTTGTATTGACCAATGGTATTGAATTAATTTGAATTGTATTATCACTATTACTCTGCAGAATACTAAGCAGATCAGAGTATTTTGAATCATTCGTAAAATAATTTTCAAATTGCTTTACCGTGGTAATAGCCTCATTCCATTTTTTGTATTTTATACTATTAGATATTAATATTTGAAGAGCAACAAATGCTAAATCATTTGGAGCAGCCATAATAATATATTGCTTTAACTTAGAAATATTATCTTGGTTTAATTCTATCTCACCAAAAACCTCACCTTCATAATTAAATGAATGTATAGTCCTATTGGGTTGTGAAGCACTGATACTACCAGAGAATTCTTTAATACTGTTTCCAACTTTAAGTCTTATCTTATATTTCGTTGGATCTTTGCAATAGTTGCCACATCTATGATTTTTAAAATGATCTAAAATTATAGTATATTGCCCTAAAGGTGCTTTTCCATTTTCCCAATAGATATTCTCAACCGGGCTTAACGAATTAGGGCTAACATTCATATCAACGTCTAATTCACCTCCACTTATTGATTTTTTATGATTATAGTAAATTTCTTCACCAAAAGGATCAATACAATGCAAGTCAAGATCATTGTAATTATCCCACATCAACGAAATTTGAATTGAACCAGTTTTTGCCCCTTCTCGTATTAACCGTTGATTCATTTCATCACTATTATTGTAATATGAGTCATTTACAGATGATGTGATTCCAATGTTAAAAGCATACCTTGCATTTTGTAAATCAATATCAAAGGAATCAATTAAATTCATATAGCCAGAGAACTCATATTCAAATCTTTCAAGAGAAGAGAGTTCCCCATCTTCCGATAATAAATCGTAGATAGAAATTACCCCTTTATTATATTGCTCTCCTTTACTTTTAGAAAGGCCGTATGCAATTAATGGCAAAAACTTTTTCTCGCTTCCAATCAAATATAGGCTGTCTATTGCATTTTTAACATAACGATTATCTGGATTGTTTTCAATAAACCAGACATAACTATACTCATTACCGGAGTCAGTTTCTTCCTCAAATAATCTAGTCTCAAAAAGAAATTGAGCATCATTAATTTGTTTGCTATCCGGATATTTTTTTATGAACTCCTTATATGCATTCGAGTTATCAATTCTTTTTGCTTCTTCAAAGGCTAACTTGTCTCTGTTTTTTATCGCATCTGGGATCTCTGAAGCGTTAGGATAATTATTAATAAACCTTTGAAATGACGATACCGTGTTTTCCTTTTCTGCATTTTTGTACGCAAGCCGATTCCTATTCTTTTCAGCATCCCTAAATTGTTTCGCAACAGGATAATTATTCATGAATGATTGAAATGATTCAACCGTATTGATTTTAGATGCTTCGGCATACGCTACGACATCCCTTCGCTCGATAGCGGAATTTTTGTATTTCTTTGGCGATAATTCGAAATAACTTAAAAACCTTTCATATTTTACAATCGTATTTATTGCTGTTGCATCTTCCAAGGCACATCGCGATACAGTGTCGAGCAGACTTTCAAACTTTGATTTGTTTATTGGAATTTTTTCTAATTGTTTAATAATCTTCTCGTCGTTTACTTGATTGAATTTACGATAAGCTTTTGTAAGATATTCATAAGATTGTTCCGGGTTGTATTTGTTAAATTCTCTCGAAATGTAGAGGTAAGCCATGGTATAATTCAATTCGATGTCATCAGAAGATTTTTCAATAGCTTTGTTTAATTTCTTTTCGGCTTTCGCATGTTTCCCATCATCAATCATTTTCATATAGTTGTTTTGCCCTAAAACGGCACTATATACTCCTATCAGGATGAAAGATGTAATTATAACTTTCCACATAGCCAAATCAGTGTTATGATAAATATATTATGAAAATAGACAAATAGGTGCGTTCAAAAACACTTACAAATATAGTGTTTCAACTTATTTAAAAAAACAAAGTAAATTTCTTTTTGGTTAATAGGTAGCTTAAAAACTTTTTCTTTCACATTGATTAATATTGTTTTCCTCCCCAAAACTTCGGCAAAATCCAATCTGTTTTGCCGAAGTTTTGAGTTGGTAAATTATCACTTTATCAAATTATCAGTTTATCAAATTATCAGTTTATCACTTTATCATTTTGAAAATATCGATTGTAAAAAATGCTTCAACGTCGTATTCATGAATTTATGCAACAGCCTGTTGCACAATTTAAATATTGTTTTTGCCAACACACTGGTAGCATAGGAATGAAGCCTTATGACGCTTATGCTTCATTGTATTAATTTCGAAATAAATGTCAGGTAACTACCGGTAGTTACCTGACATTTTATATCTTTTTTCAAATACGGCAAACATGATTAAGGCATGATATTACTGAATTGCAGATTAATTGACCACTCTTAAATAATATTTTCACCTCATAAAATTCATGTTGCCGTTGTTTTAATATGCTTAGACCAAAAGTTTATCACTTTATCACTTTATCACTTTATCATTTTGATCACCCGACTTGGTGTAATTTCCATAAGATGGTTTTGTGAAAATGTTACTGCTGAGAAACCGGTCGCAGCTGGCAGGGGAGAGGTCGAGCTTTTCGGCAAGCTGCAGGGCTTGCTTCCGGGTGAAGCTGTCGGGGAGCAAATCGTAGTACTGGTTCAGTCGCCGTTGTTTTACGATATTTTTATTACCGGTTCTTGTTTCGGCAATAAGCGTGATGGCATGATGGATCAGCGCAACAACGATTTCGTATGCAATTCCGAAATCCAAATGTTCAATGGTCATTTGGGGTTCAGGTTTCTTACCACTTTCCAAAACGCGCAGGGTGCAGGTAATCATCGCAATACGAAACAGAATCAAGCCAAGTCGCTTCACCGTGGCCAGGCACTGATCTCCAATCTCTTTGTGTAGCTGTTGCATAATGTCGTTCATGCACGATTTGAACTCTGCCCTAGTTGTCGTATTGAATTGCCATTCAATGGTGCTTCCCAGCGATATAAGCCTGTTTCTGTACTCAAACATTTGTTGTCCCAGTTCATTGAATATTCGCAAGGTGCGATGCTCCATATCGATAAATACATCTTTAAAAACCGTAACGGCAGGGAAGGAGTAGAACGCAAACCGGCTGAACAAACCGTTCTCGGTGCTGGGAATGAGTTTAAACAACTGATCTTTGGTGCCTGTCAGCAATGCCGAAAGCCTGGGTTCCGAAAGCTCAAGGTATTCACGGTTGGTTCTTCGTTGCAGGCTGATGGGTTCATGCTGAAATGCACAACGCAACACGTCGGAATAGTTTCCCCAGTCCTGCGATAAGGAATTCGCCAGCGTGTCGGCTTCGGTGCAGAATAGCAAGCCGGCACCATCGTTTTCCGACAAGGTCTGCAGAAACGAACTGGCACTGTTGTTTGCCGGAATAATCAACATTTTTCTGGCGGGTTCACCGGGAATTTCTTTGAGAGGTTCTTTTGTTTTCTTCTTCAACGAATTGCGATACAGCCTGAGCTCCGACTGGTAGGCTTCGTAGGCCTTTGCCGAAGTGTTGAGCATGTCTTTGTGAATGAATTCTGCAAATTTTCGGGTCCATTGCAGTATTCCTTTTCCAGCACCGGCCGGAGCCTCAATAAACACAAAGAAATTCGGGTACACCGTCTTCATGTCGTACATGCCACACACAAAGGGCAGGCATCCCGAAATTACTGACAAGGCCCCGAGTAGAATAATGTCCTTCTCTTTGGGATTCGAGAACTGACTGCAAGCATCCGATAGTGCTTTTGGCAGATACCTGTACACGTCGGGATGAAATTCTGACGGGAAATTTTTCACTGACTGAGGAATGATAAAATCTTCTTCCTGTTCAGGCAATCGGTAGGTATTCATTTCTTTAAACATGGCTTGCCCTTTCATCGCTTGAATGGTTCTGACTTTTTGCATTTTCGAGCCATTGAATCAAGTCTTGCTTACTGAAGTAAAGCTTTTTTCCCTGCTTAATCGAAGGGATTTGCTTCTTCGAGCTTAACCCGTAGAGTGTTGTCAGCGAAATTCTCAGAAACGAGGCTGCTTCGTTGGCATTCAGGTAGGCATCGAGGGGATGCTCTGTGTTAGGATTCGGCTGCGTGGCTAGTCTCTCGTCCAGCAGCGTTTCGATTACATTGCGGATTACCGCTTGTAAACTTTTTTTAGTCGTAATTATAATTTTCATGACAAATAAAATTTATAAGCGTGCCACAAATAAAAAGCCCAATTTTATGCCATGTTTCCAATTGCTTTACTTTGCTTCGATGTCTTGATAACTTTTTTTCTTTTTGATTCTTTTGCTTTTTCTTGCTTTGTTTTGCTCCGATATTTATCAACTGCCAAATGTACATTCTGACATTTTGTTAATAACTTAAATCATCCTTACCTCAGCCTAATAAGCTGATGAATTCGTGTTAGCACACTGTTAGTCAAACGATTTTTAACCTTCTGTAAATCAAGCGCAGCAAGGCTTGTAGAAAGAGGCAAAATGCTTCCCAAGCTGAGGGTCGCGGGTTCGACCCCCGTTTCCCGCTCGAAAGCAGAAAGAGTCTCTGGATGAATTATTCAGGGGCTTTTTGCTTACTTCAAAACCACCCATATTTACCTCGACAGCTTCGACGACGAAGTAATTGACAATGCAAATAAGTTAGTGACAGGGTAGGGGGTTATTTCAGCAAATCTAGATACATCAGTTTCCTTCCCAGTTTGTCGTCGTTAGCTATTTTTAAAATGTCGTTTTCGAGGCATAACGCTCGTAATACTTAAATGCGGCATCCAGCGAAACACCCGGACTACCTTTCTCGATGAGATACAAGGTGTTGTGGAACCGGATGGCAAATAAATTCAAGTAGCAACATTAGGCACATCAAGAAATTTAATTTATAAAAAATATATTTATGTATAATTCAAATATTATACATATTTTTACTACAACTAAAAACAGAATAATGCTGAAATTGAATCATAAGTATGTAAAGCATTGTCTTTGTGAAAGTAATAAAATATTTTGCCTGCTATGAACTATATAAAGCTACTGTTAAAATTCTGCCTATTTTTAGGCGTAACCACAAATAGTAGCTTGAAATTGTTTTCCCAAGAGCTTAGCACAATAAAAGAAAACAAACCCATCAGTTTTACAGGCGCTCTCAACACATCGGGAACGGTTTATTTTACCAGCGACGATAATCCACAGCGAGATCCTTTTATATGGAATGTATCGGGAAACTTCAACCTTAATATCTACGAAGTATTCGACATTCCATTTTCGTTTGTGCTGTCGAAAGAAAACAAAACTTTCAAGCAACCATCCTATCAACAATATGGAATTAGCCCAAGCTACAAAAGTGTAACACTTCATTTGGGATATCGTAATTTGAATTTTTCGAAATACACCATGTCGGGTATTACGTTTTTAGGGGCAGGCATAGAATTTTCTCCAGAAAAATCGCTATTTAAATGTAAGGCCTTTTATGGACGTTTCGCACGTGCACAACAATTTATTCCCGACAATATGTTCAATCCCCAAGCCACGTTTGTAATGCCCTCGTATGAGCGTTGGGGCTATGGAACAATGATTACTTTGGGTAAAAAAGACCATCTATTCGACATTGTTTTATTCAAAGCTTCCGACGACCCTGCCTCGTCCGCTATTCCCGACAGCCTCTCGGTTTATCCGGCCGAAAACTTTGTTGTGGGACTCAATTCAAAAAACAATATTCTTAAAAACCTTTTTCTTGAAGTCAATTATGCATTGAGTGCATTTTCGACTGATATCCGTCAGGGCGAAATATACCAAGAAACCTATACCTATTCGAACAATCTGGGCTTTTTGTTTACTCCCCGTTCTTCGTCACAATTCAACAGCGTGATAGATGTAGCCATAAATTTTAAACCCGGAAAAGTAAATATTGGAGCAAAATACCTGCGAATTGATCCTGAATACAAATCGTTGGGGACTGCTTTTATCAACAACGACGTGCAAGAGTTTACCGGAAATATTTCAACCACTTTCAACGAAAACAGAATTTCGCTTTCGGCCAATGCCGGTTTGCAAAACAACAACCTCGACAAATCGCAACTTGCCACCAACAAACGATTTATATCAGCACTAAATTATACTTGGCTAATTTCTAAAAATCTCAATTTAACGGCCATCTTCTCAAATTACAGCACCAACTCTATGCCTGTGCAGGTGTACATGATAGATTCGGTAAAATACTCACAGGTAACTCGCAATGCCTCTTTGAATATTACAGAAACTTTTGGCGACACTATTATTCAACACAGCCTTTCGGGAATGTTCAGTTTTCAGGGAGGCAACACGCTCAATCAAACAGGTGATGCTGTTAGCGACGTAAGTAATACCTTTGCTAATGCCTATTTGGCTTACCGATTAAACTACCTACCCATAGGGTTTAGCGTGGTGGCATCGTTGAATTATTCGAACTTCATTTCGGGCGACATTAATACCAAATCGATAGGTCCCAGTGTTGGGGTAAACAAATTTTTCCTGAAAAGAAAAATAAACACCGGAATAAATGCAACCTATATGAATTCGTTTGGAACAAATGCGAATAGTAACCAAATTATTAATTTACGCTTGTTTGCCAACTACAAAATAAACAAATACCACAGTTTTACGCTATCGGTTAATAACCTATATAAAATAGCTTCAGGAGCATCTGACCATCATTCTCAAGCGAGCATTGCCTATAACCTGATTTTTTAAAAATTAAGCCAATCTATGAAGAAAACATTAATACTCGTCTTTATACTGTTAAGCATAGCCGGTTTTTCACAAATAACCAATCCGGTTACAGTTAACTTGCTTCTTACGCCTCCGCATAGCGCCATGCTAAACGAATATACCACGCCCGGCTCCGATAAAATTATTGCAAATATTCGCTTAAACGACCTTAACGAACCCATGTGGAATGTACGCCTGAAGATAAGTCTCGAAAGCAATATGGTGCGTATTTCGACAAAAGCCAACTACAGGCCACCAACGCCCGTTGAGTTGCTGCCGGGGTCGGTAATACAGGTTTCGGGCGAAGACCTTGCTCCATACCTAAACTACGCCAACATCGATGTGCAAGGTATTACCATGTATGAGTTGCAACAAAATGGAATATTACCTGAGGGCTTTTACACTTTCAGTATCGAAGTGTACGATTACAATTCGAATCGTTTGCTGTCGAACACTGCCAATTTCAATGCATTCATTCAGCTTAACGGGGTTCCCCTTATTCAAACACCGGTTACCGGAAGCGTAGTGATGCACTCTAGCCCGCTATACATTCCTTTCCAATGGCAACTATCGTCTCCGTCAATTTATGGAGACCCCTCAACTATTGAATATCAGCTAAGCTTGTATAGAATTATTGACCCCAATGTGAATCCGGTAAATTCGATTATCAACAATGTGGTCGAAAAAGTCTATGAATCAAACTTTTCGAATGCAACCAGTTTAGTTTATGGAATCAATGAGCCACCTCTCGAAGTTGGTGAAAAATATTCTTTCACAGTGCAAGCACAAGATGCCGAAGGACGAGATATCTTTAAAAACAAGGGTTTTTCGGAAGTAGGTTGGTTCTATTACGGTTATCCCGATGGCGGACATATCAGCATTGTGGCTCCCGAAAACGGAAAAAACTTCACACTTAGTGAGCATCGTCATTTTGAATGGGGTGCCCCTGATAATGTTTTATCAGATCAGCAAGTATATTATTATTTGAAAATTGTGGAATTGGCCGAAAATCAGGACTCAATCGATGCCATAAATAACAATGTGGCTTGGACAGAATTCACAAGTATTCCCCAAATAGGCTCCAATGGCTTTGCTTACACACTTACCAAAGCACCCGAAACCCAACAAGAATATGTTTGGCAAGTCAAGGCATTTACAGGCGATCAGGAAATTGCATCAAGCGATGTGTACAAGTTTATTGGTCCACCGGTAATTGAACGTTTTATGGCAGGTAGCCATGAAGTAATTGTTAGCCAAACCTATAATCAAGATTTGTCGAACCTTTCTGGAAAGGGCAAGGTTAAAATATCGGAAGCAGGAAACGAGGTAGAATTCGAGTTCGAAGGCTTGCAAATATCAAATGCAGGGGGGCGTAGCGTGTTGTCGGGAGGAGAATTACTCGCCGAGCTCGAAAATTTCGATAACATTCAATTATCAGCCAACGACACCGACAATGGAACTGCTGTTTTTTATGCTGACTCTATCAAGCTAAACAAAGAAGAACTAGCCATTAAAGGACATTTTGTGTGGCCCTTTGTTTTAGTTACCGATGCCCCTGATTTGGCGAATATTGTATCAAGTAGTGCATGGGTAAATTATGATGTTTATAAATTGCTTGGAAGCATTTCGCTTGGGAATAACAACAGTTTTACTTTAATCGATCCTATTGGGTATGAGATTTCGTTCGATAGCACTGCCAACTTCTTGATTTCAGAGAATAGGTTTACACCCCGCTTTTATGGCAAATTAACCCTGCCCACCAGTGTAAAAAACACCAACAACGAAAGAATGGTTTTACCCTTTCGAAATGTAAACAACCTGTTCTATTTCAATCAGGAAAATGTTCAGGCAGAGCATAAAATTAAAATCGCCGAAAATGCAAACCTTGCATTTATACCTTTGGCATACACAGTCGATTTTAGCAATGTCGATGCTATTGATCAAATAGGCAAAGATGCAATGTGGAAAGGTGTTGGTTTCGAAAAAGCAAAAATTGAAATTCCCGTGAACGTCGATATGCAACAACGCATAAATCCGGAATATCCGATGCAATATGTATTCGATATTGCAGGCACACCTAATCAATTTGCCTATATCGACAACGGCGGTATGACTGCAAGTTTAGAAACAAACTTCAGTTTATACAACGCGGGGAACTATTGTGGGTTTGCTATAAATATCACCAAACTTAAGCTTCTTATCAGCGGAAACGAACATACCAACTCGGAACTATCTGTCGCTACAAAAATCCCACTTTTAGGAAACGACGAAATGGCTGCAAACATAATTATTGATGCCAATGGATTTCAGATTATGGATTTAAATACCCAACTGCTAAACAAGCAAATTGTTTTAAACGCTGATAAAGAAAAACTGAAACTCATTCTAACTATTAAACAGGCTGTTTTTAAAGACAATGAAAAGCTCGAGTTCACGGTCAATATGGATTGGCCTTATATGCAAACCTATATTCCGAATTTAAGCGGCTTATGTGTTTGGGGAAATGACGATTTTGGATTCAATGAGCCGAATGGCGCATGCATTTTGAGCAATCCTGTGTCGGCTAAATATTACAATACTTACGATTTAATAGTCGATTCGATTGTGTCGGGGCGGCATGGGCAAAATTACATGATGGGTGTGAACGGGGAAATTGTGTTGGCTGATAATATTGCAGGAGCCAACAACAAACCTCCACGTGTTACCATGGCTTCGTACGAGCTAAAAGAAGGAGCCAGCTCTACTTACGATTTGTCGGTAGAAACTTGGGTGCAGAGCTTTATTAACAAGGCGGAATTTCTGTCAACCCCCGAAAATATCTTTGCGAATTTGCCTTATATACGAGTAAACACACCTGTAATTGAATTTGAAGGAGGACTTGTTGCCACAAACGAAGACCCCGAATGGGGAACTGCATTCTACGCTTTATTAGACGGAACCATCAAACAACCTCAGGAATATCATGCTAAAGTGCAGTTTTTAATCGGAAAACTTGATGGAGAGCCGTATTGGTTTGCCGAATTGGGCTTGTCAACTAGCGGTCATGAACACGATCAGGCTCAGGTGCCTGAAGGGAAAAAGAAAAAGCTAAAAAAAGTTCAAATGTCGAAGTCTGGAATAAAAATCGGACCCCTCGAAATCAATGGGATTACAGGCAGGGTTTATTACCACATGCGACCCGAAACAGCCGTAGGAGTTGACTGCAATATGAAATTCGATGAAATTGCCGAACCGGGTCTATCGAACTATCATCTGGGATTACCCGATTTACCCGATGCCGATGTGTGTGAAATTCTTAATCATTTGAACGCAGCACAAATGAAATCATTGCTATGTAGTTTACATTCATCAGCTTTTAATGCCGTATTAGAAAAATTTCCGGAGCCCAATTTCGACGACATTCAGTCGTATATAGAATCGCATGGGTCCTCTGATTCGGAATTTTTGAACCAAATGATTGCCGCCGAAGCACGGGGCAGAATGCAAGATGCTTATGAAAACGGGGGCATACAAGATCAATATCACAAGTTTACATATGACAGACTTGCCAAAGTTTTTCCGGGTTACGACTGGTGCCAAAAAGTGATTGACGACAACGATGAAGGCATGCAATGGGGTAACTTACTATGCCAAATGCCCAACATACAATGGCCGCGATTCCCCGATGTTTGTGAACTATCAGAGTATTTCTTCAATAGAGTACTCGAAGAACTTCCACCTCCTTCATACGATGATTTAAACGCAATTATGTACGACGAAAATTGGGACATGATTCAAGTAGATCATCCCAACATAACATGGCCCGATATTCACGAAATCTTTCCCGAAAAAAATCTTTGCAAATTTATCATGATATGGCCCGGTATCAATTGGGGAAATATCTATGTGAATATTCCCGAATTACCAAAGCTCGAATGGCCTGATTGGGAATATTATTTTCCTGGATTACCCGACTTAGAAGTAGTTCTGCCAGAACTGAACATCGAAGTACCCTCAATCTCATTTGAACCAGGCGAAATAGAAGTTGATTACAAAGTGGACCCCTCAGTTTCGTATGGAGTGTATGTATTGGTAAATTATGTCGATTTCGCAAATAAAGGCGAGGTGGTTGAAGGCACAGGCACCATGGAAGTAAAATTCACCGACGATGGCGGGTTAGAAGATATTGGCTTCGAAGTGACCAGTAACTGGGGCAATTTTGCCGGTGCTCCTCCTGTAATCGAAGGTTTGGGATGCATGCACTATAGCAGAGATGCCAACCGGTTTGTAGGCGACTTTTTTGGGCAGGCACGCAATCCGGCAGTTTGTGGGCACGGACACTTGCATATTGATATTAATCCTGATTTTTGGGAAATAAATCTGGCTTCTCGCGAAAACCCTGTTGTTGTACAACCTTTATGTTCAAACGGACCTGTGCGTTTTACCGGATATTTCCTGCTCAATCAGTCTAGGTTTGAGATAGGGCTGGGTGCTTCGATGGGAGCAGAATTTGGCGGTTCGATTAGTACCGAGGTGTGTTCTCTTGGCATAAAAGCGGAAATATCGTTAAAAGCCGATATCTTGGCAAGTATTCAGTATAAGCCAAACATAAAAATCAATAAAGCATATTTTGGGGTTGATTTCCATGCCGGTTTATATGTAACCACCAGTGGAACCTTATGTGATTTTGGCAATTTTGAATTGGCCAGTATAGGTTTAAAAGGTCAACTCGAATATTATGAAAGATATCTTTCGGGTAAAGTCTCTGGGCATGCAACATTTCTGAGCATCGTTACCTGTGATTTTGACCTAAGCACCGGAATTAACTTGTAACACGTATGAAAAACAAAACAGCCATAGTATTAATATTTTTGCTCATCTTTAGCCATCAATTGCTGGCACAAGAAAACGCCAAAGTAATAGTTAGCAATACCGACAACTCTGAAATTTGGGTGAAATGGTACAGCGAATTCATTTATTTCGATTCCCCTGTGTTTTTGTATCGTCAAGAAAATGGAAGAAGTACATGGGAATTTATTGGAGAATTTAGTCGTGGCAATGGAATGTCGCGAGAAATACTACAAGAAGACAAAATTCTGGAGGTTTTACAAAACTCGGTAATGGGAAGCAGAGCAGGCGATTTGGATGGAATGACCTTACTAATTCTTATGATTAAATCGGTAGAACACCCCGAGCTGTGTCAGTTTTTAGGAATTCAACATATTGATAAAACTGTAACTGCAGGTAAGCAATACCGATATAAAATTTGTAAAGGCAACAGCCCCGAAGCGAATTCCCTTGCAATATCAGATTACATTACTTCAACAAAATACGAGAAAGTCGACCCCCCGGCTGATATCAAAGCATGGCAAGACAATTATAGTGCGAAGTTTTCGTGGAGGCCCAATCCCGATGCATTTATGGGAGTGAAAATGTATCGTGCAAGCGATAACGAAGACATGGAACTGATAACCCCTGTGCCCATAATTCACAACCTCGACGAAAATGGAAATTATCAGGAAGCATTGTTTACCGACGATAGTTTGGTTCTGGGAAAAGAATACCGCTATATTGTTAAAAGCATCGACTACTTTGGCAGAGAAAGCAAACCGAGCTCCGAAATTATTGTAAAAATAGGTGATGTTTCACCACCTTTACCTCCCCACCGACTGGGTGTAAGCGTAATTGGCAAACAGGTGCAAGTGTATTGGGAAAACGAAAACATCAGCGATTTAGCAGGATATCGCATTTATCGAGCACTTGAAGGCAACACTGATTATATTGCAGTCAACTCAAGTCTGATTCCCAAAGAAATTCAAACCTATTACGATACTGTTTCTACAATAGGATTATACAACTATAAAGTTGCAACGGTTGATACAGCCGGAAACGAAGCACTTTCGATTGCCTATTTGGCCGACATAAAAGATGTTTTTCCGCCAGCAGCACCACAAAACCTTAAAGCCAGTTCCGACACCGGAATTATTCATTTAAGTTGGGATATTTGTCCTGAACCCGATCTGATGGGCTATTATATTTATCGCAGTATGAATGGCAATCCACAAACCTACATGCTGCTCAATGCCGACCATTATACGCAAAACAATTTCTCAGATAAGTTGCCAAAACAAATATCCAGTAATTTTTCGTATAAAGTAGTAGCAGTTGATTCCAGTTACAACAAAAGTGAATTTTCGAATACTGCATTTACAAAGTTGCCTGATGTTACCGCTCCCGAAAAACCAGTCATTAAAACCATAACACGAAATAACAATACCTTGATTATTCAATGGTATTCAAATTACGAAAACGATTTGTTGGGATATAACATTTATCGGTTTACCGAAAATCAACATCCCGACCAGGCCGAAAAAATCAACCTCGATGTAATTACTGGCATTAATGCATTTACCGACAGATTTGCCGAGTACGAAACCAGCTATCGCTATATAGTGATTGCAGTCGATAAGCAAGGAAATTTCTCTGCTCCTTCGGAGGCATATACTGCCCCACGATTAGCTTATCCTGATGCAAACCTCAGTTTCGACAAATTCAGGCTTATCCATAAAAACAACAAAAAACAGGTGATCATCGAATGGAAAATAAACAAGCCAGAGGAAACAAAAGCCTATGTGGTTTATCGTAAATCAGAAAGCCAAAAACATTTTACACCCCTTAGCGGAATGCTTACAGAATCAAGTTATCAGGATATGATGAAAAACGAAAACGGAACCTATCAATATCGTGTGGGAGCATTGGGAAAAGACGACAAAATGTATTATTCAGAACCTCAGGAAATTATTATTCTAAAGAAATAACATCATGAAAACACTACTATTAATTGCAAGTCTTTTGTTAGCAGTCAATCTTGCTTTTTCGCAAGTGGGAATCAACAACAGCAGCCCCGACTCATCGGCAGTGCTCGATTTAAAATCAAACTCCAACAATCAGGGATTGCTGGTGCCACGACTTAGTTCGGCACAGATAGCAGCCATATCTAATCCGGCAACCGGTTTACTGGCATACAACACCGATTGGAGTTTATTCTGCTATTACGATGGAAGCAACTGGTATTCGTTGCGAACATTCAGGCAAATTCTCAATTGGGGCGATTTGGAACCACCGCAGGATATGGATGCCGATATCTACAATGGCAAAAATATGGGCATAGGCTATTCCGGAGCTAACAGCAAAATATCGGTTAACGGAAACATGAGCATTGGTGCCAACGAAGAAGCCCCGGCTAACGGTGCCTTTATTTTAGGGCAAGTGCGCATCGGTTCAAATGTAGGCTTTAAGAAGCTGGAAGTGGATGGCGAAATACATTCCACTAACAACATTGATACTGGTGGTAAAATAAAAGAAGGCGGAAACGATTTACTGCCCGCCGGTTCTATAATCATGTGGAGCGGTTCTACCCCACCTGCCGGATGGAAATTGTGTGATGGCACCAACGGCACTCCCGACTTAAGAGGTAGGTTTATTATGGGGTATGGTGCGCATAACGAAAAAACTCTTAAATATGATGGAGATTCAACTCTTACACCAGTAAATCCTAGTATAGGACCTAAAGGTGGCTACGACAAGGTTGCAATAAGTGAAAGTCAAATGCCATCTCATGGTCATAGTGTATATATAACTTTTACCGATCGCTATACAAATTTGGAAGAAAGCGGACTTAGAAACGATGGAACACATGAAAACGGAGATAATAGAACTTTCACTGTTTGGCTTGACAGAATCTTTAATGTAACAACTGGCAATAACGGTGGAAATGTCGCCCACGAAAACCGCCCCCCTTATTATGTACTTGCTTTTATAATGAAAGAATAAAACATAAAACAATGCATACCCTGAATAAAAACATCAAACTAATTTTGAGCATTGCCATATTGCTTTCGTGCAAACTTATTGCTTACGCTCAAAACACCCAAGACACTATTACAATAATTTCGAATAGCGAAATTACCATATTGAACGATAGTGTTTTTATAAAGGGTTGTGTGTTCGATAAAACAAACTATTCGTACCCTTACCAAGGTAGCATTTTCAATTCAGGATATGTGTCGATTACCGGCGATATTGTAAATAATTCTGGCATCAGTTTGGTTTTTTCGATGGAAGAACAAGGGCAGGTTCATTTTGTGGGCGATAGCCTGCAGCGGATTATGGGTAACAACGTGCAATTCAATATTGTATATATCAAAAAATCGGGAGATACGCTATATCTCGACACTGAGATTATTCAAAACGACAGCTTACTTTTTCACGGTGGTATTATCGATTTGAATGGCAACGATTTGTTTTTGAGCGACTACGACTTACATCATAAAGGCCGTTTGGGGCAAGAATCCGACTCGTCACACATAATGGGACTAACGGGATATGTTTACACACAAGCCAACATGAGCAGTTTCGATGGATACGGTATGGGAATAAAATTTCAAAACGGCTCTACCGCAGGCAATATAACCATTCAACGAGGGCACACTTCAGAAACTACAGTAACCGACGGTAGTGTAAAAAAGTACTTTAATCTGATGCCCGGTCAAGCCGGAAATCACGATGTTATTGTTCACTATCTCGACACCACCGATTTGTGGGATGTGAACTGCAACGAAAGTGACTTTAAACTCTGGTCATCGTACACCAATGGGTATTACTACGAAAAAAAATATGGTGGGGTCGATACTACCGGAAACGTTGCCGAAACAAACGGAGAAGTGATTTACATACAAAATCCAACCCGCATTACCGTAGCCGACCATATTTGTGATGTTATTCCTGTGGTTAACATAGGCGACACACTACATATTTGTAACGGAAGTACCGGAAGCATTAATGCATACAACAACGGTTCTTTTTTTGTATGGAGTACTGGCGAAACCTCTCAAATTATCAGTGTAAACACTGCTGGAATGTACTATGTTACCGTTACCGACCCAAGAGGCTGTTTCAATATCGACTCGGTATTGGTGGTTCTCGACTCGGTTCCTCACACAAACTTCTCGTTTAACTCGCCGGTGGGTCCTTGCCCGGGAACTCTTATAAGTTTCAACAACACCACTACAGTGGCTCCTGAAGCAGAGCCATTAAGTTATCTGTGGCAATTTGGCGATGGGAATACTGCTACCGAAGAATTTCCGCAACACGCATATGTAGCCGGCGGCACCTATACCATTACTCTTACGGCCATTGCAGCCAATTCGTGTGCCATCAGCCATACAGCCACAGTGCACGTTTTCGATTTACCCGAAATGAGTTTTACGTTTAATAATGCTTGCAAGAACAAGCCGGTAATTCTGACCAATACAACCCCAAATGCATTCCCCGGTCTAACACATTGGAATTTGGGCAATGGAGACCAGTTTTTTGCAGAAGATACTGCCTATTTCTATACCAATCACGGGACTTATGCAGTGCAATTAATAGCAACCGATAATCACGGTTGCACCGACACAATCACACAAAATATAGAAGTTTATCCATTACCCATAGCCGGTTTCACAACCGACGACGCCGATGTTTGTTTGCAAAACTCGTCGGTCTTTCACAACTCCTCAAGCATTCCATACGGTAATTTAAGTTATCAATGGCAATTTGGAAACGGATTTGCAAATACCACTCCAAATCCAATAATTGTATACGACACACATGGTAACTATACCGTTCAGCTTATTGCAACCAGCTCTTATGGCTGTAGCGACACGGCTTACAATAATGTAATTATTCGCCCCATTCCCAATGCGGAATTTAGTTTTAGCAATGTGTGCGAGGGCGACACCGTGTTTTTTACCAACGAAAGCAGCATCGACCCAAGCGAAATACTTACCTATCACTGGACATTTGGAGACGGTAGCAGTTCAAACATTGCAAACCCTAAAAAATTATACAGCAACCCCGGTTCCTACACTGTGAACCTAGAAGTAACCTCGGAGCAGGGCTGCAGCGAGAGTATTCAAAAAACCGTTCAGGTTTATGCCAACCCGAATGCCAACTTTTTGTGCCAACCGGTGTGTTTTGGCAATACCAGTATGTTTCAAAATATGTCGCTCCCCAACAACAGCAGTCTTACATTCTATTGGGAATTTGGCGATGGCTCGCAATCGGATGCCTCAAACCCGCAACATTATTATAATGCCGAAGGAGAATATTTGGTGAGTTTAATTGCTGAATCGGGAGTAGGTTGCTCCGACACCATTGATAAAATAGTGCGTGTTTATCCCACTCCTGTTGTCGATTTGGGCGATAATATATTTCATTGTTTCAACTCTTATGTTCTCGATGCCCAGAACAGTGGGGCAAACTATATTTGGTCGAACAATGCTGCAAGTCAGACGATTACTGTAAATCAAAATGGAGATTATTCGGTAACCGTAACCAATAACTATGGCTGCTCGGCCAGCGACCAAGTCCACGTAACATTAAACGCTCCAATAGTTGTAAGTTTCGACGGACAGTATTGGGAGGTATGTGACTCAACGACTTTGAATGCAGGTTACCCGGGAGCTGATTTTATTTGGTCAACCGGTGCTAGCACGCAAAGCATAACAGTATTAGAATCGGGAATATATGCTGTAACTATTACCAATCAGGGATGTACCGGTGTTGGAAGTGTAGAAATAGTGGTACACCAATCGCCACAACTAAACCTGGGCGACGTTGTTACCGAATGTGAAGGTTTGGCAGTAGTGCTTGATGCCGAAAATGAGGGATCAAATTATCTGTGGTCAACCAACCAAACGCTGCAGCAAATTGAAGTGAATCAGGCTGGCACATATTCTGTTACGGTTACCGACATTAATTCGTGTACGGTTAGCGACAGCGTTCAGGTAGTGTTTAATAGTCTTCCTATTGACCCTTTCCCCGCCGACACCATTATATGCGGAACAGGTTTTTTAAACGCACACAATCAGGGTGCAGCATTTGTATGGAATACCGGTAGCACTGCCCAAGCTATCGAAATAAGCCAATCGGGCAATTACTGGGTAACAATTACCGGTGGCAATAGTTGCAGCTTAATCGATACGGTAAGTGTAACTGCATATCCCCGACCTTTGGTTGATATTGGCAACGATACCGCTCTATGTAACGAAGAAATTCTTGTTTTGAGTGCAGGAAA
>ENA-UOWO01001262-UOWO01001262.1-activated-sludge-metagenome-genome-assembly--contig:-NODE-1262-length-34228-cov-5.781845_pt1 | contig 34228 bp, 26 predicted proteins | sample MGYA00238148_ERZ761564 | MGnify/ENA primary metagenome ERZ761564 (study PRJEB28885, sample SAMN05720194) | activated sludge metagenome | isolation source: Anaerobic digester | place: USA...
TTTATACAACAACTGCACGTTTTACCGCAGAGGGCGCAGAGTTCCGCAGAGTTAATTTTTTATACTTTTTTTCTCAGAGACTCTTCAGCGTTCTCAGCGGTTAATTTCTTTTTATACAACAACTGCACGTTTTACCGCAGAGGGCGCAGAGTTCCGCAGAGTTAAAATTATATCACTTATTTTCTCAGCGACTCCTCAGCGTTCTCAGCGTTCTCAGCGGTTATTTTCTTTTAAACAACAACTGCACGTTTTACCGCAGAGGGCGCAGAGTTCCGCAGAGTTAGAAACAATTAACACTTATTTTCTCAGCAATTTCTCCGTGTTCTCAGCGTTCTCAGCGGTTAATTTTTAAACTCACTTTTAAGAAACTTTAAACTACATACTTTATCCCCATTGATAATTAAAACACAATATAATCCACTACTCAGATTTTCAACATTAATTTCAACTTCTGTATCAAATATATAAATATCATAAGCAGATACTGATTTTCCTGTAATTTCGTAAATTCTAATTTCAGATGAGTAATAACGAGCATCAGGAAATTTTATTCTTATTTGGTCAGTAACCGGATTTGGATACAATTTTACACAGGAACAATAATCACTATCTGCAACAATATCATTTTCACAAATTCCAAAAGCATAATTATTACTATCTATGTTGAAATATTCTTTTAGCATTTCACGAATTTCACAAGGTCGTAATATTGCGAAAGTTTTCATCTGGTCAATACTATGATGCCAATCAGCTATATCATAGAAATCTCCTGTCCATCTTTCCAGATGATATGGCATTACCTGTTCAACATTTTCAACAAGACTATCAATGATAGGTACAGTAATTGACGGATTGAAAGTATTCATCAAGTGATATTCAAATTTTTGAAGGAACAAATTTTTGAATTCTGTGTTTTTAATTAAATTTCGGAATAAATATGTTGACGATGGCTCATTTCCAAAACTAGTTGACTCTTCATCCATAAGATATTCAATAGTATTTCTTTGATAATCTGGTGAGAAATCATGTAGTCCAAATCCCAAATCAGTATCAGACATAATCCACCTCCAACGTCCGTCATGTCCATATTCAGCACCAGCTTCGTAATAGTATGTTTTTTTTCGCCAAAACATCATATTATTCTCCGGCCAATCGGTATTATGAACAAATATCTCTGCTATCATATAGTCAATATAATTTTCTATATCCATTTGTTCAGAAATGTGCACATAATGTTGCTGCGATTCAGTACCATGAATAGAAATATAATTTATCAGATTGTTATAATGCCAGTTTGCTCCTTCTATTACACTGCCAATATCAGATAAATATTCCAAATCATCATATTCAATATTACAAACTCTTTTAAAATACTCTTTATCATATTTCTCTCTTAAATTATGTAATCCCCAAAATTCGCCATTAAGAAAAACAATTACCGGCTGATATGCTTGAGTTTCCAAATTCATATTCCTGCAGATGAATTGAATATATGCATCTCTGATCATCGTTCTGGAAAAGCTGGCTGGTTCCCACAAATCTGTTGGAAAATCATTGCCCGAATTTCTCAATACAAGAAATGAAAAAGAAGTATCTTCAATTTTATTAAAAAATTTATAATTCAATTTATCATCTCCATATTTAACATCAGGACACAATCTTAATGATTTCATTGGAAACGAACGTGTTTCACCTCCATTTATTCTTAATCCCGACAAAGTATTAACGACTGAGCTATCACAATTCTCAATAAAATACTCAATATTAACAGCAATCTCATTCTCACTTCCCCTGCGTTTAAAATTTCCATGAATTGGCCAAATAGTCTCTTCGTATGGATTTCGTAATCGCCAATTGTCAAAATCTACACCTGCTGTGTATATTCCTTTATTATAATCGAACAAATCATTACTATTACAGTTTATCGAAACTATAGGTAAACCTAAAAACTTAGCAATTGTCTTTTTATAAAAATAAGTCTCTGTTTTGCACTCACTATCCTCCATACCAAACTTAACTGCTTTAGCTCTAATTACATTTGCCTTTACAACAGATTCTTCCGGGAAGTAATTCGCATCCTGAACTGTGGATGATTTATTAGTATTTCTATTGTTTGTCACTGTAAATTCAGATATTCTAATTGGTTCGTGATAAACAAATGTAAACATTGTATCTGTTACATAATCATACGGAATTTCACCAGCACCAACAGGATAATAATTTTTGTATGGATATGTTTTGTATGGAATATTATCTAATGATGGTTCAGAGCCATCAGTGGTATAAAGAATAATGGCATTTGGGTCGGCATGACTCAAAACAAGAGAAAAATCATTTTCGTAAATCCCTCCATTTACCGAAAAGTCAACGGATTGAAGTCTTGAGTGACTCAAACTGTTATTATTAGATTCTCCAGGACTTGGTTGATCAAAATAGACCATTTCTGTACTCTCGTCAGGTTTTGAGCCAAAAGATATATCATCAGAGAGTTTAACAGGTAAGATTCTTTGAATTAATACTCCATTACTATCGCTCAGAATTAATTCTTCTCCATCCGAATCAATTGAGAAATTTGTATGTATTTCGGACTGTATGGTTTTATCTTTTACTGATGCAAATACAAGTTTATATTCACCCGGATAAATTCTTCTCTGAGGGAATCGCCATTTTTTAATATTATCATAATTGTCTGATAGAAAATATCCGCTAAGATTTATGGTATCACTTCCTGCATTGTATATTTCAATCCAGTCTGGTGTTTCACCATCTAAATCATAAACAGTAGATGTATTAACTGACATAATTTCATTTATCCATAATTGCTGTGCTTTCAAACAATTAAAAGATATGATTAAGATTATTAGAGTCAGCAAAATATATTTCAGATTACAATTCATCCTTAATTATCTACATATAAATACAAAACATTTGATTTTTATTGTGTTTTGCATTAAATATTATCGCACAATCGGCTTTTTTTCAAAACACTGAAACAGCAGAAGCTTTAAAACTTAGCCACATTTTTTTCCCTTCCATAACGCCCAACTCATTAAATGAGTTTTCGGTAATTTTTATCCAAACGGGAATTCCTATATTTAGTTCCACTTCGTATGCAGATTCAAGATAAAAAACGCTTTGTACAAAACCTTCAAAACTATTTCTGGCACTACTTACCAGTTTATTTTCTGATAGGATTATATTACTACTGTCAATAATCAATGAATTTAGTTCATTATCAGCATTTTCGGGAATCTCAAATCTTACAGTTGTTTCAGGATTATTCTCAGCAGCGATATCAACAAAACATGAATCACCCTCTCGAACTGTATTTTTCACTTTATAGAAGTTCTTATAACCGCTAAAACCTGCCATAAACATATTCAATGGCTTGGAAAAAACTTCTTTATAAGTACCACTACTTAAAATTTCACCATTTTCTACTACAGTAATTTTATTAGCCAGACTTATTGCCTCTTCAGGATTGTGTGTTACATGAATAATGGTTACTCCAGCATCAGATATCTTTTTCAAAAGCTTTTTCAATGATAATTTTAATTGTGTATCAATTGCCGAAAAAGGCTCGTCAAGCATCAAAATACCGGATTCTGTAATCAGATTGCGTGCCAAAGCAACTCTTTGTTTTTCCCCACCCGATAGTTTTGAAATATTCCTGTCTTTTAAATGATGAACCTCAGTAAAATCCAAATATTTTTTTACTTTTTCCTCAATTTCATTTTTGTTTAGTTTTCTGACAACCAAAGGGAAAGCCACATTTTCGTAAACAGTCATATTGGGAAACAAAGCCAAATCCTGAAATAAATATGAAACATTTCTTATTTGGGGATTAAATCCCGAAATATCAATCTTGTTTAATATAACCTGACCTGTATCAGCTTTAACAAACCCTGCTATAATGTTAAGCATCAGCGTTTTACCCGACCCAGAAGGCCCAACCAGCATATGATATTCTCCTTTTTCAATTCTAAGCGAGATATCCTTAAGCTCAAAATCCTTTAATTTTAGATTTATGTTTTTAAGTTCCAGCATCAGTCCCTCCTTTTTTTATTGGTTAGTAAATAGAAGAACAGAAAAACTGCGAGGCATATCAAAACAAAGATTACTGCTACCGGTCGTGCATAAGTCAATCCGAATGAGGCAAATCTATCGTAAATAAGAATTGGAGTAATTGTTGGGAAATAAGCAATCATAATAACAGCACCAAATTCGCTTATACCTCTTGAGAACATTAGTATCAGACCAGAAAACACAGATTGTTTTGCAAGAGGAAGCGAGACTTTAAAAAATGTCTGCCAGCGAGAAGCACCGAGATTCATCGCAGCATTTTCGAGTTTATCAGGAACTTCAGAAAAACCGTTAATAGCTGAGATTATCAAAAACGGCAAACTCACATAAGCCATTGCGACACCAATACCCAGTGGACTGTCAATAAAGCTAAGACCTACAGATGCTGCAGCTTTTCCAAGAATTGTATCCCGAGAAATCAATCCAAGAACTGCAATCCCTGCTGCTGAATGTGGTATAACGATTGGAATATTTATTATTCCCATTAAGAGAGTTTTAAACCTGAAAGATTTTTTTGCTATCAAATAAGCCAGTGGAACTGCAAATGCTGCACATAAGATTGTGGCTGCCAACGATACCCATAATGTCAGAAAAATACTTTTTTTAACTTCAGAATCTCGTGCAGTTTGAAAAAAAACATCCAGCTCAGTTGCAAAAAACATATTTATGATAGGCACTATTATAAATAGCAGCGCCAGTCCTCCAAAAAGATAAAGTATAATATGTTTTTTACCAAGATTCATATTTGCCTTAACAGACTGCGAATATATTAAAAACCTATGTAATATTTCTATTACAGGAATAAAAACTAAACAATCAATTTCAAATCTAAAATTTTTATCTTTGCACCACAGACCGACATTGAAATGAAAGAAGCATTGGATGTTATTATTTTTTTCGGAGTTGTTATAATTATCACAGCATTAATAGGCTATATAGTTATTTACGGAAAAGAAACATACCTTAGACTAAGGCTAACGAAAATGCCGGATAGTCGCAAACTGATTCTCGGTTCCGAAGTACGATACTACACAAATCTTAGTGTTGATAATAAACGGCTTTTTGAATCTTCAGTAGAAAGATTTCTGAAAAATTGCAAATTCACAGGTGTTGATACTAGTATAACAGAAAAAGACAGAGTTTTGGTAGCTGCTTCGGCAATAATTCCTGTATTTGCTTATCCCGATTGGAAGTACAGTGTATTAAATGAAGTCATAATTTATCCTGATAATTTCAATGAAGAATTTGAGACTACAGGTCCTGACAGATATTTTCGCGGACTCGTTGGTTTTGGACATCTAGAAGGAAAATTGCTAGTCTCCCGCACTGCTTTATACGAAGGCTTTGATGATTTTTCGGATGCACGTAATACATGTATTCACGAGTTTATTCACTTGATTGATAAAGAAGATGGCAAAGTTGATGGAATTCCTAAAAAACTACTGGAGAACAAATACATTATTCCATGGATGTTCATTATGAATCAAGAAATGAGAAATATTAAAGATGGAAAATCCGATATACATCCATATGCAACAAAAAACAGTGCTGAGTTTTTTTCGGTATGTTGCGAATACTTCTTCGAGAGACCTGATGATTTCAGAAAAAACCATCCGGAATTGTACAGGGTTTTGGTAAATATTTTCGAACAATCAGCATCAAAATAAGCCATAGCTTAACTCATACATTTTTTTTAACCATAAATTTAGCCTATCTTTGCAACGAAATTTCCTGTGCGGCTTTGTTTGTCAATCAGATAAAAGATTTTTCCATTATTTATGCAATTCAAATCACTTAATATAATAGAACCGATATTAAAGGCAGTAGAAGAAGAAGGTTACATCACTCCCACTCCAATTCAGGAGCAATCAATACCAATTATTTTAAACGGAAACGATCTTTTAGGTTGTGCTCAAACCGGAACCGGCAAAACAGCGGCATTTGCAATTCCAATTTTGCAAATTTTACGTTCTTCACAAACCAACGAACGAAAACGCAAAATTAGAAGTCTGATTCTCACTCCTACGCGTGAACTCGCTATTCAAATAGGAGAAAGTTTTAATTCTTATGGCAGACATACCGGAATAACAAATACAGTAGTTTTTGGAGGAGTAAATCAAAATCCACAAACAGCAACATTGCGAGGCAGTATTGATGTGCTTGTAGCAACACCAGGTCGTCTTCTGGATTTAATAAATCAGGGTTTTATCAGCTTATCGAATGTGGAAATATTTGTTCTTGACGAAGCCGACCGTATGCTGGATATGGGATTTATTCACGATGTGAAACGAATAATTGCACTTCTGCCTCGAAAACGTCAGACCTTATTCTTTTCGGCAACCATGCCACCCGAAATTGTAAAGCTTGCCGACACAATTCTATTCAAACCTCAAAAAGTAGCTGTAACACCAATTTCTTCAACAGTTGACATAGTAAATCAATATGTTTACTTTGTGGATAAAGGAAATAAGAATTCTTTGTTACTTGAAATATTAAAGGATAAAAATATTAAGACAGCACTTGTTTTTACACGCACTAAGCATGGAGCTGACAAAGTGGTTAAAATGCTTATTAAAAACAATATCAAAGCTGAAGCCATTCACGGTAATAAAGCACAAAATGCAAGACAAAGGGCACTATCAAACTTTAAGGCACAAACAACCCGTGTACTTGTAGCGACAGATATTGCTGCCAGAGGTATTGATGTTGATGATTTAGAATATGTAATTAACTTCGAAATGTCAAATATTGCCGAAACTTATGTCCATCGTATTGGTCGAACCGGACGTGCAGGAGCTAATGGTACGGCGATATCTTTTTGTGATGCTGAGGAAAAAGCATATTTGCGAGATGTAGAAAAATTAATTGCCAAAAAAATCACAGTTATTGATAATCATCCTTTTCCTTTAATGGATCACAATCCAGTTAAGGAAGCAAAACAGCAAAGACCTCCACGCAGGAATAATCAGGAACAGGGAAAGCAAAAAGCTTCAAATCCTAGCAATAATCAACTTAAACAGAAGACTGCAAATACTCCTTCGCAAAGCGGATTCACGAAGCAGAAGTTTTTGAATAAAAGATCAAGGTAAGTAGAAAAAATAAAGACTTGACACACAATGACAGACCGTCTTCACTCCTTCACAAACTTTCCTGTAAAAATCTTTCCTCCACCCCAAAATTGTATCATGTAGTAGCCGGAGGGCAAATCATCAACTTCAACATCAAAAGTTTCGGTCACTTTTTCTGATTTCCCTTCCATTAAAAGCTGCCCGTTTAGGTTATAAATTTTGTATGTGAATTCAGTTACTGCTCCTGAATAATCAAAACTAACACTTATTTTGTTGCTTGCCGGATTTGGGAAAATACTTGCTTCAGGCATTGTTACAAAATACTCTGCATAACTGTCGGCACAATGTGAGTTACAGCCTTCGGCATCGAAACAACCACAGGAATCTGTTTTAAACACACAGGATGCAATCATGCCGGATGGAAACAATGTGCTAGAAGTACTGTAAAACTTACCCGTTAACATAAAGCCATTATCTTCCGTTGGACAAATACCATATAAAGCAGTTTCCGTGATATCTGCATCATCATCAGGATAGCACTGATAAGTTCGAAGCCAAGCTCCTACTCCGCTTGAGTGAATTTTTACAAAGGCACTATTATATCCCCAGTAATTTTGTACTAAAAGATAAATATCCCCATTCTCAGCCTGATAAGAATCGTTGATTAAATAATAATTTAGCGACGGATTCTCAAGTTCTGTTATTAAGTTCTTCTCTCCTGTAAATACACAGCCAGTTATTGTATCTTCTAATTTTGCAATTCGAATTGAACTATTAGGATTACTTTGCAAATTTGGGGATATTGGAACAAGTGGATCTGTCCATACAACCCAATAATTGCCATCCAGTGCATTAAAAATTCGAGGTCTGAATGTTGCAGGTTCAAAATCTGGCCATGGAGACTGACCTAGTTGACCATGTATAATATATCTCCATTGTTCGTCTCCATTATTATCTATTTTTAAGATACAGGCATAAACTTTTTTTTCAAGTTGATAAGTCATATCTTGCTCACATGCTATAAGATATCCCCCATCTGGTGTTGGCAATGCCTGATAGGGAGTCATAACACAATGTGAGGGCTTTGAATAATCCTTCATTGTAAAATCACCAGTTTCAGGATCGTAAACAGCGAAAAAGGTCTTTTCATTCCATTCTGCATCATACATTGATGTCCCAAACAAATGTATTTTATTATTTACCTCCCGATGAAAACGAATTATTGTTGATCTTTCATCAAAATCGCTTTTAAATTCTTTTATCGAATCACAATAATAGTTAGTATTATTAAAATACATCAAAATCGGATTTAATACATAGTCCTTTAAAAATTCTTTATACACTCCACTAGCCATAGTATAACCATCATGAATACTGTAACTATCTGATGAATAAATTGAAAATCCGTAAATGGAATCGCTTACATAACGAAAAGATTCGAGATATTCACCCATTTTATTAATCTTAATTCTAATTGGTGTATTAGAATACCCTGAATAGAGTGTGTCAGAACCATATAATAAGTAATCATCAAAATACTCATCAACATAATTAATCTTCCAACCCGGATACGAATTAAAAAATCTTTCCTGTGCTTCAGAAAAAACTATATAATAAAAAAGTATTGTAAAAAGAAACAATTTCTTCATAATTATATTATGTAAAATCAAGGAGACTTAAGCCTCCTTGATTATTTAAAAAACTATTCAACTATTATTTTACCATTATAAACAGATTTGTTCCCGTTGTATAATGTGCAATTATATGTTCCCGGCAGTAAATCTGCTGTTTTAATTATTATTATATCCCTCGGTTCATATATCTGCTTTTGCATAAGCATCTTACCGGATATGTTTGAAACAACAACCTGCATTGTACCCAGTATTTCAGGCAAAGAATATTCCAGATAAAAATATTCTTTTGCAGGATTGGGATAAACCGAAAAGTAAGGATTACTGTTATTTATAATATCAGATTTAATGCTTCTGTTTTCTAATGGAGCTACCGGAGTATAAACGGCCTCACGGTAGTCGGTGGCATTATTATAAATTAAAATTGCTCTTGCTTTTGTACCGGCTAATCCACCCTTCATCTCAAATTCCTTTAATTGATTAATATGTAAAGGATTAGTAATGCTAGAGAGATCATTACTATATTTCTTCATTAAATTTGCATATAGGTTATAAAAATCATATAGATCACGATTCTCTCTCAATTCATCTTCAGATAGTTCGCAAAATTGTCTTATCCTATTAAGCTCAATTTTTGCTTTAGGGTATTCATATTTTGATAAATAATAATCAGACAATAGATACATAAAACGTGGGTCTTTGCTACCATCAAGAAGATTGTAAATACTATCTTCAGCCCAAGGTTTATAATCACTGATGCTCATATAAAATTGAACAAGTGTCTTTAAATTTTCCTCGTAAATAAGTTGCTGTTCAGCTAATTGTATCTCTAAATTTTCTTTAGCAGAAATAATCCCAAGTCCGGATTCAATCTGTTCTATCATATAATCAGGCAGTGGATTATCTCTGTCTTTTAGCATTTTTTGTATATCTTTATTTTTTATTCCTTGCGGATTTGCAAAAAGAATATCCCTTATCATTGGGGCGGTTAATCCCTGTTCTTTTTTTGCAACTTCTTTTAAAACAGTATCACTGAGATATGGAGAATAATCCATAAGCTCGTAATAGGTCAACCATGCCGAATTATCATCTAAATGAAGTATAGATGATAATATTTGTCCAGTATTACCGCCATCAACTATATCGTTAAGCATTGTTTTAATAGCTGTTTCAAGTTTTTTTGCATTTGACATTTCTATCCTCATCAACTCTTCATCAATAGGTATCGGTAGCTTGGTCGTATTGTCAGGACATGCATTAGAGGAGATATTCCCAAAATACAAAGGAATAATACTGATTTTACTCGAAATAGTGTCAGGCCATTCTCTTGGGTTCCAGTAAGGGTCTATGTTTGATCTGGTGAAATAAGTAATCTGACTTGCTTCATTATTGTATGTAAAACAGTCTGGTGGAGTATTTGTTGAGAAAAGATTTGAAGCAGGTGATGAAGGCGAGCCTTGATAAGCGGCAATTCCCCAATTAGTATATGTATCATCTGCTTCAGATGTTACATAAATATCTGTCTTAATATTGTTAAAATTATTGCATAAAATCTGAAGACCATTTGTATTCCCATTTGAGGTATTTCTATTTAGATTTATTGACTGAACAGCATTCTCTAAATTTACAAAATTGTTACGATATAATTCTTTTGCCATTGCCCCGTTGTGATTTACAACAATGCCGTATTTAGTTATTTGGCTACCACCTTCAGCTAAAAAAGTATTTCCTTCAATCTGATATTTATCTGTTTGCTCATCAATATAAATACCGTAAGGTCTGTAAAGATATTCATCTTCAGGTGGCACAGGATCTTGTATAGGAAGTTTTGTGGAATCTGGAACTATCGGGAAGTAAAAATTTTTAATATTAAAAGTATTATTAGTAATTTCATTTGGGAAAAATCCCATGTAATTATACATATAAATTCCACGAACAGCTTCAAAATCGCAGTTTTTAACAACCAATATATCATTTTGAGCTCCGGAAATAGCTTTAATGCCATAGTGCATATTCTTAAATGTTGAACGCCAAAACCCAATTTTTGGGTCTGGTAACACATATATCGAATCAACATTTTCAGCATAAATCCCAGTTTTATTAGGGGGATTTCCATATTGGCGCTTATCTTCGAAATGGCAGTTTATGAATGTAATGTTTTGAGACCATTCCAGACTTACATGATTATCACATGAGTTACTCACTGAAAAATTTTCAAGTGCATCTTCTGTAATAGTGAAATCACAATTTTTGAAAATTACTTTAGTATTATTTAGCTTGATATATACATCCCGATAATTATTGATAAATTTAGTCCCATTAAGTAGAATATGATTATCATAATGTGAACTAATTCCTTGTGTAGCATTTGCAATTATTGTTTTTCCGCTAGATTCAAGGTAAGAATCTGGAAAATAATCTAAATTATTAAAGTTCAACATAGTAATCCCAAACCAGTATTTATGTATCGCGGTAAGTACAGCACCGTCTTCAAGAATTACTTTACCTCCAGGGTAAACTTTCAACTGAGAGTCATCGTTAAATGCAACAGTGGTACTAATCTTTAATACTCCTCCATTGTAAACATTTATATTCCCCGAAATCATAGTTGGTTTTTCAATAATTTTCGTTTGTCCTGAATTGACGGAAATAGAGTATATAGGTTGCTGTTTCGCTGGTAAAGATTGATATGTTAAAATATATGGATTGTCATCCACATGTAGTGGATGTCCAGAATGAAAAACATTTGAATTGCTTACAGTATTGTAACCGTATTTTGTTACCCGAATTGTAGCCATATTATCTGATGTAGGTATATTCATCGAAAAATGACCTGCCGAATTTGTAAATGTAAAAAAATCATATAACTTTAAATCATCTGGATTATCACTTGCAGGATCATCATACAAAACACTAATTCTTACAATCGCATCTGGTATTGGGAATAAATCACTGTTAACAACTAATCCATCCCATGTTTTATATTCGTGTCCGTATGTAATCGGAAAAAATTGGTAATATTCATCCATTGGAAAAAAACAATTATTCGAGGTATTATCAATGTTGTAAAATACACTTTGACCTAAATCGTTGGTTGTAAAATAATCTACAGCTTTTTTATATTGTCCGTATATTTCTACCGATTCATTATTGTTCAAAATAACTTGTTCACTGCCTGGTCTTTTTAATAATCCCCATTTAGTACCCCAATCTTCATCATACATTTGCCACCAGCTATATCCTATAGAATTACAGCTCGCACTCATTCCTCCTGTTATTCCAATATAACTCCTTTGATTAATTTCGCTCACAGTTGTAGTGTCAGTACCATATCCTGTTTCTCCTATCATCCATGGAAAATTCAATGTACTAAAATATTTTAGTTGCCTGTTAATTTCAGCTCCAATCGGAATAGAATGCAAGTCATATTCGCCTTCGTATATGTGAAAACTATATACATCTGTATGGTAAAAAGATTTTACCCCTAATGTGAAAAATGAATTTATTGAGGTTAAACCAACTGTAATAAAGTGGTTTATATCTTTGGACTTAATTGCAGCAACAATTTTTTTTACAGAATTACTTAAATCGTAATAATTTATGTCTGATGGATTATTATTAAAAGTATGTAACTCGTTAAAAAGATCATATCCTATTAAAGATGTATTATATTTAAATACTTCAGCAACTTCTCCAACAAAACTTTTAAACTGATTAAATATTGTTGTGTTTTCTGAAGTTAATAAACTTCGGTAATGCCTAACTCCGTATTCATCAACATAATCCCATTCACCACCCAGAACCCATATTACTTTCATATCACACTCTTTGGCTATCTCTAAAACAATGTGCATTGTTTGTATATAGTATTCTTTTCGGTTTCAGCTTCAAGGTCCGTAAGAACTTCCCATTTTCTGATTCCAAATTCTTCTTTAGCTCGTTCTGGATCCGGGTTAGTCACTGTCTCGAAGTTTTTAAAATAAAGCCTAGTCGTCAGAATATCGCTATCCCATCTTGTCCGTACTTGACAATTCATAATTCTTACAGAATTGAAACCCATGTCTTTTAGTGCCTTAAAGTGAGCCTTTATCTGATTACTGGCAATATTCTGATTTGTTGGATAAGCTGTTGCTTCATTCGTCTCCCAATCGCTATTAAAATATTTAAAATTCGGACAAACTATCAACTCATTACTCTCATTTAAGTACATACTAACAAGATAATTACATGTCTTAAGAAAAAAGTCTTCCCCTTGATAGTAAAACTTGTTATCATGCATATAAACAAATGGATTATGAGGGACTTGTGTTTGACTAAATAGATTGCCCCCCCCCTACAATCATTATGCCAACAATACCAATTGTTACAAAACTTTTAATTGCTCTTTTCATGGTTTTTAATTTTAAGATTAGTAATTTAAAATAAACGTTACAATTACAAATTTATGTTTTAATTTAATGCAAAACAAAAATTTCTGCAGAGAAAATATATAAAGAAATAAACAAAAAGAATAATACCCTGATTTCCGCTATTTTCTTAATTTTGCTAAATCAATTTAATTAACATGACCATAAATGACATTTTTCGCCGCCTACGCTTTACTTTTGAGTTAAGTGATGACAGTATGATAAAAATATTTTCTCTCGCTGATATGAAAGTTAGCAGAACTGAGGTAAGTGCATGGCTAAAAAAAGAAGATGCCGAAGGTTATGTTAAAATCAGTGATTTTCAGTTTGCAGCTTTTCTGAATGGGTTTATAAATTTTAAACGTGGCAAAAAAGACGGGGAGCAACCTATTCCTGAAAAGAGATTAACCAACAACATCATTCTGCGAAAATTAAAAATCGCACTCGACTTGCATGACGATGATATGCTCAAAATGCTGGAATCGGTTGAATATCCAATTAGCAAACACGAATTAAGTGCATTTTTCCGTAAACCAGACAATGAAAAATACAGAGTTTGCCACGACCAGATTATGAGAAACTTCCTTAACGGTATGCAAAAGAAATATAAAGGAGATTTTGAAGATAAAAATGAAGAGAAACCATCCGTTAAACAAATCATTAAAAAATCTGATATAAAGAAAACTGGAATAAGTAAACCTGATGTCAAAAGACCTTATGCAAGAAAACCTGAAGTAAAGAAATTTGAAATAAAGAAGTCTGGAACAAGTAATCATGAGATTAAAAAGCCGAGTATGGAAGAAGCTAGTTATTTTAAGATTATCAAAGTTAAAAAGAAAAGACCTCGAATTTCTGGCAAATAATACAATGTCTCCAACGCGAGTAACTCGCGCTGGAGATATTGCGGAGGCAAAGGATTAAATAATGAGATGTGGTAATTATTAAAGTATTATTGCAAAAAGATATTTGAAATTTTGTAATCTGTAATCGGTAGTCGGTCCCGCTCATTGAGACACTTCTATCTGTTCTAATAATTTTGCAGAATCTCAAATTTATCACAATTTACAGATCACAGATCACAGATCACAGATTACAGATTACAGATTACAGAATACAGATTACAGAATTATACAAGAGACCTAAATAATTAAGAGAAATGAATAAAATAATTGCTTTTTTATCAATCACACTGGCACTATTAGCAACTATTTGTAATGCTCAGAACAAGCCAGAACTTGTTTTGCCAGCAGGACACACATCAGGAATTCTAACCGCAAATTTTAGCCCCGATTGCAAATATATTGTGACTGGAGCAGCTGATAATACAGCTAAAATCTGGGAAAGAGAAAGTGGAAAACTGCTTCACACATTAACTGGACACGAAGGATGGGTAAACAACGCAGAATATAGTCGAAACGGGAAGACTATTTTGACAGTTTCGACTGATAGTACTGCAAAGTTGTGGGATGCCGAAACAGGTATGCTGATTCGCACAATTACCGATAATGAAATTAAAGTGCTTTTTGCTGGGTTTAATCCAGATGGAAATTCAATTTTCACAGTTGCAACTTCAAACGATGTTCAAATTTGGGATGCAGAAACTGGAAAGCTACTAGCAACACGTAAAGAACATACCGAACGAATTGAATCTGCAGCATACAACTCTGATGGATCAAAAATAATAACAACTTCATGGGATAATACTGTTAGAGTTTGGGACAGTAAAACTGGAAAACAAGGGAAAATTCTAAAATCTAAGATTTCTAGACCTATTTCTGCAACATTTAGTCCCAACGACAAAAAAATCTTAACTGCTTCGATGGATGAAGCTGTAGGGGTATGGGATTCAAAATCTGGAAAAAGATTATTCACTTTACAAGGCAGTTCAGAATATGTAGTTTATGCTGAATTCAGTCCAGATGGAGCAAAAATCATAACTAACTCATTTGACGAAACAGCATTTATTTATGATTCCGAAACAGGCAAATTGTTATATACCTTTGATAATCATACTGGCAGATTATATACCGTTGCTTTTAGTCCTGATGGGAAAAACATACTAACTGCTGGCAGCTGGGATAAAACTGCAAAAATCCGCGATTTGCAAACTGGTGAGATTATTTTCACACTTACAGGACATGAAATGAACATTATAAATGCCGCATATAGTGCAGATGGTAAGTATATTATAACAACGAGTAATGACAATTCTGCTAAAATATGGGATGCTAAAACTGGTAATCTGCTCAACACTCTCGAAGGGAAAACCGACTTGAGTGTTATTGCAGTTTTTTGTGATGGTGGAAACTCAATAATTACACAATCGACTGACTGGAGTGTAAAAATAAGAGATACAAAAACTGGGAAAATCATCAATGGTCCACTTCCAGAATACAATTGCATTCATCGAATTTTCAATTGCCCGGAAGACAAGCCTCTTGCATTGATTATAGATGATAATTCAACATTTATTTATGATTTACAAAATGGAAATAAAATTTTAACGCTTGAAGATCATGTATCATTTGCTAACTCGGCTGAGTTTTCTCCAGATGGCAATAGTTTAATTATCAAAAATTCAGATGAAAAAATAAGTATTTATAATTTAAAAACTGGCAAATCGTTTTTTACAGTTGAAGCTGGCCAATATCAAAACGGGAATTACGCATTTAGTCCAGATGGGTCGATGCTCATAACTTGCTATCAAGATGATACAGCAAAACTTTGGGATTTAAAAACTGGAAAGCTGATTTTTAACCTAGAACCATCAAGTGTTTGCAATTATAAGCCATCTTTTAGCCCTGATGGAAGATTTGTTGCAATACCAAGCTGGGATAACACAGTTAAAATTTGGGATACTCGTAGTGGGACCTCTACACAAAGCTTTAACAGCAATTCTGATTTTGTAAATTGTGTGATTTTTAATCCTAACGGAAAATCTGTATTGACAAGTTTAGGAGAAATTTGGGATATTGAAACTGGTAAGCTTAATTGTAAACTAGAAGGTCCGAATATTGATTTGTATAAATTGAGTTACAGTCCAGATGGCAAGAAAATAATTGCAATTGAAAGCTCCACAGTTAAGATATGGGACTCAGAAACCGGAAAGCTTATAAATAGCTTTTCTGATCACTCTGGTTTTATCTCAAATGCGGAATTCAGTTCTGATGGAAAAAACATTTTAACTTCTGCAGCGGATGGAAAATTCATTTTAAGGGATTCGGAAACAGGAAGAGTTCTCTACACAAGTCTTCAATTGATTGATGGCGACTGGCTCGTTTATGATGAGTTTTATCGTTATGATGGAACCGAAAAAGCCAGAGATTATCTGTATTTTGTTTGTGGAAATGAAGTTACAGAACTGGCACAGATGAAAGATGCTCTTTATGTTCCTGGTCTTGTAGAAAAAATAATGTCAGGTCAGGATATAAATTATCCAAAACTCCAAGACTTGGAAATTTGCGGCACTCTGCCAATAATTGAACGACTCGAAACCAATACGGAGGAATATGCATATCGAATTACTCCTCAAAAATCGGGATTTGAATTTCTCGAGGTTTATGTAAACGAAAAGAAAGTTTTCACTTTTCAAAAGGATGAATTGATTGAGGAAAACGGAACTTACTTATTAAAAATTAAGTATGAGGACATTTCCAAACATTTTATTGGTGGAATTGAGAATACTGTAAAAGTTGTAGCAGTTGTAAAACAATCAGGTTCAGAGATTAGATCGAGAGGCGTGAGTTTTAAATATGAGAATAAAAACACTGTTAAAGCAAATCCAAGACTTTTCATTGTAATGGTTGGAATAAATGATTATAAAGACGTTTCTCTTAATCTTGAATTCCCTGCCGGAGATGCCACTGACTTAGGTAATGCAATAAGATTCAGTGCAGAAAAACTTTTAGGTGATACTAATGTTGTAGTCTATATCATAAATTCAAATGTAAAACCTGGTACAGGCTACACAACTCCCGAAAAAGAAGGAATCCGAAAAGCATTGGAGGAAATCGGAACAAAAGCCGGACCTGAAGATGTAATTCTGTTATTTTTTGCAGGGCATGGTGTAATGCAAGGAGAAAAAGACAAAGTTTTTACTTTACTCACAGCTGAAGCTTCACGAGATAATCAGATTGGAATAAGCACAACTGAATTGCAGAACTGGTTAAGTTTTGAGGGACCGCATAAGATTCTTGCAAACAAAACAATTCTAATCTTTGATGCTTGTAACAGTGGGCAAGCTACAAAAGAGCTAATGGCTCTGGCTAGATCTGATGATGATTCAGAGAAAATCAGACAGGTAGAAGATTTGAGAGACAAATCAGGATTTTTCATTCTTACAGCATCTGCCCCAAATCAATATGCATACGAATTTCCTCAATATAACCACGGGCTTCTCACTTACTGTTTGCTATATGTGATGAAAAACAATCCAGAAATTCTGGATGATGGAAAATATTTGAATGTTCAGAAATGGTTTCTCGAGACCGAATCGTATCTCGATTTACTAGTAAAAGAAATGGGCTATCAGCAAGATGCGCAGCCTTTTGGCACCTCAAATATTCGAATAGGCATTGTTGATGATGATTTAAAACAGAGCATTGTACTTGCTGACGAGAAGCCAGTTGTTGTTTGTGCAAACGTAATGAATGATGCAACTTTTGATGACGACTTGCATTTAAAAGCCATTATAAATAACCAGTTGTTGGAAATGTCCGAAAGAGCAGCCGACAAAACCATCATCTATCCACGCCAAGAAACCGAAAATGCTAACAAAATCAACATCCGTTATAGTGTAAACGGTGACAAAATCAAATGCGAAATCAGGTTGATAAAGCAAGGCGAAGTATTCTTAAAAACCAGCATCACTGGAGACAAAAATAATCTCAACGATTTAGTTTCGAGGATAATTGAAGAAGTGGTAAAATACGCCAAATAAAAACTTGGAGCCCCAACTATTTATATTTCCATCTTAAAACAAGCAAAACCAACATAGACATAATTCCCAAGGCATAAAAAGCAAAGAAAACCCATGTCAGTGGATTTTTTGCAACAGTAAGAATTACAGCAGGCTTTTTTGTATTTTTATCTAGAATAAACTTATCCAATGTTATTTGAAATCCATTTCCAAAGACGGGAGAAAAAATATAAGCTTTTCCGCCGGCTATTTCTTCATTATCCTGATATAAAGCAAGTTCTGCATAATTTTCCTTATAATGAAACGAATCTAGAGTCATTTCCAATCTGTGCGATTTTTTATCTCCCTTTAACAATGATTTATTATCAATAAATTTTATTTCTTCTAATCTTAATTCATATCCATCTTTCAATTTATATGTATCATTTTCGCTAAGCACTATTTCTCCCTGCTTGTAACCAATAACCAAAGCCAAAGCATGCATCGAAAGGATTATTATAAATACTATATGTACAACAAATAAAGCTATTGTCCTGAAATTCCGCTTTTTTAAAGCAAGTCTAAACAGATTATCAAAAGAACATAGTACTAGATTTATTCCGAACAATACAGCTACTATGCAAAGAATTATAAACCAAATCAGAATAGCAGTATTATGTGATTCGTAATTTAAAAACCAATCGAGCGTGACAAGGTGATTCATTGCTTTAAAACCGTAATAGATGTCGTCCCATCGGGTTAAAAAGCCTCCGATAAGTAAAATAGAGACCAGCAAAATAACAAGTATTGCCGTCAGTTTTAATGATGATAAAAACTTTATTATTTTTTTCATTTAAGTAAGAAATAGAATTATAATTATCAACAAAGGAATAATTGAAAAAAGTATTTGAAAATTTTTGTTCTTTATCCACGATGGAGCCAAATGAGAACCTAAAAGTGCCAGTAAGAACATTGCTCCGGATGTGAAAAAGTTTTTACTCCATCTCCAAGAATCTCCATAGGCGAGTTGTGCCCACATCGAACCTGAAAATTCACCGGCAATAAACAAAATCGCTCCGAGAAGTGTAAAATTTGCTGCATGATGCATCATAAAAGACTTTTCGTAAGAACCAGCTTCCAATTTAAAAGATGTAAGATACATCGAAACCGAAAAAACAAGCACTGCCATTGAAATCAGTCTTAATTGAAAAAACATTGATACAAAAACATTATCGTACATGTAAAACATCGGATCAATTTTTAGCTCATCAAAAAAAGCCAATGCCTGAAATATCAAAGCAATAATCCAAAATTCAGAAGCATGTATATCTCTTTTCCTGTTTAAAAATTCATAGATTAAACCTAACAAAACAATTATCAAAACCATGTTTTGCATTTTTTCGAAAGTCCCTGACATAGGTAAATGACCCGACTGTAAATAAATATTAACAACTGCAACAAGTGCACTTAAAACTGTGACACAGCCGAAAATTAGATTTATTTTTCTTTTCTTCAAAACAGCCAACAAAACATTAACTGTAAGAAGAAACAATGTACAACAAAAAAGAAATATTGAAATTTCCTCAGACATATAATAATTTTTACTTAAATATAATCCTGTCTATTCCTTTGATTGCTCTGTCGGAGAAAAAGTCACAGCTCGGATACAATCTAAAAATTCCTTTATCTGTAGCATTGGGATCACACAGCAGTAAAATATCAGCCTGATCGTTTCGATTACATATTTCGCTCCATGTGTAAACATTCCTGTAACCGTCGTCAGCCACTATTATTATCAACTTGTTCATAAGAGAGTTTGTGTCAAATTCTACATAAGGTATCAAAACATCCTTTAAGCTTAATCCTTTTGTTGGTTTTGTTCCATGTAAGCCTCTACCCTTTCCGTAAAAAACTGTATGCACTGTTTTTGAATCTGCTAAATCAATATTGCTATCTAATGTTTCTATAACTTCATTGCCCTTAATAATATTTAATGTTGGCGAATAAACAGGAGATTTACCTTGAATTATCTCAATATCATCATTTTTATATGTTTTTACTGTAATTTTTGACGGACTGCTGATATTTCTTACTGTTATTAAATCATCCATAATTACAAGTTTAGACTGCTTAGGCAATTCCCACATATCAAGAGTCTTTTCCGGAACTACTCGTGCCACTGCTGTTGCAATTAATATATCGTCAAGATTATTCGAATAATATATCTCACCCCAACTTACCACAACTTTTTCGCCGGCATCATTTTCAATTTCAACATAAATATCTACAAGTGGTGGAAAAACCTCTGCATTAGCTTTGTCAAGCTCAAAGAGATTAAGAATATCAGCCAATGAATAGCCTATATAACGAAAAGCTCCTATGAACTTATCCTCACCATTTTCTAAGATAGTTTCCTTTACAATAACTTCATGCAGACTGAGTTTGCTATAATCAATTTTTCCGGGTGACTTAACCTCACCACCTACATAAATACCTGAAGTTTCTAATTTAAAAATTTCAGAATTATCAAAAAAACAATTCGTTTTGTTGTTCTGATCTACAAAAAGAGCTTCGCCCACTTTAAGATTCTGAGCCACACAAGCCTGTTGCAATAACCCTGATAGTGCAATTAGTACAAATAAATTTTTAATTTTCATCTTTATTGTATTTAAAATTATACTTTAATTCAAATATTATCATTCTTCCCGGACATTTATATCCTCTGGAATTTGTATAAATTTTATTTGTTATGTTATCCACTGTTAAACTAAAATCAAAATCTTTGTATGACCTCCACAATTTGACATCCATTGTTGTATAAGATGGATATTTATTCGACAAAAAGTAAACTGTCTCAAACGTATTATCTTCCTTTATCCACCTTTCTCCCGTATAATTTGCATAAACAGATAGGTTGACTATTTTGTTAAACAAAGCCATCCCACCAGAGAACTTATGCTCAGGAATATCTGTCAGAAATTTTCCTGTAAGATTAGTTCCTGCTCCATTTGGGTTAATTTCAAATTCAGTAATAACAGATTTGTTCCATGTATGATTTGCAAAAACACTTAGTGATTTATATAATAGATAGCTTAGATCTGTTTCGACACCATAAATATTTACTTCTCCAATATTGTCAGTCTGATAAATTGGGGCAATTGTATATCCCATATTCACAGAATCGCCAGTACTTAAAAGATACATAAAATCTTTACCAATATTATAATAACCCGAAATACCTGCATAAAAACCTTCAAAAAGTTCAAAATCGCCACCAATTTCAAAGCTATACAGATATTCTGCACTAATGTCGGGATTTGCGACACGAAAACCTGTTTTTACCTGATCGGAACGACAAAGGTCATCAAGTACAGGAGCTCTGAAGCCTTTTGCAACTGTTCCAAATAATTTATTTTCGTCAGAGAATGCATATTCAAGAGAAAACTTAGGGCTGAAAGAAGCCCAGTGCACAGCTTCGTTCATTTCGAACTGAAATTCGCTTAAATACTCAATTGAATATGAAGGATTTTCTATACTAAACGCTGCATTGCTAAAAACGGCAAAATCATAGCGGATTCCCGGAACAATAATCAATTTAGTATTAAATATTTTAATTTTTGCCTGAGCAAATCCCGAGTAAATATTTGAGCTGCCTCTGTTTTTAATCATATCGGTTGATGTATAATAAACATCTGCACCATTTACAGAGCCTCTTTTATATTCAGCTCCTGCAGTAATTTCTATCTTTTCGTTGAGATAAAACTGGGATAAAATTTTCGCTCCGTTTTCAAGTCGGTCAGAATTTATTTCATACAAGGCATACTCACCATCACTATAATATTCATTGAGTCGAAAATAATCTTCGTAAAGAGTAAATAAATTTACAAATAGCTTAACACTTTTTATCTGACCTCGATATTTTGCAAAGCTGTGTATTGTATTACGTTGAGTATTAGCACCAGCAAATTCGTAAATTTTTGTTCCTCTTCCTTTAGTATCATCAAAATAATTCACAGAAAGCTCCACCGCATTTTTATCATTGATATTATACCCAATCAAGCCACTGAGCATATATTCCTCGAGAAATATCGGAACAACAATAGAATCATTTTCAAGGATAATTTCATCTGGAGTATTAATGTAGCCATCGCTATTTCTGTAGGTAACAAAACTTTTCCAATATAGATTTTCATTGTTATTAATTCCCGACAAACGCAATTTAGCATCGAAAGTATTGTACGTTCCATAGGATGAGCTAATATTTGCCGAGAATTTTTCACTTGGTTTACGGCTAACAATATTAATTATACCACCCATAGCATTGGAGCCAAAGATTACAGAGCCAGGACCTTTAATTACTTCTAGAGATGAGATATTATCCTTATCAATCATGCTCCAGTTAACAGAGCCTGCATCCGATTTATTTATTGGAGAACCGTCGAGAACAACCAAAGTTCCACCCTTTGAATTTCCTCCCAAACCACGCATAGTAACTTCGGTAGATGAGAACATTCCAGCTTCTGAGCTAACATTTACCCCGGAAATACCTTCCAAAATTTTATGTGTCGAAATTGCCGGCATACTTTCTATCTCTTGGATTGTAAAAGTCTTGCTGCGAATAGGAATATCCAAAACCGATTCTTCAATGTCTTTTTCTGCCTCAATTATTATTTCATCAGTAATATAGACATCACTTTTTAATACAATTTTAATCTCTACTGCAGAATTTTTCTGAATGTGAATCTCTTTTTCTTCAGTTCTATATCCAATACACATAAATTTTATAGTATATCTGCCATGAGGCAAATTATCAATTAAAAAATATCCGATTTTATCCGAAATAGTACCTTCGCCAGTTTCTTCGATAAGTATATTTACATCAGCTATTGGATTTTTATCAACATCAGTAACATAACCTGTGACTTTTTGTCCAAAGCCATAACAACCCAATAACACTAATATCCAAACAAACACAAGCGACTTCATAGAACAAAATTAAAATAAATCCCGGAAACGCCAGCTTTATTGGACAATGACGCTTTTGTTCCCGGGAATTAAAACAGAAAACAAATTTTACTAATTAACTATTAACTTTTTAGATGCAGGAACTTTTGTGTCTTCTGAATAAAGTTTCACAAAATACATTCCTGAACTAAAATCATATGTATTTATATTAATACTTCCTGTAAAATCTTGATCATGACTGAAAACTAATGCTCCCTGAATATTATAAATTTCAACTCTGTTAACATCATTTATAGTTTCGATAGTAAAATAATCGTCACACGGATTAGGATAAATCATAATTTCTGAATTATATAATTCTGTAACAAAACCGCTTGGCGCTATTCCTGCAACAATAATATCATCAATTTTTGAGATACCAACTGCATCAACTGTTCCATCAGATACGCTAACATTGTCAGTCATAATCCATCTGATAAACAATGATGTTGTACCCTGACCTTCCATTTCTGTTGGTAAAGCTAATTCTTCAACAACTCCAGTTGTCCAGTCGGTAGCAACTGTAATGCCTCCATCTGTCACATCCGCATATACGCCACTACCACCAATTTTCCATTGTAGTTTAAAGTTTTTTGGTCCGTCAGCATCTGAATATTGTTTTGATGACACTGTCATCTGGCTATATCCGTCAGCTTTAAATTTAATTGACCAAAATTTATCATCAGCGCCATTATCCCATTCAGTTGCAGTTGCAGCAAAATCAGTAGCTCCTTCTGTATATGTTAGTGTTCTGGTTGTAGCGGCAGCACCGTTTTCAGCACGGATATCATAACCAAGATTTGCTTCAATACCTGAATCTGCATTAAATTCAGTATCTGTATCATCAGCAAAATCAAAACCTATAATTGTAACAGGTTCTGGAAGAGGTGTTCCATAAACAATAATATCATCAATTTTTGAAATTCCAGTAGCTTCAACAGTGCCATCATTAACGGCTGTATTTGAAGTCATAATCCATCTTAAAGAAATGGATGTAGTTCCAGGATCGTTCAAGTCTGCTGGTAAAACCAAATCAGTTAATACGCCTGTTGTCCAGTCAGTAGCTACAGTTATAGTTCCTCCTGTTACATCAGCCCATTCGCCACCGCTCATTTTCCATTGCAATTTAAACTCTTTTGGACCAGTTGCATCAGAATACAGTTTTGATGAAACTTTAAAATTCTGATAACCGTCAGCCTTAAACTTTATTGACCAAAATTTATCATCTGCACCAGAATCCCAAGCATCAACGCTTGCTGCATAAGTTGTTGCTCCATCTGAAAAACTTAAATCTCTCGTTGTTCCTGCTGTTGCATTTTCAGCACGTACATCATAACCAAGGTTTCCGCTTAATCCCTGATCTGCTAGAAACTCCGTGTCAGTATTGTTCGGAAAACTAAAGCCAATAATGACATCTTGCTGTGCATTTAGTCCGGAAACAAATAATAAAGCAATTGATAAAACTAAAAGTAAATGTTTTTTCATAATTCTGTTTGTTTAAGTTAATAAAAAATTTATCTAAATCATTCTACATTTGTATTTTCATTGAGAAAGTAATTTCTCCTGTTTCTGCATGTTCTGCGTCAATAACTTTAATAATACCTTTTTTACCCGAAGCAGTCTGAAATGGAATTATTATTCCAGCATTTGCCCATTTGTACTTTTTCTTTCCCCAAACATCATCATAAGAAACTATCAAAAGGCTGTCATTATGTGCAGCATCAAAATCTGCAGAACTAACTCCATTATCGGCACGTATGTCATATTTTGTATAATTCCTTGTAGTCCAGTCAACAATAAATGGATAATACTCAGTATATAATTCCGTATTTGCAGCAGTTTCTTCGCCCGGAGATGAAAAAGTTGGTGATGGCAATTCTACTCCATTATCTTCTCTATAATTGAAATACACAAGAACATCTACTAAATCCTGAAATAAACTTGCCGAATCCTGAAAATATGTTTCACCCACAGATGGCAAGAAGAAATGTTCAATTAAAGAATTTTGCTGATAACCAAGCGTTATTGACGGAAATTCAAGAATTCCGCCAAACTGAGAATTTGGATCCTTATGAATTGTTATACTAACTTCTGCTTTATTAAGATTTCTGTCCTGAACAGCAAATGTCCATACAACTTCATCCTCTACGCTTTGATAAAAAGTCTTATTTAATGTAAAACCTGCAGAATTTAAGCCCGAATCCATCACTGTTTTTGTTATCCCATCATATACTTTTTTTACTGTAAAATTTGTGATATTTGCATCTAGACCTTCTACAACTACTCGAAAATTTAAAGCTCCACCAATGGGAACAGTATCTCCATCTTGTGTTACATCTCCGTCAAAAACAAGCTCAATAGTTGGCATTAATGGTTCAGGTTCAGGTTTGCAGGAATTAAATACAAATACAAATCCCAAAAAAGCAAGTACAACCACAATCATGCTTCGACCCGAAAATTTTTGCAACTCGCTGAATATTACTATTTTATGTGTCATTTTCAAAAAATATTATATAATTTCAGATAATTCTTTTGGTAGTTTTTCTTTATAATCTACACTGCAATAATTTACAACACCCATTCCCTGTTCTATAAGAATTTTGCCACCTTTTTCAGGATTTGAAAGAAATAAAGCAAATTTTAAGGCAGCTTCAGGATTTTTTGAATTAAAAGGAATTGTAAAACTATACAAAATTGATGAACCATTGATAACAGCTTCTTTACCTGGTTCCGATCCATTAACTGTCATACTAACAGAGTTATACAAATCCTCAAATTCCGGATTACTTAAATTGATTTCATCAGGTAATTCGATATATTTTAATTTATGCTGCAATGCCACAGATTTATAAATCATCAGATAGTCGATATTGCCAGTTTCCAATAATGACAATAAATCCACTTCTTTAGGTCTGATAACTGTATTTTGCTTAGACACTAGTTTATCGAATAATTTTTCGGAATCTAGAAATTTTTCAGCCAATTGAAAAACAAAAATTGCTCGATATCCGCATGGATCGGCGTTTGGTTCGGAACGACCGATAATGACATCATCTTTTTGCAAAATATCCTGCCAGTTATCTGAATTTATTTCTGAGGAGTATAAAGATTTTTCAGTATATGCGATAATAATCTCATTTGAGGCAAAAACAAAATTCCATGAAGCAAATTCAGGAATCATTATTTTATCAATAATCATAAAATCTGCAACAGCAAGGATGTCACAGTCTTTATTTAAATCTGTAATTTTGCGTGCAGCATCAAGGCTACCAGAAGACTCGGCAAATATTTCATAGTTCGGATTTTCTTTTTTAAACTCTGCTGTAATTAATTTAAAAGGAACAGATAAACTGCCAGCATGAAAAATAGTAATTTTATTATCTCCTTTTTTTTGACTACCACAAGAAATAAGAGCCAAAAGAAATGATATAAATACTAATGCCTTAAATATGCTTTTCATAAAACCAATTATCGAGTTGCAAATTTATGCAAAACGAATTATAAAACAAACAAAATTTTATTTTTTTTAGTAGTAAACTATGTTTTGTTAGAAGCTGACTTTAAATTGATTAGTAGTTATTTAAGAAAACATTCCAATTGCATCTTCGATACTAACTGCAAAAACGACTCTTCCACCTTTGTTGCTTTCGTATATAAAATCACTAAGGCTTTTACTTTTGACATTTAAGAAATCGCCGATTATTGCCAAGCGGCAACTATAATTTGAAAATTTTTGAAGTATTTCGCCAGCAATACCAGTTTTAAGATCAAAAAATTCATCTTTAAATTGATACTTATACATAATTAGGTTCTCGGAGCCTTGATAACGACAATTTGCCATAAGATCAAGAGCATCCTGAACGTTGTTGATTATAATTTCATCTGAAATAATTTCAGCATAATTTATATTTTTTGATTTAAATATTTTAATTTCCATACTTCGAAACTTGAACTTATACAAAAATAGCTTTAAAAACTATTCTGGCAATAAAAAACATTTTTAGCACTTAAATTATGAAATAGAATTTGTTTAATATATTTGTAAACAAAAAGTAAAAAAGAATAACAATTATGAATTTTCCTCAGCTTCTTTCAATCATAGGTACTATCCCATTGTTTTCGATGCGGACATTTTTTCCTGCATTTCTGACTGCATTGTTTTTTGCACATCCCGAATGGTTTCCGGGTGTTGAAAATATTGAAGGGGTAGCAGAACAAGGAACATTTCTGGCTCAAAACTGGCTGGTAATACTACTTGGCGTGTTGAGTATTCTGGAATTTGTAGCGGATAAAAATACAGATGTAAGGCAATTTCTACGTGAAGCGGAACCATATATGAAGCCAATTAGCTACTTGCTTATTCAGTTTTTTATAATGAGTGAAAATTCAGAAGAAGTTCTTGAGCAAGTAAATTGGGCTGGGTTTAACCCATTAATTATTATTGCAGTTATTGGTTCAGGAGCAGTTTACTTTTTGTCTATGCTAAGGAAACGTTTTTTAAACTTTTTATCAGACATTGATGAAGACGATAATCTCTACATAGGCAAAATAATTAGCTGGATTGAAGACAGTTTGGTACTATTCGGTTTTCTGCTTTTAATTTGGACAGGTGTATTCATGATTATTCTTTATGCAATAATTATCGGAATATTCTTATTACTTCGTAAACTTAATGAAAAGAGGATTGAGAACGAGAAAAACATTTGTCCTAACTGTGGAGCAAAAGTTTATCCTTTTGCTATCAGATGCCAGCAATGCGGTCATGAGCAGCCAGCAATTTTCGACATTGGAATATTTGGCAATAGGAAAGCAAATTTAATTTCGGACTTTAGAAAACATGAATTTAAACTTCTGGCACAACGCAGATGCCCTTCATGTGCAACAAAATCTAAAATTAGAAGTCCATTTCAGAAATGTAGTACTTGTAATACAGAATTCTTTAAAAATCCGACAATAAATGAGTTTATCAAGCATCAGGATAGAAAATTTCAACTTGTATTTGTACTTTCATTTGTTATTGGATTATTACCAATTATCGGATTTGTAATAACTGCAGGCATTACCGGAATAAGTTTGCTTTCACCATACAGATTGTATATTTCAGAATCAGGCAATTTTATTTCAAAAATTCTTATACGATTTGTTACTATACTTCTGTTTATACTTGGTATTGGAGCAGGATTTATAGCATCTCCTTTGTATTGTTTAATAAGATATACGATAATTAAAAATCAGTTTAAGATAATAACCAAGACATTTGAATCTCCTGTGAAAGTAATTAGTTCAAAAATAAACAAATTAAAGGCGAAAAGTTCCTAAAAAGAATAAGTCTTCTTACAGTTTAATGATTATCAAATCCATAAACCATATAAATCATATGCTCCAGTACAGTTATTATTTCTGACATATATTCTATTACTGCTTTAGGACTTCCCGGCAGGCAAAACACCAAGGTTTTGCTAATTGAACCGGCAACACTTCGACTTAGCAGTGCGTTTGGATTTTTTTCAGCATACTTGATTCTTATCATTTCCATAATTCCCGGCACACGCTTGCTCAACATTGGTGTAACAGTTTCTATAGTAATGTCTTTATCTCCCATACCTGTTCCTCCTGTTGTGAATATAACATCAAATTTCCCAATCATATTGCCAATCAAATCTTTTAATTGAGTAGCATTATCAGGAATTATGATTTTTTCAATTTCGTACTTTCTGTCAATACTAACAAAGAATTCTTCAATAGACTTTTCTATTGTAGGTCCGCTCAAATCTTCATATTCACCACGACTCGCACGATCGCTCAAGGTTATTACGGCAATTTTAAACACTTTTGGTTTATAATCTAACACATCGCCGACTTTCAGTTTCCCAGGGCGAATGACCTGTGTAAAAATGCCCTCTTTTGGCATTACACAATGTCCTACCTGCTCAAATACAGCACAACCACCGCCGTGACATTTTTTGCCTTTTTGGGTTATCATCAACTTCACATTTTCATTTTCAAAAATATCAAGAATTTTTACTTCTCTAAAATTGATACCTTCGGTAGTAATATTTTCAGCAAAATCGCCAAATTTAAACTCATGTTTAAACTTTTTTGCAAATTCGTCAATATCTTCCTTGGCAAGAAAACTAACCTGTCTGTGCCAGTCTCCTCTATGAGCGTCTGTTGTAATTCCATGATTATCTATTTCTACTTCAGGAATAGGAAGTTTTATTTCGCCTTTACGCTCTGATATATTAAGGGATTTAATTGTAAACTTCATAAAATTAACGTTTAGATTTTGATTTTTTTACCAATTTTACCTCTCCAATAATCATGTTTTTGTCAATAGCTTTGCACATGTCATAAACAGTCAATAATCCAATACTTACCGCTGTAAGTGCTTCCATTTCAACACCTGTCTGACCTATGCATTTTGTTGTAGCCGTGATACGAACACCTTCAGTTTCGGTATTTGCCTTTACATCAACTTTGGTTAAATTTAACTGATGGCAAAGGGGTATTAGTTCCGGCGTTTTCTTTGCTGCCATAATCCCTGCAAACTCAGAAATAGAGAGAACCTCTCCTTTTTTCATAGTGTTTTCATTGATCATTTTCACAGTTTCAGGAGATAATTTTATAAAGCCTGTTGCTACTGCAATTCTTAAACTTTCGGGTTTGTCACCAACGTCAACCATATTGGCTTTGCCAGTTTTGTTGTTGATATGTGAGAATTTTTCTGTCATACACATTTTTTTGCCACGAAATCACTAAAACACAAAATTACACAAAAGAATTACTTTTTTGCCATAAAAACATGAAAACACTAAAATACACTAAAGTTTTTTTACTTTTTGCCACGTAAACACTAAAACACTAAAGTACACGAAAGTATTCTCAAAAATTTGATTACATTTTATTCACGACAATTAGATATTTTTTAGTTTTGTAAAAATATCAGACCATGGCAAACAAAATCTATGAACCTATATCAGAGGAAATTGAAGCAATAGCCACAGAAATTGTTGATGCGGCTTATACTGTGCATAAGAATCTTGGACCTGGACTATTGGAAAAAGTTTATGAAGTATGTTTTTGTTATGAACTTGAGAAAAAAGGACTATACCCTGAAAGACAAATTGATATCCCAATAGTTTATGATGATATAGAATTTGATGAAGGTTTGCGTCTCGATGTTCTTGTTAATTCAAAAGTAATCTGTGAATTAAAAGTAGTTGATATAGTTAATCCAGTATGGGAGGCTCAAATAATAAGCCGTTTAAAGTTAACTAATTTAAGACTTGGCTTTTAGATTAACTTCAATGTCGTAAATATTAAAAATGGTATAAAAAGAATGGTTAGATAGTATTAGGTCTTTTATTTGTTTAAAGATGACAAAGAATTGATCCAGCTAGTGTCTTTAAATTTTTAGTGGGGTTTGGTGTTTTAGTGCTTTTGTGGCTTAAAATTAGTTTCGTGTCTTAGTGGCTAAACCTAGCCTCCGATATTATAAAAATTTCTATGAGTGCAAGTCACTCCCTTTTCTGGTTTAAATTGTACTGCTTTTAAAATAGCTTCTTTAGCTCCTAATTCTCGTACAGAATATTCGTCATCAGAAAACAAGCAAGGTTTAATAAACCCATTGGCGGTAAGTCTAATTCTATTACATATATCACAATCCCCTCCTGTGCCACCATCAACAACAGAAAAACTTCCAGTTTCGAGATTCATTTGTGAAATAAACCTTATCTGTACATCCATTTTTTTAGCAAAATCTTTCAATGCTAATTTCATAGAGTCATCATCCTTGTCGAATACCACAGCATTTAGTTTTATCGGTTCTAAGCCTGCTTTTTGTGCTGCAACAATTCCTTTGATAACAGCTTTAATATCACCACCTCTAGTAATTCTCTTATATTCGTCTGGATCAAGAGTGTCCAGACTTATGTTTACTCTCATCAATCCAGCATTTTTCAACTGCTGTGCATACTGTTCGAGCAAAATACCGTTAGTTGTCATGTTCAGATCCTTAACACATTCAATTTTTGCAATTGAACCTACTAGATCAACTATACCTTTTCTTACCAAAGGCTCACCACCAGTTAATCTAATTTTATTTACGCCCAAATCTACCGCAGTTTTGCAGACCTCAACAATTTCCTCAAAACTTAAAATTTCGTTATGCGGAATATGTTTTATTCCCTCTTCTGGCATGCAATATATACATCTAAGATTACATCTATCTGTAACAGAAACCCTTAAATATGTAATATTTCTTTCAAATCTGTCTAACATCAATCATTTGCCCTTCATTAATTTCTAAAACCCCTATTTCCATAGCGGTAATACCAAAAGCTTCGGAATAAGCATTAAGATGTGCCGATCCATGATATGCTATTGCACTGACAGTATTATCATCGTTAAGTTTTACTGGATAAAATGATTTCCGCCAGCCTTTTTTCCGCACTAATGTATTTTTCAATTTATATTGTGATATACAAGCTTTAAAATTATGACCCATAGTTCGATATAAAAACGGCTTTACAATTGTTTCGAAAAGAACCAATCCTGATACAGGATTACCTGGCATTCCGAAGCAAAACTTTTTTCCATCCGTTGCAAAAACAAGAGGACGTCCAGGCTGAGCCAAAATACTATCAAACTTTACATCCATACCGGAATTTTTTAAAGCAGGAGCAACATAATCAAAATCGCCCATAGAAACACCACCTGTAATAATTAAAACATCATTTTTTTCAAGCATTGAGTTTATTGCAGATTGAACTCCCTCGTATGAATCATGAGCAATTCCAAAATATTCAGGTACGATATTTAAAGTGCGACAATTATTAATTATCTGACAAGCATTTGAATTATAAATCTGAGCTGAAGCCAATTCATTACCTGGTTCAATAATTTCATCACCGGTTACAATAATTCCAACCTTTACTTTTTTATAAACTTCAACCATTGATTTGCCAATTGTAGCCAAAATTCCGCAATGAAAAGGCTTTAGAAGAGTTCCCTTTTCCAAGACTTTATCTCCTGCTTTTATATCTTCTCCTTTAGGCGACACATTTACTGATGATTTCTTATTTTCAACAACAATTCTATTAGAATTTGTAATTGATACATCCTCAATCATCACAACAAGTTCTGTGTTTTTTGGTACAGGAGCCCCTGTCATCACTTTTATACAATGTCCTGGCAAAATCTCCATCGAGGATAAATTTCCAGCTCCTACAATTGCATCTAAAATAAGTTCTTTATCCAAGTCGTTTTTTAAACAAGCGTAACCATCAACCATACTTTTATTGAACGGAGGCATAAATATTCCCGAATAAGCATTTTCGGCAAGAACTCTGTTAAAAGACTCCGAAACAAGGATATTTTCTGTTTCTGTTCTAAAATCAGAATCAAGAACTATTTTAAGGGCTTCGTTATGTGTAATCATCTTAGCAATTTAACATTTTTATATCAAAATTGTTCTTTTAAAGCGAATTGCAAAATTAAACAATTCAAATCATATTTCATAATTTAAGATTTTGTTATTTCATGTGAAGGCTAAGGAGAAGAAAAAGGCTAAGGAGAAGGCTGAGGCTGAGGCTGAGGAAAAGGCTGAGGCTGAGGAAAAGGCTAAGGCTGAGGAGAAGAAAAGGGTAAAGGAAAAACAAATACGTTTTTTTAAATTAAACTTGTTCTAGAATTTAAATTCAATCTATCTTTGTGAAAAACATAAAACAATGGATAATATAAGACCGGAAAGCGGAACCAGACAAATTATTAGATATAAGAATGGCAATAAGACTTTAACCGAGGACATTATTGTAACTGAAACCAACTTTAATATTAGCGTTCAATGCGAAGTTGTGGGTACTATAACTTGCACTCCTTCGCACACGAAAGAGCTTACTGTGGGATATCTTGTAACATCCGGTATTGTTAGTAAAAATAACAAATTAATACATCTCGAATATATCGAAGGGAAAAAGAAATATGATGTAAGTTTAGAAAACAACAATATACTTAAAGAAAAAGAATTCTCTGTTTTTAAACCTTTGGGCTGTGGATCCGGAGAATCTATCTTTATCAAAATAGAAAATAGTACTGAAGAATATCCTCAAATATCAATAAAACAGAAAGAAATTTCTGAATTGATGAAAGAATTTAACAAAACTTCTGACTTATTCAGAGAAACCGGAGGCGTTCATAGTGCAGCACTGGCAAGTCAATCCGGAATTATTGTTTTTATGGAAGATATTGGCAGACACAATGCTGTTGATAAAGTTGTCGGAGCACTTTATCTTAACAAACAGGACATCAGCGATAAAGTTTTACTTACAAGCGGGAGAATTTCATCTGAAATTGTTGTTAAATCTATATATGCAGGTATTCAAATAATTATTTCTAGAAGTGCCCCCACATTAAAAGCAATTGAATTAGCCGAAAACAACAATATTACATTGATAGGCTTTGCAAGAGCTGATAATTTTAATATTTACTCGTGTTTTGAGAAGGTAGTGTTTGATTAGGTTAAATATATTTGGGAATATAGCTGCCACATCTAACTAACTTATTTATCATAAATCTGAATTACCCCATATAAAGTCGAATATAATTGAAAATAAGAAAACTATACGGTTTGACTTAAAAATATATGACCTAAATTGTAACATTTAATATTGTAGGTACGTAAAATTAATTTACGTAAAATTATTAATTTAAATTGCAATATTATGAAACAGATTCTTAGTTTTTGTTTCCTAGTGTTATTTGTTGGGGGATATTTGTTATCTCAACCGATTGTTCAATTTGATAAAACATACGGAGGTTCCGGTTGCGAAGACGGGCGATCTGCCAAGCAAACGCCTGACGGTGGTTATGTAATGATGGGTAGAACAGATAGTTATGGAGCAGGGCTAAACGATATTTATCTTGTAAAGACAGATGAAAATGGAGATGTTTTATGGACAAAAACATATGGAGGGATGGGAGAAGAAAAGATTGGCTGGGCAATGAAACATAACATAATTCTAACCAAAGATGGAGGATTTGTTATTGTTGGCTATACTAATTCTTATGGCAACGGAGATTATGATATTTTTCTTATAAAAACAGATATAAACGGAGATACATTATGGACTAAAACTTATG
>ENA-UOWO01001264-UOWO01001264.1-activated-sludge-metagenome-genome-assembly--contig:-NODE-1264-length-34224-cov-16.714478_pt1 | contig 34224 bp, 27 predicted proteins | sample MGYA00238148_ERZ761564 | MGnify/ENA primary metagenome ERZ761564 (study PRJEB28885, sample SAMN05720194) | activated sludge metagenome | isolation source: Anaerobic digester | place: USA...
GTAGAATATGTTGCCATTGCACAATTAGCTAATCAAGAAAACCAATCATTTGACTGATGCATATAGAATTACAACCTGACAAAAGATATTACAGCATTGGCGAAGTAGCCAAGGCTTTTGACGTGAATGCATCGCTTATTCGCTTTTGGGACAGTGAATTTGACATTCTCAAACCCAAGAAAAACGCCAAAGGCAATCGAATGTTTACGCCTGAAGATGTGAAAAATCTGCAATTGATTTATCATTTGGTGAAAGAAAGAGGATTCACACTCGAAGGTGCCAGAACCCATTTGAAAGAAGGACAAAAGAAAACCTTGGACAAATTTGACATCATCAGCAAACTGGAAACCATAAAAGTACAGTTGACGAATATCAAGAATGAATTGTAGATTGCTGATTTCAGAAAGCAGAATTTAGAAAACAAAAAATAAACACTAAACTTTAAATTAAACAAAAATGGATTTTAAAAAATTTTTACCTTGGATTATTGTCGCTGTATTTGTAATTGGAATTTACAGTTGGGTTAAAGGAATTAATAATACTGCGGTGACTTTAAGTCAAACTGTGGAGCAATCTTGGGGTGACGTACAAACGGCTTACCAAAGAAGAAATGACCTTATTGGCAACTTGGTAAATACCGTAAAAGGTGCTGCCGATTTCGAAAAAAGCACATTGACTGCAGTAATTGAAGCTAGAGCAAAAGCCACTCAAGTAACTGTTGACCCTGCCAATATTACTCCAGAGCAGTTAGCACAATTCAACCAAGCTCAGAGTGGGGTAAGCAGTTCTTTATCGAGATTATTAGTGACAGTAGAACAATATCCTGAATTGAAAGCCAATGCCAATTTCTTGAAATTACAAGACGAATTGGCAAGCACGGAAAATCAAATTCTGACAGCTAGAACTCGTTTTAACGAAGCGGTTAAACCATACAACACGCATATCAAAACTTTCCCGAATTCATTATTTGCGGGGATGTTTGGATTTAAAGAAAAAGCGTATTTCCAAGCCGTTGAAGGTGCTGAAAAACCAGTTGAAGTAAAATTCTAAAACCTACCCAACCCCTTCAAAGTAGGGGCTTAAAAAAATAAATAAATGTCAAAAGTTGAAGATTTTTTAACCAAGAAAGAAGAAAACGCGATTGTCGAAGCTATTCGAATGGCTGAAAAAGAAACTTCTGGCGAGATTAGAGTTCATATAGAAAAAACAACTTCCAAGGTTCCCTATGACAGGGCTTTGGAAGTTTTCAATGAATTGGGAATGGATGCAACCGAACTCAAAAACGGGGTTTTGATTTATTTGGCCGTAGAAGATCATCAATTTGTGATTTGCGGAGACAAAGGCATCAATGATGTAGTTCCTACTGATTTTTGGGATTGTACCAAAGAAGCAATTGCAGCTCAATTCAAAACTGGAAATTTCAAGCAAGGATTGATTGACGGTATCTCTAGAGCCGGCGAACAATTGCAAAAATACTTTCCTTATCACGAAAGTGACACGAATGAATTATCAAACGAAATATCTAAAGGATAATGTTATTACAAAAAAATATTACTTCAATTTTCCTGAAACTGCTCGTTTGCTTTCTGTTTACACAGATCAGTTTTGCCCAATTCACAATTCCTAAAAAACCCAGTTTCCAAACTTCAGTTTACGATTATGCCAAGGTTTTAAGTGCAGATGAAAAAACGCAATTAGAAGAAAAACTCATTCGGTATTCGGATTCTACCTCTACTCAAATTATGGTGGTCACTATCGAAAGCTTGAAAGGCGAAGACGTAAGCCAATTAGCTACTAAATGGGCACATACTTGGGGTTTAGGTCAAGCCAAAGAAGACAATGGTGTTATTATATTAGTCGCTAGAGACGAAAGAAAAATTGCCATCAACCCAGGTTATGGATTGGAAGACCGATTAACCGCTGGAATTGGCGGAGAAATTATTCGAAATATCATTATTCCTGAATTTAAAGGCGGAAGTTATTACAGAGGATTAGACAAAGGTGCTGATGCACTTTTTGATGTTTTCAAAGGAAAATACAAAGGGGAAAGAAAGCAAAACAAAAAGAAAGATTTCCCAATTTTACCCTTAATAATTATCATTGTAATTGTGCTTGTGCTTGCTTCCAAAAATAAAAGAGGCGGCGGAGGAAATTCCGGAAATTCTGGCGGCGGACCAAGCTTGTTGGATGTCATTATCTTGAGCAATTTGGGTCGTGGCGGATTTGGAGGAGGTTCAGGTGGATTTGGAGGAGGTTCTTCTGGTGGCGGATTTGGTGGTGGCGGATTCGGTGGTGGATTTGGCGGAGGAGGATTTTCGGGTGGTGGAAGTAGTGGAAGTTGGTAGGATTTAGTGTTCAGTCGCAGTGATCAGTATTAAAAACAATTTATTCATTTATGAAAATTTGCCTCTATTTATTTCTTTTATGTTCTTATTTTACCATTTATTCTCAACAAGATTTTGATGAGGAGGAGGAAAAAGAGATTACAAAAGACATTGAAGAGTTAAATGCTTTAATCACTAAAGAGCCAAAAAATGTAGAAAACTATTATTTTAGAGGGTATCGTTATTATGAAACTAAAGAATATTATGAGGCGATTTCTGATTATGACAAAGCACTTTCAATAGATCCAAATGATGCTAAGATTTATTTTAGTAGAGGCATCTCCAATATGAAATTAAAAAGATTCAAAAATGCCATTGAAGATTTTACAAAATCTATTTCTTTGAATGGAAATTTAAAAAAATCCTATTTCAATAGAGCATATTCCAAATCTAAAATTAATGATTTGAATGGTGCAATTTCTGATTATACAAAAAGCATCGAACTTAATCCTGAATATTTAGCAGCCTATGAAAATAGAGGGATTTTAAAAAAAGAATTACATTTACACAAAGAAGCTATTTTAGATTTTGACAAAGTCATAAAGATTAATCCTAAATTTGCTGAAGCTTATCAAAATAGAGGGATTTCAAAAGCAATGCTTAATTTGAAAGATGCCATCAACGATTTTGACCAAGTCATAATTTTAGCCCCAAATGACCCTGAGGGATATTATAACAGAGCTCTCTATTTTATTAATTTTAAAATTAAAAGAGATTATTGCTCCGATTTAAAAAAATCATTTAGTTTTGGCTATTTAGAGGCAAAAGAATTAATAACCGAGTTGTGCAAAAATTAAACTAAATTATGCTATCACAAAAAACCAAATATGCCCTTAAAGCCCTGCTCTATTTAGCCCAGCAAGAAGAAGGTTACATTGCCAGAACTATCGAAATTGCTGAAGGTGCCAATATTCCCAAAAAGTTTTTGGAGCAAATCTTATTGGAGCTAAAAAGAGGTCATTTTGTGAGCAGCAAGCAGGGAAAATTAGGTGGATATTATCTCATAAAATCAAAAAACACAATAACATTGGCCGATATTCATCGCTTATTTGATGGTGCGATTGCCTTACTTCCTTGTGCTTCTTTAAATTTTTACGAACCTTGCCACGATTGCAAAACGGAGTCGGAATGCCTATTAAGACTCGGATTAATTGCTGTTCGAGAAAAAACTTTGGTAGCAATGGAAGGTATTACTATCGCTTCTTTAGCAAATAAATAAAAAAATATTTTTCAAACTCTACTAATTATATAGAATTAATTATATATTTGCCCCAGAATTAAAACAATAATAACTAGAAAATTTAAACTTATGAAAACGAATCAAAGGAAATTCGCTTTATTGAAAGAACAAAAGACCAAAAAACAAGTGCTAAAAATTGCAAAACAGGATTATAAAATGATGTGTATGTGTTGGCTTTAAAAAAATTTGATTTTAAACTCTACTAATTACATATAATTTATATAATAATGAAAACAATTTATACAAAAACAATATCGACTCTAATTTTACTTTTAATTTTCTCCACTTCTTATAGCCAAACACTTTTAGAAGGAGTTGTGAAAAACGAACAAGATTCACCAATAGAAGGTGTTAATATAGTGCTGAAAGGAACTATCAATACTACAACTACGGATATCAATGGTAAGTTTAGCATTGAAGCCAAAACACTTCCATTCACAATTATTGTACAATATGCTGGTTTTAATACCAAAGAAATTAAAATAACCGAACTGCCAACGAATACTAAACCATTAGAAATAGTTATTGCTACTGGTGAGGAAAAAGTACTGTCAGAGGTGGTGGTTACCTCAAGACGCCGAATCGAAAAAGTACAAGATGTGCCTATTGCCATATCTGTGGTAACAGGTAAACAAGCGGAACAAGCAGGAGCTTTCAACGTAAATCGCATCAAAGAATTGGTTCCTTCGGTTCAATTGTATTCCTCCAATCCAAGAAATACAGGAATTAACATTCGTAGTCTAGGTTCACCTTACGGTCTTACCAATGATGGTATCGACCCGGGAGTAGGTTTCTACGTTGACGGTGTGTATTATGCTCGTCCAGCGGCCACCACTTTAGATTTTATTGATGTGGAGCGAATTGAAGTATTGCGTGGCCCACAAGGTTCATTGTTTGGTAAAAACACAACTTCAGGTGCATTTAACATTACATCTCGCAAGCCAAGTTTTACATCAGGTGCTGACTTTGAAGTGAGTTACGGCAACTTCGCTTATTTACAAGCTAAAGCTTCGGTTACAGGCGCTTTGAGTAAAAAAATTGCAGGTCGTTTGTCATTTTCTGGTACACAACGTGATGGATTAATCGAAAATATCGTAACGGGAAGACCTACCAATACGCTAAACAATCAAGGAATTAGAGGACAATTACTTTATACTCCATCAGAAAAAACAAATATTACATTTGCAGCTGATCTTACAACTCAACGTCCAGATGGATATGCACAAGTTGTCGCGGGTGTTGCTCCTACTCAAAGAGCTGCATATAGACAGTTTAATGCTATTATTGCAGATTTGAATTATAAACTACCGAGTTTGAATGCATTTGATCGCAAAATTGATCACGACACTCCTTGGCGTTCTGGACAAGATTTGGGTGGTGCCTCATTGAATATTGACACAAAAATTGGAAAAGGAACTTTGACCTCAACAACAGCTTGGCGTTTTTGGACTTGGGATCCATCCAATGACAGAGACTTTACAGGATTACAAGTATTGGCAAAATCACAAAACCCATCTAGACAAACCCAATTTACTCAAGAAGTTCGATATGCCGGAAAAATTAGCTCCAAAATAAATGGTGTTGTGGGTGTATTTTTTATAGACCAAACCTCAAAAACAAAAGGTATTGAAGAATCTGGAAATGCACAATGGCGATTCTCTCAAAGCACTACCAACACAGCACTATGGAAAACTCCGGGTCTTTTTGAAGGATATGGAATAAAAACCAATGCCAAAATACATTCGACTAGTGCTGCCGTTTTTGGTCAATTAGACTGGGCTGTAACCGAACGTTTACACGTATTACCCGGTTTACGATACAATTACGACAACAAAGAAGCCGATTATGACCGTAAAACTTATGGAGGTCTTCAAACTACCGATCCAGCATTACTAGCATTAAAAAGATTAGTTTATACTGACCAAGCTTTTGTAGCAGGTGAGGATGATACTGACTTTTCTGGAAATTTAACCTTGAATTATAAGGTATCTGACAAAATCAATGCGTATGCTACTTATGCCAAAAGTTACAAACCCATTGGTGTGAATGTGGCTGGGCTTCCTACCGTTGCAGGTCAACCAGCTCTAGACCTTGCGGTAATCAAGCCCGAAGATGTAAATCACTATGAAATAGGAATTAAAACCTCTCCGTTTAAAAATTCTATATTCAACTTGACCTTCTTTAATACGGATATCAAAGATTTTCAAACCAATGTTCAAGCGGCCGAATTAGGTGTGAATCGTGGCTATCTTGCCAATGCTGACCAAGTTCGTGTAAAAGGAGCAGAATTAGACGCTAGTTTTGTAATTAGTAAACATTTCTCAGTTACTGGAGCTGCCACTTATACCGACGGAAAATATGTTAAATTCACGAATGCGCCACTTCCATTAGAAGAAACTGGAGCTGCTGTATCTTTCAAAGATGTTTCAGAAACTGATTTACCTGGTGCATCAAAATGGGCAGGAAGTTTAGGTGCTGAATATACTAAAAACGCTAAATTCTTTGGAAATTTAGGAAAGTTTTTCATCGCTCTTGATAGCTATGCGCGTTCAGAATTTTCGTCAAGCCCTTCGGCATCGAAATATTTAGTAGTTCCTGGTTATGCTATTTTTAATGGTCGTTTAGGATTTCGTGTAACAGATGGTTTGTCTGCTAGTTTCTGGGGGCGCAACCTTTTGGACAAAGATTATTACGAACAATTACTTCCGGCTGGAGGAAATTCAGGACAATATGCTGCTGTTTTGGGAGACCAAAGAACTTATGGAATTACGCTGAAATATTCATTGTAATTTTCAAAATTTCTACATTATCGTTATTCCGTCGTATTATTTGTTATATTCTACGACGGTTTTTTTTAAAATAAAATACCAACCTATTTTAATGTTTTTAAACCAAACCTATGTCTGACATCATAAAAACCCAATCCACTTATACGCTACTAGATTTAGTTAAATATTTCCTCCAATTAGGCACAACAGGTTTTGGAGGACCTGTGGCTTTGGTTGGTTATATGCAACGTGATTTGGTTGAAGAGAAAAAATGGATTAACGAGTCCGATTTTAAAGAAGGATTGGCACTTTCGCAACTAGCACCTGGCCCTTTGGCGGCTCAATTGGGAATTTATATAGGGTTTGTTCATTTTGGTGTTTTGGGAGCTACTTTATCTGGATTAGCCTTTGTGCTACCTTCCTTTATAATGGTCGTTTTGTTAGGGATGGCGTATCAAGTGTATGGCGGTTTGCCTTGGATGCAAGCTATCTTTTATGGTATAAGTGCCGCTGTAATTGGTATCATTGCATTGAGTTCTTACAAACTTACAACCAAATCAATTAGTAAATTTGAAATTCCAGCCATCAAAAACAATTGGTTGCTATGGCAATTTTACATCACTGCTACTCTACTTACTGCTGTAACTCAAAAAGAAGAATTACTATTGTTTATTGCTTTAGGTTTCATTTATATGATTGTAAAAGCACCACCAGAATGGATTAAAAAACCTAAAACGACTTCATTTTTTTTCCTTACTATTACTGGATTTTCTACTATAGAATTGGGAAAATTAGGTGACATAGCTTGGTTTTTTACTAAAGCTGGTGCTTTCGTTTTTGGAAGCGGACTGGCAATTGTTCCTTTTTTACACGCTGGAGTAGTCAATGAATATGAATGGCTAACCGAAAATCAATTTGTGGATGCCGTAGCTGTTGCAATGATTACGCCTGGCCCAGTTGTTATTACTGTGGGTTTCATTGGTTATTTAGTGGCTGGATTCAAAGGAGCTTGCATTGCCGCTTTAGCAACTTTTCTTCCTTGTTATTTATTCACTGTTATTCCTGCTCCTTATTTCAAAAAAATAGCACAAAACAAAAGTATCAAAGCATTCGTTGACGGAATAACTGCTGCTGTAATTGGTGCTTTGGTAGGTGCAGTAATTGTAATCGCTATTCGAACAATTGTCGATATTCCGACAGCAATAATCGCTACTGGAACTGTATTGACTTTGATTTATGTCAAAAAAATACAAGAACCCCATATCATTGGTATAGCAGCACTTTTGGGAATTTTAATCAAACTGCTGTGATTTTCATTAAAATCACAAATCCGATTAAAAATCCGATTTGATTTTCTATGAATCTATTCTCATTTGTATATATTCGCAACCTGAATTTATACAAAGCAGATGAAAATTTTTAGATTAGCTTTATTTTTGATCCTTGCAAGTCAAATAATATTGGCTCAAACCGAAAAAAAAGTAGATCACCAAAGTTTGCTTTGGACTCGCTATTACAACCTTTTGACACTAAACAACAAATGGTCCGTACATACTGAACTTGACAATCGTATTTTTATAAATCCTGTTGAAGAAAATTCATATGCGATACGACTTCAAGGACGTTACAAAATAAATCCAGAAATTGAACTAGGTGGAGGATTTGCTTATTTCTCCGTCGCCACGCAAAATCCCGAAATTAATTATGACTTTAATGTGCCCGAATACCGAGGACAACAAGATGTTCTTTGGAAAAAAGATTTCAATAAATTCGCATTGATTCAACGATTTCAGGTGGAAGAACGCTTTTTTCACAATGCTGATAAAGTTGAATTACTTCCGGGAACGACTTTCTTTTGGAGATTCAGATACCGAATTCAAGGGGAATATTCCTTTTGGAAAAAAGAAAACCAGTTTTTAAAAACCATTGTGTATGACGAATTGATGATTAATGGTGGAGAAAATGTCGTTAAAAACACCTTTGATCAAAACAGAATTTATGCCGCTTTCCATTATGGCATCAACAAAAACATTGCCTTGGAATTGGGTTATTTAAACAGTTTTCAGCAACGTGCCAGCGGCGTGGATTATTTCAATAGAGATATTATTCGGTTTACCTTTTTTCACAAAATCAGCCTTCAAAAAAAGAAATAGCACAAAAAAAGTCCCAAGCATAAAGTTTTATGTTTGGGACTTTTTTCTACAATTTGGTTTTAGAATGAAATTTTAATTCTCTCCTCCCATATTTCCTCCTCCGTTGTCTCGATTACCCCAGTTCTCGTTTTTTCTGGCTTCTCTCATTTTTTCCATATTGGCTTTTTCAATCTCTTTCATTTTTTTGAATTGGTCTGGAGTCAAAATGACTTGTAATTTATCATCGATTGCTTTTTTGTTTTCTTGTCTTTTCGCTCTTAATGCATCTCTTTCCTCTCTAGTCATTTCTTTGGCATTGCCTCCCAGTCGTTGAGCTCTCATTGCTTCCAATTTAGCATTTTGTTCTACAAGAATCGGTTTTATTTGTTCTTGTTGTTGGGCATTCAAAGTTAATTCAGTCGTCAATTTATCCAATTGATTTTGAGTTCTTTGTTCTGGAGTTTGTCGCTCTCTTTGTTGAGCTTTTTTCTCTGGTTTAGCTTGGTCCTGTGCAAAAGACGAAATGCTAACGACCAATAATACTGCGATAATTAATTTTTTACTCACAATTTTAAAATTGTTTTTTGAATGTTCGTGACTAGTGCCTGAAAGGCGAACGGATGAAATAATCTTCGATTTCATTTGAATGTTTTTTTTTAAATTATAGATTCATTTGACCAAAATATATTTAAATGGTTTAATTGTTAACTGAATAATTACAAACTATTTAAACAATTAATCCATATTATCCATTCCTCTGCCATTTCTACCGCCACCGCCTCTAGCATTTCCACGACCTTCTTTACCTCCAAAATTCCCTAATTTATAAGCCAATGAAAACATTGCATAGCGTTTTAAAACCGTGTTTTCTTCATCGCGAATTGTTGTGGCCGAAATGGTTCTTGTAGCACTTTGATTTTGATTCAAAATGTCATAAATTTTTACTTTCAAAGTCATTTTTTTGTCAAAAAACCCATAAGACAAACTCGTGTTCCATAAATAAAAATCTTTTTTGAAATCATCCGAAATGTTCGAATTGTAGGTATAGCCAAAATCATTGCCAAAAATCCAATTCTTTGGCCAATAGTTGGTAGTTTGTACATTAATTCTATGCACTACATTAGAACTGGCATTTAATGAAGAATTGGTGTATCTAGACTCATTGTAAGACAAATTATAGGAAGGAGCAACGGTAAGCAACTCGCCATAATCATAAGATAGGTAGACTCTTGGAGAAACTCCTAATGATTTTGCTTCATACAAAACAGCATTGGTAAACCCTTTGTCCAAAGAATAATTACCATTTATGTTCAAACCATATCTCAGCACATGGGCTTCTTTTTTTATAGTTTGATTCCAATTTCCTCCAATAGAAGTGGTGTAAGTGCCTGTAACATTTTTATAAGTAGTGTTTCTTTTTCCACTATCATCATAAACCGAAATCGACACTATTTCACTATCAAAAAAATCGGCTCTCATAAACAAGGAATAACCCGAGCGAGTTCGCATATCAAAATTTCTATAATTGAGGTTGACACTGTTTTTCTTGTTTGGATTCAAATTTGGATTTCCTATAATCGTATTCAATGGATTAGCCAAATTCGCTACCGGCATCAATTGATTTGATGAAGGAAGACTGCTGGAATAATCGTATCTTAATACAACAAATTTTGACCGATCCAATTTATATCTGATTTGTGCTCTTCCATAAGGCAAAACATATTTCTGATTCAAATCCGTAACTTTATTAAGGTATAAGGAGTGATTGTCAAAATCAACAATAGAAGTACTCGAATTCAAGTTGAAAGTAAATTTATTCTTTTCGAAACTGAGCCCAACTTTTGGAGTGATGGAATTTCGGTTATATGAAGTATAATTCGTTTGCAAATCATTTAGAGTAGAGTATGCCTGTGAATCAGCATCAAAATCGTATGTTTTAATATCATTCATTGCATTCTGCCAATCAAAATCAGTACCAATTCGAACACGCAACGAATCTGTTATAGGTTCTGTATATTCTATATCGACCGAATACCCATTATAATTATTGTCTCCTTTGCTATTTTGATTTCTCTCATCGTTAGGTTTGGCACCTTGATAAAAAACAGTTTTAGAAATATTAAGCGCATCTGATTCGTTATCGTTATTATTATTACTAAAAACGAAACTAAAATTACGAGCTTTCTTTTCGAAACTTTTATTAAAATTTATTGTGTTTGCAAAATTTGTAGCGGTACTTTCTCTGTATGATTTTGAGCCACTTTCGTTCAAAGAAGCCTCATTTTCATCTTTTGAAAAACTGGAGGACTCTGAAAGACTATTCGAACGTGTTTGATCGATTCTTGGAGTTACAACGATTCTTGTAGTGGGATTTATTTTATATTCAAATTCAAAATTAGCCTTGTTTCCAGTATTTTCACTTCTTGCTTTCGAATCAGATTCGGTAAAAATAGTTCCTGTTGGTAAAAAATTGGCTTGATTGGATTTACTTTCGTTTTTATTAACTGAATTCGAAAAATTGTAACTTGCACTAGCTTCTAATTCTTTCGACCATTCATCGGAATAATTAAATCCGACCAAATTAGATTGTGTAATTCCTTTTCCCACTGTGGCTCTAGTATTTCCTGAGGCATTTCTTCCTCCACCCATACTATCAAATACTTCGTCTTGTGAAAAACCAGAAGCATTGATGTTATTAGCTGAAGCCAATACACTAATTTTTTGTTTGTTATTGAAAAAATTGACGATAAGGCTCGTTTCATACCGATCATCGGTGCCATAACCACCCAAAAATTTTCCAAAATAACCTTTGTTTTTCTTTTCGTCAATGGTCAAATTGATGCTGGAATAATCAGAACTGGATTCTTGCTTGGACAATTCTTCTTTTTTGGTTTTCAAATCCGAAACTTGAACTTTACTTATCAAATCGGCAGGCAAGTTTTTTAGGGCAATGGCACCATCTTTATCAAAAAATGCCTTGCCGTTTACTAAAAATTGTGTCACCTCTTTGCCGTTAACAGTTATTTTTCCTTCATTATCCACTTCGAATCCCGGTAATTGCTTCAACAAAATTTCGACGTTGGCATCCGGACGAACCTTGAAAGAGGAGGCGTTAAACTCCAAAGTGTCTTTTTTTACTCGAACTGGTGGTGCTTCGCTTTTGATTACGACCTCGTTTAATTCTTTTGTGTTATGCAACAAATACACTTTTCCAAAATCTTTGTTTTCTAAAAGCGCATTTAGTTCTTCAGTATAAGTTTGATACCCCATAAAATTAACCTTCAAAAGAACCGGTTTATCAAATTTTTTGGTAGCAATTTTAAAGGCTCCATTTTTATCGGTATTGGCATACTCTATAATGGTAGAATCTTTGGCATTCGAAAAATAAACCGTGGCCAGCTCAAGCGGAATCTGAGTATTTATGTCATACACCGTTCCCTTAATAACCACTTCATTTTGGGCATTAGAAGAATAAAAAAAAAGTAGTAAAAATAAAAAAGAATAGATTTTAGGCATTGAGATGCTTTATTGTGTGAAAAAGTAAGACACAGAAATAGATAAAAGGTTTAATTTCCAATCTAACATTTATTTATTTTCTCGTGCTAATTGTTAGGCAGGAAGCTGATAAATACTTGGGAGCAATATAGTTGAGACGCTTCCAGCGTGACAAATAAAGTCTGCTAGTATTAATTGCAATACCCAACCGAAAAGGCATAAAAAATCCCGATTGCTCGGGATTTTAATTTTATTTCTCTCTAATATAGATATCAATCGGTACTCCCGAAAAATCCCAATTTTCTCTAATCTTATTTTCAAGATACCTTTTATACTGTTCCTTAACATATTGTGGCATATTGGCAAAAAACACAAACTGTGGCGTTGTGGTTGGCAACTGCATACAGTATTTAATTTTTACGTATTTACCTTTGGTTGCTGGTGGCGGATAAGCTTCAATCACCTTTAACATATATTCATTGAATTTTGAAGTCGCAATACGTTGTTGTCTATTTTCATATACTTTAACAGTAGCTTCCAAGGCTTTCAACAAACGTTGTTTGGTTAAAGCCGAAACAAAAAGAATAGGCACATCGGTAAAAGGCATTAATTCTTTTCGGATTTTTTCTTCGTAATCACGGGTGGACATCGTGTCTTTTTCGACCAAATCCCATTTGTTTACTAAAATCACAACTCCTTTACGGTTTTTCTCTGCTAACCAAAAAATACTTTGATCTTGGCCTTCGAATCCACGAGTCGCATCAATCACCAAAATACAAATATCAGCGTGTTCAATCGCACGAACGGAGCGCATTACGGAATAGAATTCTAAATCTTCTTTCACTTTCGCTTTACGACGAATTCCAGCCGTATCGACCAAATTGAATTCGAAACCAAAACGATCGAATTTGGTATCAATGGCATCACGGGTTGTTCCAGCAATGTCGGTAACCATAAATCTTTCTTTACCAATCAATGCGTTGATAAAACTTGATTTTCCAGCATTAGGACGACCTACTACTGCAAAACGTGGCAATACTACTTCTTCTTGAACAGGTTCTGGTTTTACTGGAAATGCCTCAATCAAAGCATCTAACAAATCTCCAGTTCCACTTCCTGAAATACTGGCAAACGTAAAATATTCACCTAAACCAAGATTATAAAACTCCAATGCGTCTTTTTCACGCATCGCATTATCTACTTTATTTACAGCTAATAAAACAGGTTTTGTCACTTTACGCAACAAACGAGCCACAACATCATCCATTGGAGTAATGCCTTCTTCGACATCAACTACAAATATAATTACGTCAGCTTCGTCAATAGCCAATTCTACTTGTTTGCGGATTTCGCCTTCGAATACGTCATCGCTTCCGCGCACATATCCACCGGTATCAATTACAGAAAACTCTTTTCCGTTCCACTCGCTTTTACCGTAGTTTCTATCTCTGGTAACTCCAGAAACCGAATCTACAATAGCTTCTCTTCTTTGTATCAGCCTATTAAAAAGGGTTGATTTCCCCACATTAGGTCTTCCTACTATCGCAACAATATTGTTCATAATATAAATTCAAATATTTTGCAAAGGTAGTGTTAAATACCATACTATCAATTTTTTTACTATTTTGCAGGGCTTTTAATATTTCGAACCTAAAAATTACTGCTATGGATGCCAATAATGAAATCAGACTTCGCTTGCGTTTTTACAAAGATGTCCCAGAAAATATTGAATCCGTTCGTCAAAAATTCGAAAATTATAAAGTGAATTGTACCCAAGATTGTCATCTAAAGACCAAACACAATCACATTTGGATGAATATGCCCGATGCCAAACGCGAATATTGGTCACCTCATTTGCATTTGGAATTGGAATCCAAAGGCAATAACAAAACCCACATTCGGGGATTGTTTGGTCCAGAACCCACTTTGTGGACACTTTTTATGTTTCTGCATTTTATGGTGGCAGGTATTTTTGTGATTTTCGCGGGTATTGCTTACTCCGACTATGTTTTGAAAAATTCGACAACAATGGATTTTGTTGTGATGTTGCTAATGGTTATCGTTTGGTTTTTGCTCTACTTCATCGCCAAACAAATCCGATTCAGAGGCAATGGACAAATGAATGAATTGGAAGGGAAATTTTTGGAGATTTTGGAATCGTAGTATTTTTGCTGGAGTCATTTTCTAACTACCTTACTAAACAACAAGTTGCAACATCAAAAAAATAAATCATCATATTAAACTAATTACATATATTTGACAAAAAAATATGGAAACTCTTATTATCAGTTTAGTTCTTGGTATCATATCTGGATTAATAGCTTCCTATATGTTCTTGATGCTATATTTAAAAAAGAAACGACCTGTTATTGAAATTTCAAATTATATAAGCAAAATAGAATATGGGGGAGAGACAAATTATTTATTTAAATTTATAAATAAAACTGATTCTGAAATCTTTGATGTTCGTATGGAACCTACTTTTTATAAACCTGTTGGGGACTTTAACGGTAGAAATTTAATAGGTAAGGATATTACTCTTAAAGACAACTTTTCAGCATATATACCTTGTGACACTGAGAAAGACACTCATAATTTACACGCAATGAGGATAAGAACTACTGATGATTTAGAAAAAGACTGGACAGACGAATCTTCTTTTATACGTTTAACAATTATTGCAAAACATTCTTTATCAGGATTAAACAAAGTTTTTGTGAAAGATTTTCTATCAAAAGATTGTATAACGACAAAGAAATTTCTTTCAGGAAACGATTTAAATGTAAATTAAAAAAACATTAACACCATTTATTTGGCAAATCGAAATTTCGGTATTAAATTTGAAGAACTAAAAAGAAAAACATTAAACAACGATATTATGAAAAAAGATGTGATTTTAGGATAACAATCCAAAGACTAAAAAAACTATTAATCTCACAAAAAAAAAGCCAGTAATTAAATACTGGCTTTTTTTGTTAAATAAATATCGCAACTAATAATGTGTCGCATAAATTAAACATCTAAAATTTCACTACTGATTATACCCAAACCTTTTCAACATATTCGCATTGCTTCTCCAGTTTTTGTTCACCTTCACATACAATTCGATGTGGATTTGTTTTCCGAAAAACTTTTCTAAATCGGCTCGAGATTCCATTCCTACTTGTTTCAAAGCCGCTCCTTTGTGTCCGATAATGATTCCTTTTTGTGTTTCGCGTTCCACCATAATCAGGGAACGAATTCGAATGATGTTTTCGTCTTCGAAGAATTCTTCGGTTACGATTTCGACAGCGTATGGAATTTCTTTGCTGTAATTCAACAAGATTTTTTCGCGAATGGTTTCGTTTACAAAGAAACGTTCTGGTTTGTCGGTCAATTGATCTTTTGGATAATAAGCGGGAGATTCTGGCAACAATTCGATTATTCTTTGGAAAACTTCGGGAACATTAAAATTCTGCAAAGCTGATATTGGATAAATTTCGGCATTGGGAACTTTCTCTGTCCAAAAAGCAACTTGAGTTTCTAATTGCTCTTGATTGGAATTGTCAATTTTGTTCAACAATAACAAAACCGGAATTGTAGAATGGATGATTTTATTGAAAAAAGCTTCGTCTTTCAGTTCTTGTTCGCCTATTTCGACCATATAAATCAAGATATCGGCATCTTCAAACGCTGATTTCACGAAGTTCATCATCGATTCCTGCATTTCGTAAGCGGGTTTGATGATTCCTGGTGTATCCGACAAGATTAATTGAAAATCTTCGCCGTTTACAATTCCCAGAATTCTATGTCGGGTTGTTTGCGCTTTTGACGTGATAATGGATAATCTTTCGCCAACAAAGGCATTCATCAAGGTTGATTTTCCAACATTTGGATTTCCGATGATATTTACAAAACCTGCTTTATGTGCCATACTATTATTTTTTATAATTATAAAAAAGCCACTCTTTTCAGAATGGCTTTTTCAATTGCTATTCGTAAAGAATATCAACCCAATAGGTTGTTTTTCGGCTACAAATGTACAATGGAATCTACTATTTACAATATAAAATCTATGCTACTTTATTTAACTTCAAATTGATAAATTGTAGTTTGGGTATATGTTTCATTAGGATTCAATACTGTACTTGGGAAATCTTCGTGGTTAGGAGAATCTGGAAAATGCTGTGTTTCAAGACAAAAACCTGAACGAGTTGGATACGATTTTGCATATTTCCCCTTTTTTATATTCAAATAATTACCCGAATAAAATTGCACGCCGGGCTCTGTAGTAAATAAGTTCAGCTGAATCCCTGTCGAAGCTTCTGAAACAGTTGCTACGTGACTTAATGCATTGCTTTCTTTATTTAAAACCCAATTATGATCGTATCCAATTCCTTGAATTAATTCAACATAATCGTCATTGATACGTTCTCCAATTTTGCGAGCAATTCTAAAATCCATTGGAGTGTTTGACACGCTACGGATTTCTCCAGTTGGAATCGCACCAGCATCGGTTGGTGTAAAATAATCTGCATTTAGACTCAAATCGTGAGAAGTTATTGTTCCTTCACCCGCTCCTTTCAAATTAAAATAAGCGTGATTTGTAAGATTAAGAACTGTTTTAGCATCTGTTACAGCGTTATAATCTATTTTTATTTCATTGTCATTGGTCAAAGTATAGATTACTTTTACCTGTAAATTCCCGGGAAATCCTTCTTCTCCATCAATGGAAAGATAGCTTAATTCCAGCGCCTCTTCATTATTTTCATTCAAAAAAGGACGCGCTTTCCAGACGACTTTATCAAAACCTTTCTGCCCACCGTGAAGTGTATTTGGCCCATTGTTTACAAATAATGAATATTCTTTAGCGTCTAAAATAAATTTACCGTTGGCAATTCTGTTGGCATAACGCCCAGCGACAACTCCCAGATAATAGTCGTCATTTTGATACTCTTCTATTGAATCATAACCTAAAATAACGTCTATACCAGATGTACCTACCGGAATAATAAAAGACACTATTCGTGCGCCAAAATTGGTAATTTGACAAACAAATCCATTCTTATTTTTCAAAGAAAAAAGAGAGACTTCTTGATTGTCAATTATTTTAGTAAAATTCACTTTGTTTAAATTTTCGATTTCCATTGTTTTTTATTCTACCAGAAAATTGAATATAATGCTACAAGTACTCCACAGATTATCAATGATCCCGCTAAAAAGGCGTTGTTCACTTTGAACATTGATGAATCTATTTCTAACCCTTTAGATTTTACTCCACGTTTATCATCTATTAAACTAATGACAACCATCATCGCCACACAAATTGCAAATACAAATCCCATACGATCTAAAAATGGAATTTCATAAATACTTGTACCATCTTCTTGAGGAACTAAAGCAGAAAAACCAGCTGAATGTAAAAATTCTAAATTCATTATTTTAGGTAAAAATTTGAAGAAAACTGACAAGACGAAACCTCCTATTGTTGCAAACATAGCCGCATTTGAACTTGTTTTTTTCCAAAAGAAACCTAAAATAAACATTGCAAAAATTCCAGGACTTACAAATCCGGTGTACTCTTGAATAAATTCGAATCCTCCTTTTTTATCAATACCTAAGTGAGGAGCAATAACTACAGCTAATAACATTGCAACAAGAACCGCCCATTTACCTACACGAACCATTTTCTTTTCACTACAATCTACATCAATTTTTTTCTTGTAAATATCCAAGGTGAAAATAGTCGAGATACTATTTACTTTACCTGCCAAAGACGCTACAACAGCTGCTGTCAATGCGGCAAAAGACAATCCTTTTAAACCTACAGGCAATAAATTTAATAAAACCGGATACGATCTATCTGGATTTAAAACACCATCAGGCCCTAATAATTCGGTTTGCAAACCTCCTTTAGAATAAATTACATACGCAGCTATTCCAGGCAAAACAACAATTACTGGCATTAATAATTTTAAGAAAGCAGCAAATAAAATTCCACTTCTAGCCGTTTTTAAATCGGCTCCCAAAGCTCTTTGAGTAATATATTGATTACAACCCCAATAATTCAAATTAACAATCCACATACCTCCAAATAATACGGTAAGCCCGGGTAAACTTGGGAAATTTGGACTATCTTTTTGAAATATCATGTGAAAATGGTCGCCCGATTGATCCATCATATAGTTGAAACCCTGAAGCATTCCATGTTGTCCATTCAATTCAGCCACTTTATCCAATGCTAAATAAGTAGTTACCAATCCTCCGAAAATCAAGAAAACCACCTGAATAACATCGGTATAACCAATTACTTTCATTCCTCCAAGTGCAATTATAATGGAAAAGAAAGCTAAACCATACATACACAAATCGAGGTTTATTCCAGAAATTCCATTAATTGCCAAAGCTCCCAAATAAAGTATAGATGTAAGATTTACAATTACATACAATAACAACCAGAATACAGCCATAATCATAGCAATATCGCCGTTGTATCGTTGATGAAGAAACTGAGGCATAGTGTATATTTTATTCTTTAAGTAAACAGGAATAAAAAATACGGCTACAATAATCAAAGTCAAGGCCGCCATCCATTCATAAGTTGCAATTGCCAATCCCATTTTAAATCCATTCCCCGACATGGCAATAAATTGCTCAGAAGAAATGTTGGAAGCGATTAGAGAGGTTCCAATGGCCCACCAAGTCAAAGATCCTTCAGCTAAAAAGTAATCGTGAGAAGCAGTATGCGTTGCTGTTTGCTTTCTTCTGTATATCCAATATCCATATCCCGATACAATAAAAAAGTAAACAAGAAAGACCAAATAGTCGGCAATTTGTAATGTATTCATAATTTTTATTTTTGGTTAATTAATTCAATCTTTTCAATTATATGAATTTTAAATTTAATAAATTCTGTTAAATGTTTTTTTGCTCTCAATTTTTGTTAGTTTTATTTATTTTTATAATGTATATCGGATAAATCTCTTAACATTTGCGCACTTTTTTCAGCAGTGATGTCCCGTTGAGATTCTCCCATCATTTCGTATCCTACCATAAATTTCTTAACCGAAGCCGAACGCAACAATGGTGGATAAAAATGCATATGAAACAACCATTCTGGATGCTCATGTCCATCTGTAGGTGCTTGATGAATTCCTGAAGAATAAGGAAAAGAAGTTTCAAAAAGATTATCGTATTTAGCGGTCAATTGTTTTAAAATTAAAGCATAAGCTACTACTTCTTCAGCATTAAAATCGGTTATTTTAGTCACATGACGTTTACATACAATCAAGGTTTCAAAAGGCCAAATTGCCCAAAAAGGAACCAAAGCCACAAAATGCTCGTTTTCGATTACAATACGTTCTTTGGCTTCTAATTCTTTTTCTAAATAATCCAAAAGCAAGTTGCTCCCTGTTTTGTCAAAATAGGCTTTTAAACTGTTTTGAGTTTTTTCGATTTGAGTAGGCAAGGAGGATTGAGCCCAAATTTGACCGTGTGGATGCGGATTGCTACATCCCATTACACTTCCTTTGTTTTCAAAAATTTGAACGTAATTGATATAATCGACGTTTCCTAAATCGGTATATTCTTTTTGCCAAGTTCGAATAATATCTTCGATAGTTGATAAATCCATTTCTGGTAAAGTAATGTTGTGTTTTGGCGAAAAACAAACTACTCGAGAAATGCCTCTTTCGGGTTTGGCTCTGAAAAAAGTAGCTTCTTTGCTTTCTTCAAACTCAATTTCTTCTTGTTTCAAGGCGGCAAAATCATTTTCGAACACAAATGAACTAGTGTATTGTGGATTTACCTCCCCATTAGCACGCACGTTTCCTGGACACAAATAACATCCAGAATCGTATTCTGGTCTTCCGTCATCGGCAACAGATTCTTTTTGACCTTGCCAAGGACGTTTTGCACGATGTGGCGAAACTAATACCCATTCGTTGATTAGCGGATTAAATCTTCTGTGTGGATCTTCGTATATATCAAATTTTTTCATTTCAATTAATTTTTATACAATGATGTTCCGTTAGACACTTTTACATCATAAATTTTTAATTCTATATTAAATTTTTCAGTGTATAATTTGGTAAATTTTTCTTTTATCGCGGCTTCACTACCTTTTTTCACTAAAGTAATCGTACAACCTCCAAAACCACCACCCATCAATCGGGAACCTACAACATCTTGTTCGGCTTTGGCCAAATCAACTAGATAATCCAACTCGGCACAACTTACTTCATAATCCTTTGACAAACCATCGTGAGTTTCGAACATTAATTTTCCTAAAGTAGCGATATCGCCTTTATCTAAGGCTTCACAAGCTTGAATGACCCTTTTAATTTCTTTTACAGCATACAAACTTCTTCTAAATACCTTATCGGACATTTTAGATTTTAAAGTTACTACCTGATTTTCAGCACAATCTCTAAAACTTTCAATTTCAGGATAATTAGCTTTAATAATTGCCAATCCTTCGTTACATTCTAATCGTCTATTATTATATTCTGAGGTAAACAAAGAATGTTTTACATTACTGTCAAACAAAATCAATGAATAATCTACAAAATTTGCTTCGTGATAGGTATAATCTAATGTGCGACAATCTATTTTTATCACTTTATTTTCCAATCCCATTACACTTGAAAATTGATCCATAATGCCACATTTGATTCCCACCCAATGCTCTGCTTTTTGTCCCATCAGAGCGATATCTATAGATTTTATGCCCAAATTGAACATTTCATTGATACCAAATAAAAATCCACATTCTAATGCTGCTGAAGACGACAAACCAGAACCTGTTGGAATGTTACTACTAAACGAACAATTAAAACCGCCAATCTCAAATCCTTTTAGTTTTAATTGAAGCAAAACACCTCGCAAATAATTCGTCCAAACTACATCGCTCAATTCGGCTTCTTTGGTCACATCAATTTCAACCGATTCATTCAAATCAATAGCAAAAATGTTGGCTGTATTTGTATTGTTTTTTTCAAAAGCAAAACAAATAATTTTATCAATGGCCGCTGGTAAAACGTATCCATCATTATAATCAATATGTTCTCCAATAATATTTATCCTCCCAGGAGACAAAACTACTTTATCAGCAACAGACTTAAAGGTTTCTTGAAAAAAATTGGTGGTTTTTTTTATTAAAATCTCATTCATGATATTATGTATTATAGGGTGATATTTAATTTTTGACTCTATTCTAATTCTTCCTTTTTTAAAAACAGATTAAACGCAATTACACAACTGAATCAAATAATTTGATAAAATAATTATATTCAAAATGCGAGATGTGTTTTATTTTTATTCTTTTTTTTCTAAATATTAAAAACAAATTTATACTAATAAATCACTTTTACATACCAGTACCTACCAGTTTGTTTTGTAACTTGCAAAAAAATAATATATTAAATGAAATTCATACAAATTCATTCTAATAAGGGTATTCCAAAATACAAACAAATCATCGCTTCTATCGAAAAAAATATCGAGGAAGGAAACTTAAAAAAGGACGAAAAGTTACCTTCTATAAACAAAGTTCGCCTTGAATTTTCCTTGTCACGAGATACCGTTTTATTAGCCTATGATGAACTCAAAAAAAGGGGCATAATATACGCTATTCTTGGTAAGGGCTATTATGTAAAGAGCACTGAAATCAATATACAACATAAAGTTTTTTTACTTTTTGACGAACTCAATAGCTTCAAAGAAGACTTGTATAATTCTTTCTTGACCAATGTTGGGAAGGGCATTCAGGTTGATATTTTCTTTCATCATTTTAACATCAAAGTTTTTCAAAAACTCATCGATGACAGCAATGGAAATTACACCAAATACATTATCATGCCCACAAATTTAATTGGCGCAGCAACAGCTATAAAAACCCTACCAGTAAATGAAGTTTATATTTTAGACCAAACAAATCCGGAATTAAAATTTCTACCTGCGATTTATCAAAATCATCAAAAAGACATCTATAATTGCTTGTTACTTGGGAAAAATAAATTGAACAAATACCAAAATATCATCTTAATTTTCCCCGGATTTCGGGAACCTTTAGGAATGAAAATTGGTTTTGAGAATTTTTGCAACGATAATAAATTCAGCAATGAAGTCATTATAGAATTTAAAAATAGAGAAATACAAAAAGGGGAAGTTTATATTATTCCAAATGACCGCGATTTAGTACGAGTAATCGAAAAATCGAAAATTCAAAATTTAAAAATCGGAGAAGACTTTGGCGTTATTTCCTATAATGAAACACCTTTAAAAAAAATTGTCGAAAACGGGATAACTACCATTTCTACGAATTTTGAACTTATGGGGAAAATTCTGGCTCAGATGATTTTAAAAAATCAAAAGGACCAAATAGAAAATAAATGCAATTTAATCCTTAGAAATTCATTATAAAATTGAAGGTTTTGAATTTATCTATTAGGAATTTACAAAAATTGAAGCGTTCTCTCTAAAGCCATTCCTCTGGAACCTTTTATTAGAATTGAACTATTTTCAATCTTTATTCCGTTTAAATATTCTGAAAAATCTTCAAAGGCTTCATAAAAATGAAAATTCGTGTTGTTCATTCTGTGGCAATAAAATTCTTTTCCAACTAAGTAAAAAACAACATCTTTAGTATCTAAAAGCAAATTAAGAATCGCTTTATGTTCTTGTGGACTTTCTGTTCCTAACTCAAACATATCGCCCAAAACCATAATCTTATTCGATTCTTGAAGTTGTAGAAAATTCTCAATTGCAACCATCATACTACTTGGATTGGCATTGTAAGCATCTAGAATAATCTGATTGGTTCCGTTTGTCAAAAGTTGCGAACGATTGTTCTCAGGAATATAACTTTCTAAAGCGTCTTTAATGGCTAAATCATCGACTCCAAAGTATTTCCCAATAGTTAGCGCAGCATTTATATTGTTGGCGTTATACAATCCAATAAGATGCGTTTGAATACGCAAATCGGAAAAATGAATTTCAACAAATGGATTGGCTGCAATAGAACTTATATTAACATCTGCATTTACCTTATTTAAACCAAAGGAAAACACTTTTAAATTTTTTGATTTTTCGATCTGGATGGCATCTTCTAAGTTGATGAAGGCTAATTTATCGTTTGCAGAAATATAGTTATACATCTCGCTTTTTCCTTGAATAACCCCTTCTACTCCGCCAAAACCTTCTAAATGCGCTTTGCCAAAATTGGTAATATAACCGTAATCCGGCATAGCCAATTCACATAAAAACTCTATTTCTTTTTTATGATTGGCACCCATTTCGACAATTCCAAACTCGGTTTCTTTATTGAAAGACAACAAAGTCAAAGGCACTCCAATATGATTGTTCAGATTTCCTACTGTGGCTTTTGTTTTGAATTTTTTAGAAAGCACCACATTTATCAATTCTTTAGTTGTCGTTTTTCCGTTGCTTCCTGTTAGTGCAATTATGGGTAATTTTAAATACTGCCGATGAAATTTTGCCAAATTTTGTAAAGTTGATAAACTATTCTCAACTAAAATCGTTCTTTGGTCAATAAAATAATTTTCATTGTCAATTATCACATAGGAAGCTCCTTTTTCGAGTGCTTCTTTAGCAAAAGTATTAGCATCAAAGTTTTCTCCTTTTATAGCAACAAATAAGGAATTCGCTTCAATTTTTCTTGTGTCAATTGACACCGAACTGCATTTTAAAAACAAGCTATGAATGTTTGAGATATCCATACGAAAATGGTTTTAAACGATAAAAGCCCTAATCAAAGGGCTTTTACTACTATTATGAATAAATTTAATTTCTTGCAGATTTTCTTTTTTCAGATTTAGCACCAACTCTAGACATTGCACATCTAAAACCAATATAATCTGTGGCCATATCTTGAGGGAAATACCTTCTTTGTGCTGGATCTAACCAATACGCTCTGTCTCTCCAAGAACCTCCTTTATAAACTCTTACATTGTCATCTATCAAGGTTGTTCTTTTATTGTTTTTGTCGTATTTTCTAACCATATTTCCTAAACTATCTACAGTAACATTGTGTTTAGGAGAATTATACATACTCTTATCGTCTTTCCCTTTTTTGGCATCAGATTCTGAATCAGCAAAATTAAAATATCTTGTCGATTGCTTGTCACCATCTCTGTAATTGGTGTTGTCACTTTTATCAAAATTTTGTCTCAAATACGTTTCATTTTCATCAACTGGAACTTGAGCAATTTGCCCAGGAAAACTAGTTGCTACTTTTTTACCATTACTTAAAGTTGCAAATTGAATACTATCTTTCCCAATAATTTGGATTTTACCATCTTTACCAATTTTGTTTTTGGTGTATTGATTTCCTCTAAAATAGTTAAAATCATTGGCTTCATTATCTACAATTGGTCTGTAAACATCCATAACCCATTCTGCTACATTCCCAGCCATATCATATAAACCAAAATCATTTGCTGGATATTTTTTCACACTATTAGTAATGTCAGCTCCATCGTCTGACCATCCAGCTATTCCTCCATAATCACCATTGCCTTGTTTGAAATTGGCCAATTGATCTCCTTTGCTTTGTCTTTTTCCAGAACGAGTATAACTACCTGACCAAGGATATTTTTTTTGTCCTTTATATATGTTGTATTCTCTTTGCCCTACATCGGCAGCAGCTGCATATTCCCACTCTGCTTCGGTAGGAAGTCTGTATTCTGGGAGTAGAATCCCTGAGGAACGTTGTGCATAAATGTTTGTAGGCGGAACAGCCTTTCCGTTTTTGGGTGTTTTTGGTTGCTTTATCCCTCCTTTTTTGTCAGCATATTTTCCTGGCAATACAATTTGCGGATCTCCTCCGTAAGTGGATGTTGGAGAGTTTAAATAAGTATCTGTGTCAAAATTACTATCCGCAGTTACGTCAACTGTTTTGGCATTCTTTTTTAGGTAGCCGTTTTTTTCTAGTAGCGCCTCATTTACACGGTTTGTTCTCCATTTAGCAAATTCGACCGCTTGAATCCAGTTTACACCCACAACAGGATATTGTGCATAAGAAGGATGTCTTAAATAATTATTAGTCATCGTTTCGTTATAACCCAATCTATCTCTCCAAACCAAAGTGTCAGGAGAAGCTCCTTCATAAATATTTTTGTAATTAGCTTCGGTTGGTGGGAAAACTTTTTTGGTCCAATCTAAATATTCTAGGTACATCGCATTGGTAACTTCTGTCTCATCCATATAAAAGGATTGAACATGTTGTTGTGTAGGCGTGTTATTCCAATCGTGCATAACATCATCTTCAACTTTACCCATAGTAAAGGTTCCTCCTTCTACAAAAACCAATCCTGGACCAGCTTCTTGTTTCTTATTTGAGCCTGCTTTTTTGCTATCAACATTCCAACCTGTACCTTGGGAAGTGTTTTTGGAACTAGATTTTTTACTACAACTAGCTAAACCAAAAATCAAAATCATTGATAAAATCAAGCGTAAGCTCATAGTTTTGTTTACTTTCATACTCTTTAGTAGGTGATAATTTGTGTGGTGCAATATAATAATTAACCATTAAACTGCAACAAAAATTTTAAATTTTATACATTGATTTGTGTTTTCTACATTCAAAACACTAATCTAAAACGCAAATTTATACTATTTATTATTAAAATTACACGAAATGATATATTTTTACTGCCAATACTATTCTATTAATTTTTGCGTTTTACAAAACTATGAAAAAAATACTCTTAGTCTTTTTAATCTTAATTTCTTCCTTTTCTTTTGCGCAAATAAAAGGAGAGGCTACAATTGAATGGCTTGAAAAGAATGAAATGTTTTTTGGCGAAAATAAAATTAATATCCCTCAATTTGTAGGTAGTAGTTTTAGTTATGACTCATCCAAAAAAGCCATTTACTTAATATTAAACATCTCACAATCAAATGCTTATATCGGAAATTCACTTCAAGTTTCAAATGTTAATTATGAGTCAATAAATGAATCTCAACTTGGAGATTTAGACTTAGCAAATATCCCAAAAACCATAGATGCATCTTTGAGAATAAATGAATCAAGAGATTCTAAACAGGCTTTTATCGTTCTTTCTCCTATTATCAAAGATGACTTTGGATACAAACGAATTAAATCATTTTCATATGCTACAAATGGCACTAACGCATCAAAAATTTCACAAACAAACAAAATCAATGCAGTAACAAATTCTGTTTTAGCAACTGGAGATTGGTATCAATTTTACATCGAAAAATCAGGGGTTTATAAAATTTCTAGAAGTTTTTTACAGCAATTAGGTATTAATTTGAGTGGAATTGATCCAAAAAAAATAAAATTATTTGGAAATGGTGGTCGAATGTTACCATTATCTAATGCAACTTATTATCCAGCAGACTTAACTGAAAATGCCATTCAAGTCATTGGTGAAAGCGATGGTGCATTTAATGATGAAGATTTCATATTGTTTTATGCAGAAGGTGTTGATACTTGGAATCAAGAAAGTCAAACTAACATTAATTTATACGACACAAAGTCCTATTATTACATTACTATTCAAGGAAATGATGGTAAAAGAATACCGAATATGACTCAACCCTCTGGAAGTAGCACTTTGAATTTAACCACTTTTGACGACCGTCAATTTTACGAATTAGATTTAGTTAATATTGGACGTCTTGGTCGAAAATGGTTTGGAGAAGTTTTTGACATCAATCAAGAGCAGGAGTTTTCTTTTAATTTTCCAAATGTTGACACATCAACACCCATAAAATTAAGTGTCAACACTGCATCGGCTGCATTTACAGTTACAAACTTCAAGGTCTTGGCTAACGGACAAGACGTTGGCACAATGTCATTTCCTGCACTCGTACAATATTCAGGTATTGTGTATAATGAAAGTGCTTTGCCAATTAATACTGCGTTCCCTAGTTCCGAAAACGTGAAGATTAAATTGACTTATAACAATAATGGAGTGCCTGGCTCTAAAGGATATTTGGATAAAATTATACTTACAGCCAAAAGAAATCTTCAAGGTTATGGAAAACAATTCCCGTTTCAATATGATTTATCTAATTCGAGTTTAGGAATTGTGAATTATACCATTGGTAATGCTAATGGAATTTCACAAATTTGGGATGTTACCGATATCTACAATGTGACTAGTTTAGAAAACCCCAATCAAGCATCGTTTTCTTTCAAGGCAAATCTGGGTGAAATTAGAAAATATGTTGCCATTGATGCTTTAGATTATTATACTCCTTTAAAAACTAGTAAAACAAAAGTTGCCAATCAAAACTTGAAAGGAAGCCTTTTCAAAAATAGTCAAGGCCAATTTCAAGATATAGATTATGTGATCATTACTCCAGCACTCTTAGCAACTCAAGCCGAAAAATTGGCAAATTTTCACCGTTCTTATTCTAATCTCAACGTCAAAGTAATACAATTAGAAAACATTTATCAAGAGTTTTCGTCTGGCAAACAAGACATTGCTGCTATTAGGAATTGTATCAAATATATTTATGACAACGCTTCTGCTTCAGAAAAAAAAATTAAATATGTAAACCTTTTTGGAGATGCTTCTTACGATTATAAAAATAGAATTCCGAATAATACTAATATTGTACCTATATATCATGCATTAAACAGCAATACTACAGGAGAATCCGCCTTCGCATCCGACGATTTCTTTGGACTAATGGATGCAGGTGAAGGAAATATTACTAATTTTTTTGGCGGAATAGACATTGCAGTTGGTAGAATGATAAATGATAATGTTTCCCAGGCTGACGAAATGGTAAACAAAGTCATCGAATACCACGATGAAAAATCGTATGGCAGTTGGAGAAACAATTATGTGATGGTTAGTGATGACTCGGACAAATCTTCGGATGCTAGTTTGCAAAACAGACAAAATATTTTAGCAGACAAAATTACTTTTGAAAAACCATTTTTGAATGTTAATAAAATATTTTTAGATTCATACGTACAAGACGCTTCAGCCGGAGGTGCTAGATATCCTAAAGGAAGACTTGATTTATTCAGTACTTTCGAAAAAGGTTCTTTGGTAGTAAATTATTTAGGTCATGGCGGAGAAGATGGACTAGCAAGCGAGCGGCTTTGGGAAAAATCGGACGGTGAAAATTTAAGCAATCAATATAAATATCCTTTATTTATAACCATAACTTGTGACTTTTCGCGATTCGACAATCCTTCAAGACCAACAGCTGGCGAATTTACGTATTGGAATCCTAAAGGTGGTGCGATTTCTATGCTTACAACTATTCGTGAAATAGGTCAATTTAGTGCTGAAAATTTCAATGATGTTTTGGCTAAAAATTTATTTTCTTATGGTTCGAACCAATACACTTCAATAGCCGAATCGTTAAGAATTTCGAAGAACAGTAATCCAAATTCTTCAACAAATGTGGTGTTTTACATTGGTGACCCAGCTTTAATGTTGGCCATTCCAAAACCAAAAATACGCCTTACAAAAGTGAATGACATTCCAGTTTCGCAACCTATCGATGATTTCAAATCATTGGCGAAGATGAAAATATCAGGCGAAATTACAGACGAAAACAACATTCCTCTGAGTAATTATAACGGCGAACTTTCAACGGCTATATTCGACAAATTTATTTCAAGAACAACTTTAAACAATGATGGGAACAGCCCTGCAATGACTTTTAATGAGTTGGGCGAAACTATTTTTAGAGGAAATGCGTCAGTAACCAACGGACAATTTGAATTTAGTTTTATTGTTCCAAGAGATATTCGAGTTCCAGTAGCCAATGGAAAAATAAGTTTCTATGCCAAAAAGAATCAGTTTTTCGAAAATCAAACTGGTTATGACACAAGTATAAAAGTAGGTGGAATAAATGAAAATGCGGTCGCGGACAATATTAATCCAAGAGTGAAGTTATATATGAACGACGAAACTTTTGTTTCGGGTGGAACAACAAATGAATCTCCATTCATTGTAGCAAATCTCGAAGACGAAAGTGGCATCAATACAGCAAGCGGAATAGGACATGATATTATAGCGATTTTAGATGGAGATGTTGACAATCCTTATATCTTAAACGATTATTATCAAACTGATTTAAACGATTTCACAAAAGGAAGTTTAAGGTTTCCATTGCGAAATTTGGCAGTTGGTTTGCACACTATAACTTTCAAAGCTTGGGATGTTTACAACAACCCAATTACTGCAGAAATTCAGTTTATAGTAGTAGGTAACGATTCGATAACATTGACACATGTGTTAAATTATCCTAATCCTTTTGTTAATTATACTGAGTTTTGGTTTTCACACAACCGCCCTTTCGAACCGCTAGAAGTTCAAGTTCAAGTAATGACCATTACTGGAAAAGTGGTTTGGACACGAAACCAAATCGTTACAACCGAAGGATTTCTGTCAAAAGACATCACTTGGGACGGCAAAGATGACTTTGGAAACAGAATAGGCAAAGGAGTTTACGTATATAAACTTACCGTTAAATCGAACCTAACCAATTCGAAAACAGAAAAATTTGAAAAACTTGTAATACTTTAATTAAATACTATATTTGTCCAATTATTATTATCTAAACCAATGAGAAAAATACCTTTACTTTTTGCCTGTTTATTTGTTATATCTTTTGCAAAAGCTCAGGAAAATGTTATTACTACAGGAGTTCCCTTTTTACTAGTTGCTGCTGATGCCAGATCTGCGGGTATGGCCGATAATGGAGTTGCCTCTTCTGCGGATGCTTATTCGCAACAATGGAATCCTGCAAAATATGCATTTGCCATAGACAAAACAGGTTTTTCAATTAGCTATACTCCTTATCTTACCGACTTGGTAAATGATATTTCTTTAGGACAACTCAACTACTATAACAGATTCAACGAACGAAGTGCTTTTGCAGGAAGTCTGCGTTATTTCAGTTTAGGAGAGATTGAATTAAGAGAGGATGCTGGCCCTGATTACACTACGGTAAAACCATCAGAATATGCCATTGACGGATCTTATTCTTTAAAATTAAGCGACAAATTCTCATTAGCAGTTGGTGCAAGATTTATAAGTTCTAATTTAGGTCTTACGACTAATGGACAGAGTCTTTCTGCAGCAAATTCATTTGCTGTTGATGTTGCTGGATTTTTTCAAACAGAAGAAATAGCATTCAACAATTTCAACGGAAGATGGAGAGCTGGATTCAATTTCCAAAATATGGGGCCAAAAATTAGTTATGATTTATCTCAATCTAACAATGGTTCAAACTTTCTTCCTGCTAATTTAAAAGTAGGAACTGGTTTTGATTTCATACTTGACGATTATAATAAAGTTGCTGTAAATTTAGAATTTAATAAATTATTAGTTCCAACACCGCAAATCCCTGTCCCTAAACCTGCTATAGATTTAAATAACGATGGTGATACTAACGATTCTGGAGAACCTGCTAATGACGGAAGAGCTACAGCTAATACAAACTATAACTCCATTGGGTGGTTTGAAGGAATGACTCAATCCTTCTCTGATGCACCAGGAGGTATGAGCGAAGAACTGAAAGAAGTGACTTATTCCTTAGGTGCCGAATATTTATACCAAGACTCTTTTGCCTTACGCGCTGGTTACTTTCACGAAAATAAAGACAAAGGAGCTAGACAATTTTTCTCCATGGGAGCAGGTTTCAAATACAATGTAGTGAAAGTCGATGTTTCGTATTTGTTTTCAGCATCTAAAGTTAAAAATCCTTTGGAAAACACCTTACGATTCTCACTTACATTCAATTTCGGTGACCAATACGATGAATATTAGTCAAGATAAAAAATAACTACAAATCCAAATTTCGTTGAAATTTGGATTTTTTTTCCAATAAAAAGAATGAAAGATATTATTATTTCAACCCAATTTTCAGTTTTTGAATCCGCTTCCGAATTACCAAACGACATTCAAAATCTAATGACACAAGCCATTGAAGTTAGAAAAAATGCCTATGCTCCTTATTCAAAATTTAAAGTTGGTGCGGCACTTTTATTAGATAACGGAAAAATAGTTTTGGGTTCAAACCAAGAAAATGCAGCCTATCCATCAGGACTTTGTGCTGAACGTGTTGCCGTTTTTCAGGCAGGAGCCATTTATCCAGACGCAAAAATATTGAAAATGGCCATTTCAGCGGCTTCCGAGAACAATCAAACCACATCGCCAATTCCTCCTTGTGGTTCTTGCAGGCAATCTATAGCCGAATATGAAATCAGACAAGACTTTCCAATTGAAATTTATTTTATGGGCGAAATAGGTGTGATTTACAAATCGGATTCGCTTAAAAACCTGCTGCCGTTTATGTTTGATAAAAACTTCTTATAAAAAAAACCAAAAAGTAGCTTTTTAATTTTACTTCTTCCTTAGAATGTCCTATTTTTGCAGCTTGCAATTTTGGGGAACCATTCCTTGAGTGTTATCGATTACATTTTTAAACAAAACAAAATAATAAGCAAAATAAACAATTCAGATGAAAGAAGTTACAAAAGAAGTTTATTTAAAGTGGTACGAAGACATGCTACTTTGGAGAAAGTTTGAAGACAAACTTGCAGCATTGTACATTCAACAAAAAGTTAGAGGATTTCTACACTTATATAATGGTCAAGAAGCCGTTTTAGCAGGTGCTTTGCACGCTATGGACTTGACAAAAGACAAAATGATTACCGCTTATAGAAACCACGTTCAACCTATCGGAATGGGTGTTGATCCAAGACGTGTAATGGCTGAACTTTTAGGAAAAGCAACTGGAACTTCGAAAGGAATGGGTGGTTCTATGCATATTTTTTCAAAAGAACACGGTTTTTATGGTGGACACGGAATTGTAGGTGGACAAATTCCATTAGGTGCTGGCTTGGCATTTGGAGATAAATATAATAATACTGGAGGCGTTACCATGACTTATTTTGGTGATGGTGCTTCTAGACAAGGTTCATTACATGAAGCTTTTAATATGGCTATGCTTTGGAATCTTCCAGTAGTATTCATCGTTGAAAATAATGGTTATGCAATGGGAACTTCTGTAGAAAGAACCGCAAATCATCCTGATATTTGGAAACTAGGTTTAGGATATGAAATGCCTTGTGGACCAGTTGACGGAATGAATCCTGTAAAAGTTGCCGAAGCAATGAGCGAAGCTATCGAAAGAGCAAGAAGCGGCGGCGGCCCAACTTTCCTTGAAATGAAAACATACCGTTACAGAGGACACTCAATGTCTGATGCACAATTATACCGTTCAAAAGAAGAAGTAGAAGAGTATAAAAAAATTGACCCGATTACTCAAGTTTTGGATGTAATTAAAGATCAAAAATTTGCTACCGAAGCAGAAATAGAAGCTATAGACCAAAGAGTAAAAGATTTAATCGAAGAGTGTGTGAAATTTGCGGAAGAATCTCCTTACCCAGAAATTCAACAATTATACGATGTTGTTTACGAACAAGAAAACTATCCATTCACACCTCATAAACTATAAAATCAATTATGGCAACAATTATAACAATGCCCCGTTTGAGCGATACAATGACAGAAGGAACGGTAGCAACTTGGTTAAAAAAAGTGGGAGATAAAGTAAGCGAAGGCGATATGCTAGCTGAAATTGAAACCGACAAAGCTACAATGGAATTTGAGTCTTTCAATGAAGGAACTCTTTTATACATTGGAATTCAAGCAGGAGAAACTGCACCAATTGACTCTTTATTAGCCATTATCGGAAACGAAGGCGAAGATATTTCAGCTTTAATAAGTGGAGGTGCTAGTGCCTCTGCAAAAGCAGAAACTCCAGTTGAAGCTAAAAAAGAAGTAGAAGCCGCTCCAGCAGCAGCAACTTCAACAACTTTACCAGCAGGAGTTGTTGTTGTGACAATGCCTCGTTTGAGTGACACCATGACCGAAGGAACAGTGGCTACTTGGTTGAAAAAAGTAGGCGACAAAGTGTCTGAAGGCGATATGCTTGCCGAAATCGAAACCGACAAAGCAACAATGGAATTCGAATCTTTCAACGAAGGAACATTATTATACATAGGAATTCAAGAAGGAGAAACTGCTCCCATTGATAGTTTATTAGCTATCATAGGACCAGCAGGAACAGATGTTAGTGGAATTATTGCTAGTGGAGGAACTGCACCTGTAGCCTCTCCATCTGAAGAAGCGAAAGCTGCTCCAGCCGCACAAACCGCTGCCCCAGTTGTTCAAGAAGCACCAGCTGACGGTCAAAGAATTTTGGCTTCGCCATTAGCAAAGAAAATTGCTAGCGAAAAAGGAATTCAATTGACACAAGTAAAAGGTTCAGGAGAAAACGGACGTATCACCAAAAGTGATGTGGAAAACTTTACACCACAAGCTGCCGCTGCACCAGCTGCAAGCTCTGCCGCACCAGCAAAATCAGAAACTGTTGCCGCTCCAAAACCTTATGTTCCAGCAGGACAAGTTGCTACAGAAGAGATCAAAAACTCTACAATGCGTAAAATCATTGCAAAACGTTTGGCTGAATCTTTGTTTACAGCACCACATTACAACTTGGTAATCGAGGTAACTATGGACGAAGCAATGAAATCAAGAGCAGTAATCAACAGCGTGCCGGATACCAAAGTATCTTTTAACGATATGGTGATTAAAGCTTCGGCTTTGGCTTTGAAAAAACACCCAAAAATCAATTCGCAATGGTCGGCCGATGCCATTACTATCAATTACCACGTAAATATTGGTGTAGCTGTAGCTGTTGAAGACGGATTGGTTGTTCCAGTATTGCCATTTACAGATGGTATGAGCTTGTCTCAAATTGGAGCTAGCGTAAGAGACCTTGCAGGAAGAGCCAAAAACAAAAAATTATTGCCATCAGAAATGGAAGGAAGTACTTTCACTATTTCTAACCTTGGAATGTTTGGTATTACTGAATTCAACTCTATCATCAACCAACCGAATTCTGCTATCTTATCCGTAGGAGCGATTGTAGAAAAACCAGTGGTGAAAAATGGTCAAATCGTGGTAGGAAACACTATGATGCTTTCATTAGCTTGCGATCACAGAACTATCGACGGTGCAACCGGAGCACAGTTCTTGCAAACTTTGAAACAATATATTGAAAACCCAGTGACGATGCTTGCGTAATAGCTCGTTAATTTATAATAGAAATCCCGTTTTGAGAAATCAGAACGGGATTTTTTTGGTAATGTGGTCAAAAATAGTTGGTGATTTTTCATTTTAGATTAGTTAAATTAC
>ENA-UOWO01001265-UOWO01001265.1-activated-sludge-metagenome-genome-assembly--contig:-NODE-1265-length-34212-cov-11.840091_pt1 | contig 34212 bp, 35 predicted proteins | sample MGYA00238148_ERZ761564 | MGnify/ENA primary metagenome ERZ761564 (study PRJEB28885, sample SAMN05720194) | activated sludge metagenome | isolation source: Anaerobic digester | place: USA...
TGGGCAATCACGCGGGACGGCCCGGCCTATTGCAGGAGGGCCATATGGCCTGGGTATTCCTTGGGATCGCCGGACTTCTGGAAGTTGTCTGGGCTTACTTCATGAAAACATCGAACGGTTTCACCAAGCCGGTGGAATCCGTCGCCACCATTGTGGCCATGGTCATCAGCTTCTGGCTGCTGTCGCTGGCGATGAAGGAGCTGCCGTTGGGCACGGCGTATGCGGTGTGGACCGGCATCGGCGCGGCGGGCGCGTTTGCGGTGGGGATTTTCATCCTTGGCGAAGCAGCAACCGTGATGCGTATCGGATCGGTGTTGCTGATCCTTGCGGGGATCATCGGTCTCAAGCTGGCTTCGGACGCCTAGTCGAGTTCCGAGCGATAGTAGGTGGAAACGATCGCGTAGCATTCGCACGCTGCCTGTTCGAGGCCGGGACGATCGACGATCGTGAGACGGCCGCGCGAATACTGGATCAGGCCCGACTTCTGAAGCGTGCCTGCCGCAATCGTCACGCCTGGCCGCGTGACGCCGAGCATGAGCGAGATCACCTCGTGCGTGAGGTTCAGCGTGTCGCCATCGGTGCGGTCATGCACCATGAGCAGCCAGCGCGCGAGGCGCTGGACGACTTCGTGCGCGCCGTTGCAGGCGGCGACCTGGGCCACCTGCGCGTGGAGCGCGTTGGCGAAACCATTGAGCGCGTACCGGAGCGGCGCCGACTGTTCCGCCATGCCGCGCAGGTTCGCTGCATCGGCGCGTAACGCGACGCCGTCGCTCTGCGCCATGATCTCTGACGTCAGCGTGTCGGCGCCGAGCGCGGCGTGGACGCCGGCTGCGCCTTCGCGGCCGACATGGCCGATCTCGATACGGCCGCCCTGCTCCAGCGGGGCAAGCAGCGAGATTATCCCGCTCTCGACGAAGAAGATCGATTTGGCGGGTTCGCCCGCGCCCTGGAGTATGTCGCCGGGCGCCATGCTGACGCGCTCAAGCTGCGCGCGCGCCACGGAGAAGTCGCCTGCCGGCAGCTGGGCAAGGATCGTATTTCTCATGTCTGATTGTCTAGAATTTTGCATGCCTGAACCCCGCAAAACGACGGGGAGCACACACATCTCTCTGCCGGACGCCGCCGAAAGGTCGCTGTCCGATACATGAGTATATAGGGCGCGCGAGGCGGCCCGGCTGATCTAATAGCTGCAATGGAATGGCCTTGAGAAAAGTCGAGCGCCGTCATGGCGTCCGCCCCTCTGAATCGGGTCGCGAGACCGAATCCGAAGTTGGCTGACCATGCTGTCATCTGCGCGGAACTGTCTGTTCGACGCCTTACACACGCACCGCGTTCAAGACGCGGCGGCGTCTAATCGAGCCATTCGGTGGGGAAAGCTGCATCGAGCGCGGTCGCGAAGGCGCACGGCGTGAAAGGCTTGGCCAACAGCGTCAGCCCCTGGAGCGCAGGGTGCGTGATCCACGAGGACTCGTGCAGGCGCGCCGAGCAGACGATCGTCGGCGGGGGTTTGGGACCGAAGGCGCCGCGCCTTATGATGTTGAGCAGCTCGATCCCGTCCAGCTTGGGAAGACGCACCTCGGTTATGATCAGATCTATCGCGAAGTCGGAAACAAAGCGCAGGGCATCGACGCCATCACACGCCGCCACGCTGTCAAACCCGCTTTCGTCGATACGGTTCGAGACTTCAAGTCGTGCGGCGCTGTCTGGGTCTATGACCAGAGCGCGCATGAATTTCATGGCGCGAACGCCGGATCGACCCGACAAAATGGACCGGAGTCGCCCGGCATTGCCGTGTTGAGACTTTGCGTCATTTGCCCCCCGAGATCACCTGAGTGATTCGGGACTAGCCTGATCCCGCGTTGGGCGATCGTCTGTTCGATTCCTAACACAAGCGCGGCGGAGACGCCCGTGCAGCGTTAGGCCGGCAGGGCACGCAGGCGGTATTCGATCTTCGAGCCTTGCGTTTCGAAGTAGGTTTTCACCCAGCGGCCTTCGCTGTCGTACCAGAAGGACGCGTCGATTTCGCTGTCGACGTCGAAGCGTTGGGCCTGGATCGTCCGTGTGCCGACCTTCACGCTTTCCATGCCGCGATCCTTCACCTTCATCGGCAGCATCTCGCCGGTCTCGGTGGAGAACATCGTTGGCTGTTTCATCTCGTCACGATTCCAGTGCGTGGATGGAATGACGATGCCGGCGAGAACGCCCTTGAACTTCGACCCCTTGACGCTGAGCCCGGTTTCGGTGGGCTGCACAGCGAGCGTCTGCCATTTGCCATCTTTCTTGGTGCGCGAGCCGACCCAGACGAGCTTGTCGCTGCTGTAGCGTTCGGTGACGTCGTGCGCATAATCAAAGAAGGTGATCGGTCCGAGCGCGACCTTGAGCACAACGTCTGTTTTCACCGTGAGCGAGTCGCCTTCGCGGGTGAATTTCACAACGTGCGTGCCGAACTCTCCGCCATCGCGCAGGACATCGAACTCGAGCTTGTCGCCGTTGGCCGGGCTCCAGGGCTGAGCGACTGCGGGCATGGCGCCGAGCGCCGTCGCGGCCATTGCGGCAATCAAGGTGGTGAGGCGCATCATGCGGCATCCTTCTGTTTTTTGACGCCCACCCCGAACAGTCCAAAGAATCCCAGAAGCGGGCGCCCTGCTTCTTCAGCGAGGAGGCACACGCAGATCTCGTCGCCGACGGCGCGCGGCTGGTGGCGCATGCCCGGCTCAGCGAAGGCGAGATCGCCGCGCTCGTAAACGCCAAATTCGTCGGCGTAGCTGCCCTGCAGGACGACGGTGACATCGCGACGACCGTGATTGTGGCCGGGAGCGCGCTCGCCCGGATCAAGTCGTAGCATGCTGGCCATCGGGATATCTGTCGGCATTGTCTTCACGCCGAAGATGCTGCGGCGCCAATTCAGGGCGATGAGGTCTCGTTTCAGGTACGGGTCGAAGCGGCGCGAGGCCGGGTCGAACGTGTCCTGTGCGACGGGAGCGGGTGGCCGGCCGACGGCGCGGGGCGGCGCATCCTCGAGCAGCATTCCGCCCACGGCATCCAGCATACGCGCGTTGATCGCGCCGCTGGGGGACAGCACCCGGTGCAGATCACCCACCAGCCGTTCGGCCGTGGACAGGCTGCCGGCAGCGTAATCAAGCATGAAGGCGGAGTACGCGTTATCGTGAAAGCTCATCCGGGGGGCTCGTTGCGCCGATTATCGAGGGATACGCAGGGCAAACCCCTCCGGATCATGGGGCTACAAGGTTGATCGCACGCCACAATCTCCCTAGGTCATAGGACGCGCAGAGCCGCCGGGTTGGGACGGCTGCGACAAGGGGCTTTCATGCGGACATTCGGCAATGTCATCGAAGCGATCGGGCGCACACCGCTGATCAAGCTGAGGAAGGCCTCGGAGCTTGCGGGGGCCAATATCTATGGCAAGGCGGAATTCCTGAATCCCGGCCAGTCCGTGAAGGACCGGGCGGCGCTGGGCATGATCCGCGACGCCGAGAAATCAGGCCGGTTGCAGCCGGGCGGCGTGATCGTCGAGGGAACGGCCGGCAATACGGGCATTGGCCTTGCGGTGGTCGGGAACGCGCTGGGCTATCGCACGGTGATCGTGATGCCGCGCACCCAGAGCCAGGAGAAGAAGGACGCGGTGCGTTCACTGGGCGCAAAGCTGGTGGAGGTGGATGCTGTCCCCTACGCCAACCCCAATCACTACGTGAAGTATTCGCAGCGCCTGGCCGAGGAGATGGCGAAGACGGAGCCCAAGGGCGCGATCTGGGCCAACCAGTTCGACAACGTGGCCAATCGGAACGCGCACTATGAAACGACCGGGCCGGAAATCTGGGAACAGACGGACGGCAAGGTGGATGGGTTTATCTGTTCTGTCGGCTCGGGCGGCACGCTCGGCGGGGTCTCGATGGCGCTCAAGGAGCGCAACAGGAAGATCCAGATCGGGCTGGCTGATCCGGGTGGCGCTTCACTTTTCTCCTACTACAAGACCGGCGAACTCAAGTCGGAGGGTACGTCGATCACGGAAGGCATTGGCCAGTCGCGGATCACGGCGAATCTGGAGGGCATTGAGGTGGACGACGCCTGGCGCATCGACGACGCGGAGGCTCTGCGCGTGCTGTTCGACCTGACGCGGAACGAGGGCATGTGCCTTGGCGGATCTGCCGGTGTGAACATTGTCGGGGCGATCCAGCTTGCGAGGAAGCTCGGGCCTGGGTCCACCGTGGTGACCATTCTCTGCGATTACGGGACGCGTTACCTGTCGAAGCTGTACAATGGCGCTTTCCTGAAAGAGAAAGGCCTGCCGGCGCCGGACTGGTATGATAGCTAGGGGCGTCAGCCCAGCAGTGCTGTGGCGATGTAGCTGACGCCGGCCCAGAAGGCGCCGCAGAACATCACCACCACGAGCGTGACTTTCCACGTCGCAAACTTCGGTTCGTCAATGTAGGGATCGGGCGTCACATCGACGTCAACATGGAAGGGCTCGCCCACGCGCGGCTTGTCCATATCGCTGGCGCGATTGACGGGAGAGTTCCAACCCCTGGGGGGCGTGCCCAAGTTACCTCCGGGCGGAATTGCCGATGCGTGGCTCATTGCGCTCCGCCAACCTATCGACCCACAGTCGCGGTGGCCTCTTAACAATCCTTCAATCGCGGGTGCGGCATTGGCTAAAAGCACGATAAACCTCCCAACCGTCGGCTTTTGACCGAACAGGCTGTGAGTAAACACGTCGGGCCCGAAACGGGTTCCGCGCGATTAACAAATGCTGCTTTGGAGCGAGGACTGGCGCGGTCGCTCGCGCGTAAGGCTAGTAAGCGCCCAATCCGAGCAGAACGACCGGGACCGCCATGAACAGGATCTTGATGTCCTGCCAGATCGACCAGGTTTTGACGTACTGGACGTCGTAGGCGATCCGCTCGGGGTAGGTGAGCTTGTTACGGCCCTTGACCTGCCACAAGCCGAGCACGCCAGGGCGCACGGCGGTGTAGTAGGGATATTCCGCGCCGTAGCGGTGAATTTCGCCTGAGGTGACGGGGCGCGGCCCAATAACGGACATCTCGCCGCGAACGATGTTCAGGAGCTGGGGCAGTTCGTCCATGCTGCTTTTGCGCAGGATGCGGCCAAGGATGGTTACCCGCGGGTCGTGACGGAGCTTCTGGAATTTCGCCCATTCGGCTGCGGCTTCCGGATCGGTGGCCAGCAGATGGTCGAGGCGTTCCTGCGCGTCGATGCGCATCGTGCGGAATTTGTACACGGTAAACGTGCGGCCATCGCGGCCGACGCGGAGCTGGCTGAACAGGGCCGGGCCCGGATCGAAGATTTTCAGAAGCGCATAGATGGCCAGCAACAGCGGTGACACGAAGGTCAGCACAGTGAAGGCCATTACCAGATCCATGGCGCGCTTGATGGCGCTGCTGTGGATCTTGTAAATTCCGCCGGCAGGAGGACTGCCAGCCCATGCGACGAGGCGATCAGCCTCCACGCCGCTACCATTCTTCATAACACCAACACCCTCGACCGGAGCGACTCCGATCACCCATACGCAATACCCGGACCAGCTAAGCCGGCCGGATTCCCACACCCACCCCTTCCTCCAAAGGGCGGCCCGAAGGTGCTGTCTGTCGTCAAACTGCCTGCCATCATCCCCAAGCAGGCGAGTTGTCTGACGCCGTTTCTCGATTCGCGAGAAGTAACAGCCCGTTAACGAACAGAACTCCCATATTGCACCGCAAACAACTGACTTCGCCCAACGCGCGAGTACTAAGATAGCCTTTCATTTGCAGGGATTTTCGCGTCATCGGTGTGTCACGTTTCCGGACACTCGCACCAAGAACTGTTGCGCCGCACAAACGATCGTTTGGGCGCAAATTAACCATAAGACAGAACCCGATCGCGACCAATCTTGCCTGCCTGACAAGGTGGCGCAGGCGAAGGTTAGTTAAATCTCTCCCGACCTTCGCCTTGCCGCTGTCCACGGCTCTGGCTAGTTGAACGGCCCAATCATGCTCAAGCCAACGGAGTAGGCGCCAGATGGTCGCCCATTTCACACCGGAAAAGCCGGTCGTTTCTGCCGAATGGCTTCGATCGCACCTGAGTGCGCCGGATGTTCGCGTGCTCGACTGCAGCTGGTTCATGCCGGACGCGCCGCAGACAGGCCGCCAGATTTACGATGCGCACCACATTCCCGGCGCGCGCTTCTTCGACATCGACGATGTTGCGGATACCGACAGCACCCTGCCCCATATGCTGCCCTCGCCGGAGAAGTTCTCGTCGCGCGTTCGCAGGCTGGGACTGGGCGATGGGCATCGCGTGATCTGCTACGACCAGAACGGCTTTCTGGCTTCGGCGCGCGCCTGGTGGATGTTCCGCGCGATGGGACATGCTGACGTCGCCGTGCTGGATGGCGGCTTCGATGCGTGGCGTGCAGCCGGCGGCGCGATTGAGGATCTTCCGCCGCACTTCCAGGCGGATCGCCATTTCACCGTGCGCCCGCGTCGCGACATCGTTCGCGATCTCTCGCAGATGAAAACGACAATCGCGACGAATGGCGCGCAGGTTGTCGATGCACGCTCTGCCCCGCGCTTCCGCGGCGAAGTGGAAGAGCCGCGTGCGGGCCTGCGCAAAGGGCACATTCCGGGTTCGACCAACATTCACTATGCGCAGGTGATCGCAGCGGATGGGCGCCTGAAATCCGAGCCAGAGCTTCGCGCGCTGTTCGAAGCGGCTGGCGTCGATCTTTCCAGACCGATCATCAACACGTGCGGATCGGGCGTGACCGCTTCGATACTCGCGCTGGCGCAATCAGTCGCCGGGCACGATGACTCCGCCGTCTATGACGGCTCGTGGAGCGAGTGGGGAAAGCCGGAAAGCGAAACTCCTGTCGAGACGGGTTGAGACGATGGGGTCCGGCTCGGACAAGGGCGGCAAGGACAAGCGCCATCTGGGCACGCGGCTGAGCCATGCGGCGCGCGATCGCAAGCTTACGCAGAACGGCGTGAACCCGGTTGTGCAGCGCGCCTCCACGGTGATCGTCGAAAGCGCGGCCAAACTTTTCGAGCCAGGTGGCTGGACCTATGGCCGACATGGAACGGCGACACATGAAGCGCTGAAACAGGCGTTGATGGAAATCGAGGATGCGGAGCATTGCGCGATCGTCGCCTCCGGCCTGCTTGCCTGCACCCTTCCCTTCATCGCCTTTGCCGAGGCTGGCGCACATGTGCTGGTTGGCGACAACACCTACGGGCCGACGCGCCGCTTCTGTGATCGGACGCTGAGCCGCTGGGGCTGCAAGACCGAGTATTTCGACACCACCATCGGCGCCGGAATCGAGAAGCTGATCCGCCCGACGACGAAGATGATCTTTCTTGAAAGCCCCGGCTCGATGACATTCGAGATTGCGGATGCGCCGGCGATCGCAGCAGTGGCGAAGGCGAAGAACGTTGTCACCGTAATGGACAACACGTGGAGCGGCGGCGTTTTCTACAAGCCGCTGGCGCTCGGCTTTGATGTGTCGGTGCAGGCCAACACCAAGTATGTGAGCGGCGGCGCGGACGTGTTGAACGGCGCAATCTTCACGAACAACGAAACGCTGATGGCGCGGCTGAAGGAAGCGATTGCCGACATCGGCAACAATGTCTCTGCGGATGATGCTTTCACAGTGTTGCGCGGCGCGCGCTCGCTCGCCCTGCGGATGGATCGACATCAGGCATCGGCGCTTGAGGTTGCGCGCTGGTTGAAGACGCATCCGGCGATCCAGCGCGTGCTTCATCCAGCACTTGAAGATGATCCGGGACATAAGCTGTGGAAGCGGGATTTTTCGGGATCGTCGGGGCTGTTCGGCATTGTACTGAAGCCGTCATCGACGAAGCAGGTTCACGCGTTTCTGGACGCGCTTGAACTGTTCGGGCTGGGCTTCTCGTATGGCGGCTTCGAGAGCCTTGCGATCCACTGCGATCCGCAGCTGAAGCGTACGGTCACGCCGCCGAACCTTGGCGGGCCGCTGATCCGGCTGTCGGTTGGGCTGGAAGAGCCGGCGGATCTGATTGCCGATCTCGAGCAGGCGCTGAAACAGCTGGGCTGAAAAGGAAGAACGCCCCGCACCTTTCGGTGCGGAGCGCTCCATGCCCCCCGGCACTCCCTTTTACTTATCGTGGTAATATTTGGCGTAGGCCTTGTAGTTGGCGCTCGTGTAGGCGTGGTGCGAGCGCTTGCGCAGGTCCACGAAGGTGAGCACGACGCCGGCGACGTTGGCGTGGAAGTCGCGCAGGATCTTCATCGTTTCGCGCAGCGTGCCGCGATGCGTTTTCCGCCAGCGCGTGGCGACGACGACCTGGTCGACCTTCGATGTGACGACGCGCGTTTCCGCCATGAGCAGGATCGGGCCAGTGTCGATGATGATGAGGTCGTAGGTCTGTTGCAGCATCGAGAGCAGCGCATCGAAAGCGCGGCTGCCGAACACGTCGCGCGGCGTATGCTGGCGATCGCTCAGCGGCAGGATGTGCAGGCCGGTCGGTTCGTCGGTCTGGATTGCTTCGGCGAGGCGGGCTTCGCCGAACAGGTATTCCAGAAGGCCGGCTTCAGCCTTGACGCCTGAGACTTCGGTGAGCTGGCGAAGGCGGATGTCGCCATCTACCACGATTGTTTTCGTGCCCGACATCGCAGCCATGCGGCCGAGGCAGAAGGTCATGCTCGTCTTGCCCTCGCTTGGCAGCGAGGAGACGACAGCCACGGTCTTCGCGGCCTTGTCGATGTCGGCGAACATGATCGAGGCGCGCAGGTGGCGGTAGGCTTCGGCGAAACCGGAGTGCGGCTTGTCGATCAGGTATTCGGCGGGCTTCATCTTCGCCTTGGTGAAGTTGCCGGCGGCCGGCAGAAGCGGGATCTGGCCGATGAAGGGCACGCCAGCGACCTGCTCCACGTCCTCAGGCGAGGACATGTAATTGTCGAGCAGTTCCATGACGACCGCGGCAAAGCCGGCGAGCGCCAGGCCAAGCATGAAGCCAAGCATCAGGTTCAGCTTCGTGTTGGGGAAGCTGGGGAATGTCGGGACAGGCGAATAGCTGTCGATGACGGCGTCGGCATCCGTGATGCCTTCGAGTTCGCCGGTTTCCTTGAAGCGGTTGTTGAATTCGTCGAACAGCGTACGGGTCGCCTGGGCGTCACGCTCAAGCGCGGCCTGTTCGACGCCAGCGCGATTGTTGCCGGCAAGCTCGCCCTTGGCGCGGTTGAGGCTGCCCTGCAGGCTGCTCACCCGTTCACGGGAGATCAGGACTTCCTGTTCGAGCGACGAGGCAATGCGTTGCAGTTCCGCTTCGATCTGGCGGGCGTTGTCGGCCTCTTCCGCCATCACCTTCTGGTATTCGGGGTGGCGAATATCGTAGCGGCGGACCACGTCGGCCTTGCGCGCGGACAGGGTTGTCTGCTGGCTGCGCAGGCTGGCGATCGCGCCGGAGCTTTGCGCTTCCGCGATGGTTTCGATGCCGCGATTGGCGCGCATCTGATCGTTCATGTTGCGCAGGCGCGCGCTCTTCTGCGCGTATTCCGACTGGGCCTGCGTCAGCTCCGAGTTGATGTCGCGGATAGTCTGCTCGGTCAGCGTGGTGTCGCCGGTGCGCAGCAGGCCGGTGGATGCGCGGTGCGCCTCGACCTTGCTCTCCGCTTCGCGAAGTTCCTCACGCAGAACAGCGAGACGTTCGTTGAGCCATTCCTGGGCGCGCTTGGTCGCCTGGAATTTGGTTTCGAGCTGGTTGTCGAGATAGACTTCGGCGAGCGTGTTGGCGAGCGTGGCGGCCATCTTGGGGTTGCCGCTCATCGCGTTGATTTCGATGATGTAGGTCGGGCCGAGACGGTTGACGCCGATGCGGCCGCGCACGGAGTCGATGACGCTGTCGAGTTCCGCGCGTTCGGCTTCGATCGCCTCGGGCGAGCCCGGGAGCGGCGGCGGCGGGGCCGCGACGTCATTCTTGCCGAAAGGCAGCAGGCCTTTGACGAAGGTCTTCACCTGCCCCATGCGGACATCCCAGTCGCTGGGAGGCATCAGGGCCCAGTTGAATTCCGGGCTTTTCACGAGATCGAGACGCTTGACGACTTTCTCGATCAGGGTGCGGCTGCGCAGGATTTCTGCTTCGGTGTCGAGCATGCTGGAGCTGGACGGCATGCCGGACAGAACGGCGCCGATATCGACGACGTTCTGGTCACGCGTGTTGACGATGACGCGCGAGGTGGCGGTGTACGACGGCTTGAGCTGGAAAGCGTGGATCGCGACAGCCGCGAAGGTGAGCACGAAGACAGCGATCATCAGGCTCGCGCGACGGCGCAGGGCGCGGACGATGCGCTGAACGCTGATGACGTTCTCGCTTTCAACCGGCGCCGACGGCAAGGGAGACGCGCCGCGCGGATAACCCGAAGTTACGTCGATGGGATAGACCTTGTTCAACGGTCTTACTCCGGTTGCTATCTACGCGGCCGTCTTGTCGCGGCCTAGGGGAAGACTCGAAGGCCGACGCTGATGACGTTCTGGTCAACATCGTAGGACACTGCGCCGGACGTATCGATGTTATGCATGCGATAGCCGACTTCGAGGCGGGCGTGTTTGTTGAGTTTGTAGATGCCGCCAACCGCAACGTCTGTGAACTCGTCTTTGCGATCGAAGAGCGGGAAGCCCGGGGCGGCGTTGAACTTGTAGCTGCCGAGGCCGAACTGGCCGAACAGCAGGACGTTGCGCAGCAGCTCGTGATCGACGCGCACAGAGTAGCTTTGCGTGTCGGCCGAGAGGGCCTGCGTGATGCCCGGATCGGTGATGCCCGCGAAGCCCGCGAACTTGACTGTCGTGAGCTGGGTCGGGAACCACAGCACCGAAGCATCAAGGCTGAGGGATTCCGCATCGGCCACGCCAGGCGCGTCGCGCTCGTCCGTCACTTGACCGACGGCGACTTCGCCACGGAACGGCGCCGTCAGCTCGAAGCTGAGGCCGGCGCGGTAGGCCAGCTGGGTGCCGTCACGGTTGATGACGGATTGATCGTATTCGTAGTCGGTCTGGATCACTTCGCCGAACACCGCGAGATCGGGCGAGATGGCATAGGAAGCGCGGCCGCTGAGCTGCGTCTCGGTCGAGTCGCGCTCGGCGTAAAAGCTTTGATAGTCGTTCTGGCGCGTGCCGACGCGGCCTTGCAGCAGCAGACGGTCGGAACGGAAGGATACGCCGGCATCAATCATGGCGTACTGGTTCTGTGCCGGCTCAGGGCGGCCCTGGCTGCCCGGCTCGTACCGCGGTTCGGTGGTCTGACCGACGGCGGCATTGCTCGTGAAGTTGAGATTGCGCGTGGCGTCGAGACGGCCGTTGGCGAACAGGGTGTAGTCGGTTGTTGTTTCGCTGCCTTCGCTGGTGAATTCGCGGTGGTCAACGCTGGCGCCGACGGTGAGCGCGTGAACCGACCAGTTCGAGGAAGCGATGACTTCAGGACGGATGCGGATGATCGTGTCTTCGACCGTTGCGTTCGGCGTTCCGAAGATGTTGTCGTTGTATTCCACGGCCGCCAGAAGATTGGACGCGACAGTAAACGAACCGGCCCGGATGGGCTCCGGATCATACTCCGGCTGGGCGCGCTCGGTGACCGAGACGTGGCGGCCGCGCAGGAACGGGTTGTCCTGAGCTGATGCAACCGGCGCGAGAACGCCGACCAGTGCCGTCGTCAGCAGGAGATGTTTAAGACCCAACTTCATTGGTTTTGACCTTTTCGGAGCGTTCCGTGTAGTCCGCGGGTAGCAAGAACGGGGCCGGGACATAGCCAAGCCTCGCTCGATGGTTGAATTGGGAAATGCCACACACTCGCGCGGCAGTTGTCCCGTTTACGAACCGGACAGGGGGTCTGCGCCCCGCCCTTTCGTCATATTCCGGGGCGGCGGCCCCACTTCGAACTTCAGGCTGGCCGCGTTGCGGTCTGCCTCGGCCAGCGTTTGCGCGACAGCTTGCCGGGCGGATGCAGACGCCTGCTCTTCCGCCGTAAGCACAGGCACGACCACATAATTAGCGGCGAGTTCCCTTGCCGCCTCCCGCAACGGCAAGCACCGCGCGGCATCCTCAGCGACCTTGTTAAGCGCAGCGCCAAGCGCTTCCGCGGTCGCATTCCCGAGTTTCTTGATATTGAACCCGAGATCTTCTTTCGCGCTCGGCCCGGAGCACCGAACCCCATCGATCAACGGGCCGACAATGTCGGCTTCCTGAGCGAAGGCGGCCGGAGCGAGCCAGCAGATTGCCGCAGCAGCCGCGACAACACGAAGAGGCCGCTTCGAGCGGTTCGCCTGTTGGCGTTTACCATCAGAGAGGGGCCGGTGGTTCAAGACAGCTCATCCGTCAGCATGTACAAATCGTCCGGGAGTTCGCCTGATAGGTGATGTCCTAGAAGAAACGTTCGCGAATTCGGATTGTATCACCCGGGCGGACCAGCGTTGTCGGCGTGAGCACGACCTCGCGTTCATTGGGGCTGTCCGCGCTTTTGACCAGTATGCGATTGCGGTCGGCGCGGTACGTGAAGTCGCCTGCGCTGGCGATGGCGTTCATGACGGTCAGGCCCGAAACGAACGGATACTCGCCGGGGCGGTTTACCTCACCGAGAATGTAATAGGGGCGCCCCTTCACCAGTTCGGTGGTGACCTTGGGATCCTTCAGCCAGCCATCCTTCAGCTTGTTCTCAAGAAGACGGCTGGTTTCGTTAAGCGAGAGGTTCACCACTTCGACCTGGCCGACCAGCGACATCGAGATCGAGCCCTGTCCGTCGACGACGAAGGGGCCGGAAAGATCCGGTTCACCATAAACCGTGACCTTGATCTCATCGCCTGAGCCAAGCTTGTAGCCAGCGATGCCCATCCCGGCCTGCGTCAGCTCCTGCGGGTTACCCTGCTCCGGCCCGGTCGAGCAGGCTGCGAGCGCCATGGCGCCAAGAGCCGCGACAGCCAGAACAAGCTTCTTGAAGGGATTCATCCTGTTCCTCCTAGGAAACCCTGTCCGCCGGAGCCGCATCGACGCGCGGTCCGGTTGAAATGAATTCGACGCCGTCATGCTCGAAACGAGCTGCCGTCAGCCGCCCACTCAGATAGGCGCCGGTATCGACACCTATACGACGTGAATCTTTATGGGGCGTGCGCGTCGGCGTGTGTCCGTGAACAATTACAGCGCCGAGGGCGCGGCCATCGGCCAGGAACTCATCACGTATCCACAACAGGTCGCGCTCTGTCTGCTGGTCGAGCGGGACGCCGGGGCGAACGCCGGCGTGGACGAAGAGGTAATCGCCAATGCGGACGCTGAGATCGAGATTGGTGAGGAATTGCAGGTGTTCGGAGGGCATCGCCTTGTTAAGCGCTTCGGACGCTGCGGCCCATTCATCCTGGGAAGTGCGCGTGCGCGGCGGGCGTACGCCGTAGGATACCAGCGTTTCCACGCCACCGAATTCGGCCCAGCGGGGACCGATCGACGGATCGGTCATGAACTGAAGCATGGCCGCTTCGTGATTGCCTTTGAGAAAATATGTCTCGAATGGGGACATCAACTCGCCCATCAGGACATCGATAACGTCCTTCGACTGGAAGCCGCGATCGACGTAATCACCCAGCATGACAAGGATAGGACGGCCCTCGAAGCCGCCGCGGGCGATGTCTGCGTGCAGGTCCTGCAGCAGGCGCACGAGCAGGTCGGCACGACCGTGGACGTCGCCGATCGCGTACACCCTCCGACCGGTGGGAACGAGCGCGGGAGGCCCTGGAATATGGACTTCTCTGGTTAGCGAGGGCGGTTCGGGCGGCGAAAAAACGCGCGCGACACGGCGGCCGAAAGCGACCAGCACACCGCCGGTCGTTCGTGCGAGGCTGGAAACTGCCTCGAGGACCCGCGGTTGCGGACGTGTCAACCTTAACTCCTGTTCCGGCCCGCCACCCAGAGCAGGCGCGGCCCCCATACCACGCAACAGGCGAGCCAACCCGCCCAATGTTCCCCGCACAAGCGCGTCAGCCGGGTCACATACGGGCGGTCCGGATACGGTTTGTATCGCGTTTCCGGGGCTCATGTCGCCATTGTGCTCCCTGAATTGCGCCGCATGAAAACGGTTCAACCCTCGCGTGCATGGTTAATGCAGTTGCGCGACAGTCCGATGCATTCCATTGCAGCGGCGCCGGGCCACAAGGCCCGTACCTTGCAGACTTTTCGCGCATGACGCGTATTGCCTTCTTCGGACATGACGCCGCTGACGCCGCTGTTCGGCGGCGGGTGCAGGGGTTTAGGGATGACGGCCTCGACGTCATCGGCTTCACCATGCGTCGCAGGGACGATGTGCAGGTCGACTGGGAGAATGTCGATCTGGGGCGGACGTTCGATGGCGCTTACAGCCAGCGCATCAAGTCGATCTTCAGCGGAGCAAAACGCGCGGCGGCGCAGCGCGACCTGCTTGCTTCGGCAGACGTGATCTATGCCCGCAATCTGGACATGCTGGCGACGGCATTCCTGGCGAAGCGATACGCCGGGCTGAAGACGCCGGTGATCTATGAGGCGCTGGACGTTCATCGGTTGTTGACCAGGAAAGACCTGATCGGGCTGGCGCTTCGGCGTATCGAGGGCGCGCTGCTGGGCCGGACGAAGCGGTTGGTGGTTTCTTCACCCGGGTTTCTGGAAAATTACTTCGAGGTACGGCACCGTGGACGCTACCGGCCGTGGCTGATCGAGAACCGGCTGGCGGCCGGCGCGGACTATGGTGTTCGGCCCGGTCGGGACGACGTGCTTTCCAAAGCAACTGAACCGCTGCGGATTGGCTGGATCGGCCGGCTGCGTTGTACGCGCAGCCTTGAGCTGCTCACTGACCTGGCGCGGAAGCTCGGGCCGCAGGTTCGCATCATGATGCATGGCATCGCATCGCCGGAAGAAATTCCAGACTTTCATCAGCGTATTCAAGGACTTGATAACGTTGAGTTCCGGGGGCGTTATCGCGCGCCGGAGGACCTTTCGCAGATCTATGGCGAACTCGACCTGGTATGGGCGGGCGATTTCATGGAGGCGGGGTACAACTCCGTCTGGCTGCTGCCGAACCGGCTGTATGAGGGCGGCTACTATGCCGTTCCATCAATAGCGCCCGAGGGTACTCAGACGGCAAAATGGATAAACGCGCGGGCGGCCGGCTTCACCCTTGCGGAAAGTCTCGCCTGCACCGTGCCCGGACTTGTCCGTACACTGATTGCGGATCGGGGAGCGATCGCGGTGAAACGCTCGCACCTGCTCGATCTACCGGAGTCGACGTTTGTAGCGCCTCGTGGGGAGCTTGCCGCCATGATCGCGGATACCTTGCGCGAGGCGGGCACGGGCGGGACGCTTAACATGCATCATGCCGACGCACGCGAGACGAGAAAAGCGGCCGAATGAATCGCCGCGGTTAAACCGTGACGCGAGTGGAATTATCGATCCGCTCGCGCACCAAATGGACTCGTACTTGCGTTGATCTAGCTTTCCTTCGGGGCCTTGAGGCGGACGGATTATGAACCAGATTCCCACGCAGGCAGACATGGGTTGGGGCAAGTCCCGATCGCGCGTCAAAGTGCTTGTGCGCATCCGCTTGCGTGACGTGCTCCCGCCCCTGGCGGCAGTGGCGGTTCTGACGCTGGCGCACTTTGCCTATGGCGCTGTGCAGCCGATAGCCGCTCTGCCTCTTTCCGGGTTGCTGATTGCCGTTGCGATCGCCGCGCTGTTCGCGGCGGGGCCGCACCATGCGACGCCGGGAATGATCGCGGGAGCGGCTGTGATTGCGGTGTTTGGCGCAACCGGCCTTGCCGGACCGCTTTATCGTTCAGCGCCGCATCTCTCGATCCTGTTCGCGGCGGGTTCCCTTTGGGTGGTTGGATACATCGCCTCGCGGCATCGTCGTGCGCTGGATCTTGCCTGGGGCGCGCTGATGTGGGGCGCGATCGCCTACTGCGCCTGGATGTTCGTTCTGCATGTCATGGCGATTCCGTCGGGTGACAATGTGTTTGCCCTGGCGTTTTCGACCCCGGCAAACGCATCCCTGCTTTTTGGCCTGTTCGCTACGGTAAGCATGAGCAGGATCCTGCACATCATAAAGCAGATGGACGCCGAGGCGCTGCCGCGACCGCAGATGATTGAACAAATGCTGCGCCGGGGCCTTTCGGGCCTTCTGCTGCTTGGCTTTTCGTTGACCTGCCTGTCGATCGTCGGCTCGCGGCCGGGGATCCTGCTGACGCTTGGGGTGCTTGTCGGGCTGATGTGGTGGGACACGCTCGCAATCTCCACGCGGGAGCATCGCGGAATACCGATGCGGCTGGCGGCCTTGCTGGCGCCCGTCATCGCGATTGGCCTTGCCGGATGGGGCGTCGGCCTTGGCTGGATCAATGACGAGACCATCACGCCGGGGATTGGCCAGTCTGACATAATGCCGAACTTGCAGCGCCTTCAGGCCTATATGGGCGCGTGGATGGAAAGCCCCGCCTTCGGACATGGCCTTGGTTCCATAGGCGCCGAGGGCGACAAGGCCATGACGTTGTTCAACGCCAAGGTCATGCGAGCGCCGGGAGATGCTCACAATGTTTTCGTGACGTGGCTGGTGGAAGCGGGAATCGTTGGCCTTGCTCTGCTCGTGCTTGTGCTGGGCGCGATGTACACGCGCATCTTCGCCGCATTGAAGTCGCGTCGCACACCACGCACATTTCTTCGTCTTTCCGTTGCGGCGGGCGCGCTCATGTTTCTTCATGGCGTGACAGATTCCTCACTCGACCTGCCGAGCGCCGTGTGGCTATACGCGCTGCTTCTCGGCGCCGCGTGTGGCGTTGCAACGGGACGCCGCATCGAGACGCGCGCCGGCGAAGAATAGGAAACGAATGACAGCGCTGATTGCTGCCATTGCAAACCTCAAGGGCGGCGTCGGCAAATCGACGACGACCGTGATGCTGGCTGATGGGCTTGCGCACTATTACGGCATGAACGTGCTGGTCATCGATCTCGACGCGCAAGCCAACTCCAGCCAGATGCTGCTGACCGAGCGCGGCGTGCAGGAGGCGTCGGATCAAGGAAAGGGCGTGCATCACGTCCTGGCAAGCTTCATGGAAGGCAAGCCGCCATCGGCTGCGCCCTTCATCATGCCCAACGCTGTGACCCTTGAAGAGCTGCGTCGCGCAGAGGAGCAGGATGAGCGAAAAGGCTGGATTTCCAGCCTTCCCGCGCACCCGCAGCTGCGCATGCGAGAGCTTGGGCTGGAAGAGGAATGGTATTCCGGAACGGGCACGCCCACGACGCTGTCGGTGGCGCTGTCGAAGTTCTTTCGCGAAGCATTTGAGCCGCTGCTGCCGCTGTACGACATCATCCTGCTGGATTGCCCGCCGCATCTTTCTCCGCTGGCGCGCGCCGGACTGTCGATTGCGGACGTGTTCGTTACGCCGACCATCGCGGACTCGGTTTCGACCTGGGGAACCAAACAGTTCTCGGAGTGGGTGGGCAAGTTCGTCGCGCCTGACTTGCCGCAGCGCAACTTCGTGCTGATCACGCGCTTCCGTGACACAAAGTATGCGCGCTCGATCGCGTCTGACCTGCGCGAGATCTATCTCAAGGATCGATGGTTTGGGCCGACAATCCCGGAATCGGTGCATGTTCTCAATGCAATGGATCGCGCGGCGCCAGACAGCTATGACACGTTCCGCGGAAAGTATGCCGGCGTGACCGGCGATGTTCGCCGGCTGGCCGAGCGCTTTACCGATTTCATGACACAACGCACGGGTGCGACATGGGCGAAGGTCCGGGACTGACGCCGGTCGAGTATCTCGATCGCTTCTTCGACGAGCTGCGCATGGAAGTGCGCTCCAACCCCAAGCTGGCGGCGAGGCTGGTGAAGGCATTGGGGGGCAATGTGGTGTTCGAGGACGAGGCAAAAGCCGAAGTCGCAAACCCCTATGCGCTCGCCGCCGGACCGAAGGCGAAATTTCTTTCCGTGTTCGGCGCAATGAAGCTGGGCGAGATCAAGAAGGTTCTCAAGGAGAACAATCTCGCGACACGCGTGGACATGAACGGCAGGTCCGCAGGCGAGCTGGTTGAAATGATGTATAGCCGCGCCGCTATGAAGGTGCAGGAACGCAAGAGTTCGGCGTTCTAGAGCTTCTGCCCCTTCAGCATCTGCCGGAAGAAGCCGGCGGACCATGACATGTGCATCGTCGCCGAAGCTGCGCCTGCCAGAAGCCCGCAAACCGACTTGTGCTTGATCGCTACGGCGATGGAAGCGAGCGCCAGCGCCGCGAGATAGCCGCCCGGCAAGATCAGGCTAAGCGGATTGACGGGAGCGAGCGCGAGGCCGGCGATGCAGGCCACAAGTGTTGCCGGCGGAACAAGCTGGCGAAGTTTCGGTTTCTCGCCGTGCTTCATCAACGTGCGCGCGCGGCCTTTGCCATAGTTGAAATACTGCCGCGCCAGCGAACCCACCGTGTCGCGCGGGAAGTAAACGAGCCGGATGTCGGCATCGAGAAAGATCTGACCGCCTGCCTGGCGCAGGCGGGTGTCGAATTCGGCATCTTCGTTATGCGAGAACGTCTCGTCATAGCCGTTCACACTCAGGAACGCCGCGAGGTTGAAACCAGCGTGGTGGCCGTGGTCCACGAACATCGACTTGCGCCCGCCACGATGCGCCGAACCGCCAGAGCCGAGGGGCGTATCGACAATCCAGGCGTTGGCTTTCTGAAAGCAGGTTTTGCCAGCCGCATCCATCGGCACGACGATAGATGCAACGCCGCGCGACCCAAGCGAATCCGCGATCATCATCACATAGCCGGACGGGTAGATTGCGTGCGCATCGCAGCGCACGAGAATGCTTCGCCCCTGCCCCGCTTCGCGAGCTGCAAGATTGACGGCAGCCGATTGCAGTTTTTTCGGATTGGCAAGCAGGCTGAGGTTCGGGAATTCGGCGCTGAGATCGTTCACGATCTCACGCGTGCGATCGGTGCTGCCACCGTCCGCGACGACGAAGCTTGCCTGGGCCAGCCGCGCGTCGCCGCTTATCAGCGAACGGACGCAAGTTTCGATGTGGGCGGCTTCATTGAGGACCGGAATGACAACGAGCACGTCCGCGCCAGCCACGGCGGCGTTAACCGTTCCCGGCTGTTTCGGCGGCGTTTCAACGCGTGTTGTCGTATCCATGGCGATCGCAGAGCAATTCTTCTGCCGGATCGCGTCAGGTCGCCTGAGCAGCCTTCGGGGCCCTGGCCTGTGACGCGGGCCCGATGTCCCAGGTCCTTGCCGGTGTGTTAACGGCGGCGCGGTAGGCGTCGAACGGGATGCCGTTCTGGCGCGCTTTTATGCGCATTTCCGCCAAGAATTCAGCGTTTGGTCCAATCCAGCGCAGCACGTCTGCCTGCTCGAACGCGCGCTTGCGCAGCGGCTCGGGGATCGCGGTCCAGTTCGCAAGCACGAAGTTAAAACGCCATCCGATCAGCGTATCGTCGCAAAGCGGGCATGCATCCATCGATCGCGTCAGCGCATTCAGCGACGCCTCGTTAACCTTGCCCGAAGCGCGGCGCGTTTCGAGATAAGCCAGCTGCGCCCACGCAAAGGCGCGAGAGGGATCGAGTTCGGTCGCGCGGCTGGCGGCGACATAGGCAGAGCCGGTATCGGCAACCGACATCTGCATTCCAAGCTCTGCGATGGTTTCGACATAGTCGGGCGATGTCGATTGCGACCAGTCCTGCTCGATGGCGCGCGAGACGCTGGCGTCATCGGACTGAACCAGGATTACTGTTTCGGCTTCTTGAAGAGTGAAATGCGAGATCGGAGCAATCGCGGCGACGCCAGCGGTCAGCAGCGCAATCCACATGAACACGCCGCCGGCCTTCCTGGCCCCTGACTCAACGCGCGCGGCGGCGGGTGCGGCGGCAGCCGCACCTTGCACGATGATCTTGTCGAAGGACGTTGTGTCGGCCATCGCCAGCAGCTCCCGCTCAAATACTAGCGCTCGAAGCGCTGCTTAATCATCCGCACTCGCCTGCGACGTGCTGCCATTCCCGCGTCAGGGGTAGGCGCTGAAGGCGTTCGGGGTGTTTCGAACTCAGGCACCGGCGCCCCCGTAAAGCTCGAGAGGGGCCTTGCCTGTGGCGGCGCCCATGACGCCGGCGTGCAGGCGCGATCGCACGACCGCCCTGCGCCAGCGGGCTGGAGACCAGAAGGTGAGACCCGCAGTGACGAGGCAGAATGCCATCTTCGCCAGCGACATGCCGATCAGCACCGGCTTCGATTTACCATTGCGGATTTGGAGCAGCCCCCAAGTCTGACCGGCTCGATAAGCCCTTGTTTTCAGCCATTCCAGTGTGGATCGCGCTGGCGGGATGGGTTCGTCGACAATGGCGTTGCTGGCGTAGGTCATGGTGACGCCGGCGCGCTGGAGTTGGGCAAAAAAGGTGGTGTCCTCGCCGCCGGAGCGGCCGAACGCCGGATCAAAGCGAAGAGCGCCGACAGCGTCGCGGCGCATCAGCACGTTGCAGGTGTAGCCGCCAACGATCTCGCCATTGCGGATCGGCGGGGGTGTCGAGTGCATGTCGGCGGCGGGCATCCAGCCAGGTGCGTCGGGCGCGTAGGCCGCTATGACCCGGCCGAACACGACCCCGGCCCCGGTGGCTTCCTGGTTGGATATCAGCTGCGCCAGCCAGTCTGGGCGCGCGGTTTCATCATCGTCGATGAACGCCACCAACGGCGCGCGGGCGGCGTTGAGGCAGGCGTTGCGCGCTACGGAGATGTTGCGTGCCGGCGCGTGGATGTAGAGGCCGTTCAGACCGAGTTTGGTAAACGCGGCTTCCACGGTCCCGCGGGCCGATGGTGTGTCATCGTTGTCGGCCACGATGACACGCATGCGCCAGCCCGGCGTTTCCAGCTTCGCCAGCGAGGCGAGCAGATCGGCCACAGACGCGCGGCGAAACGTGCAAACACACACGTCGATATCGCGGACAGTCGCGGGGTTAATAATAGAATCCTGCATGCGACGTGATGGCTGCAAGCCACGCGCCATTCCGGGACGGTGGTTAAGACGTCGCCTTCGGACGTTGTTTCAACCAGCGGCCGGCAAGCCAGCATAGGGTCGCCCAAGCGGCGCCGGCGGACCAGCCGGCCAGGACGTCTGTCGTCCAGTGAACGCCAAGATAGATCCGGGTGACGCCAACGATCAGGACCAGCGTGATCGCCGCGGACATCACAAAGATGCGCAGGGCCCTTCCCTTGGCGGCTTGCGCCAACATGGCTCCGAGCGTCAGGAAGACGACCGCCGACATGAGCGCGTGTCCGGATGGGAAACTGGCGTTCAGGACTTCCGATGCCCGATAGATTTCCGGGGGGCGTTCGCGACTGAAGAACTCCTTGAGCGACTGGCTGAGCGTCAGCCCGCCAGCGAACGCTACGACGATGATCCCCGCCTCCAGGCGCTTGCGCTGCAGGACCAGAAATCCCCCGACGAGGAGCGAGATCGTGGCCAGCACCGCCACACTGCCGAGCGCGGTGAGATCCGCCGCGGCATGGTCGAGCCAGAAGGGGCCGATTGGGTCCGCCGGATTTCCTGCGTCCGGGTGAAGGGCCTGCAGGACGGCCATGTCGAAGCCATGCGCTTCGCCTTCGGACATTTCGTCGGCAATGCCGATGAAGCCAAGTAGCGCCGCCGCGATCACGGCCAGCGACGCGACCAGCACAAACTCGGCGCGCACGAAGGACCAGACCGCGTTGGGAATGTTTCGATAATCGGTGCTCATCCACGTCATCCGCCAACGAAACGCCGCCGCCGTCAAATGTTTCCAATCACATGTTCAGTTGCTGAAACCCGAACCGTGTTCCCGCGTTGGTCAAAAGCTTACCCACCAGCAAAGGAAATCCCATGACCACGCCAGCAGGACACACCAGCGCAATCCGTGCGTCGAAAGTGATCGGTACCAGCGTTTACAACGGCGCCGGCGAAAAGATCGGCAAGGTCGAGGATGTTGTTCTCGACAAGCAATCCAACAATATCATGTTCGCGGTCGTCGGCTTCGGCGGCTTTCTCGGCATGAACGAGAAGTATCACCCTCTTCCCTGGTCCACGCTCGATTACCAGAAGGGCAAGGAGGGCTACGTCGTCAATCTGAGCAAGGAGCAGCTTGAAGCTGCCCCCGCGCAAGGCATTGACGAACTGACGCGCGATGACGGCGATGGCCTGCGCGATAGCGTGTACGATTACTACAAGGCGCCGCGTTACTGGTCGTAGAGCGCCTTCATCATCGGATTGCGAACCTTGGGTCCACTTAGATCGCAATCCGAAGAGCCGGGCGGAGGTGCAGCCCGCCCTGTTCGAAAAAGGCCCGGGAAGCGCAAGCTTCCCGGGCCTCCTTTCGTCACGTCGGAGGAGAAGTAGTGACGATCAGTTTGCTGCCACAGGAGCGGCGGCGTCCTTGTTCCATTTGTAGATGCGATTGACGACGCAAGGCCCATCATAGCGCGCGTCGGTCACGAGTTGATCGCCAGAGGTAAGGCATGAGCCGCCGCCAACGCGCGACACCAGACCGATTGATAAGAATGCATTATCCGGCTGGCAGGTGCCGGAAAGATCGAGCTTGTATTCGTCGCCCACGCCCTTCTCGACGATGATTGAGCGCCTGTCATTCTCGCGCCAGTTTCGGATCTGTGACTGGAAGCAAATGTTCTTCACCTGCTCGCCCTGTCGCGGGTCCGGCTTGGCGTCAGCGGTTTGAGTGGGTGCGCTTGAACAGGCTGCGGCGATGAATGCGGTCGCGGCGCAAACTGCCAAGGTGGCTTTGGAAGCAATCTGCATGAGCATTTCCCTTTTCAGGACCTTCAGAATGAATCGTCCCATCTGAACGGCCAGTGAATGGACTCTATACGAGATGGGGACGGTTTCGGGGCAGGACGACCACGAGCCCCAAAATGTTGCCTGTTATGCCCTCACTTCGCGGAGGGTCGAACCGAAGTGGGAACCGGCGAGTTCCCTGAGGCGTTAGCTGTCTTGGGCCCAAAGGCGATCAACGACATGGCAAGACGTAAGCGGCGAGCTTCCGGATTTGAGTCGATACCCGTGCGGGAGCCGTTCCTGCTTGTGGAACAGCATCCGCAGCTGGTTACGGCCATCTGCCTCAGCATCATGGCGGCGCTGGCCATCTGTGTCGCTCTTGGCGCTGGCCAGGCCTTCCTGCTTCCGATCGCGGTAGCTTTGGTATTCAGCGTCATCCTGGCGCCGCTGTGCAGCCGGATCGAATGGTTCAGGATTCCCCGGCCCGTCGCCGCGCTGATGGCGCTGATCATCGCCGGCGGCATTGCTTATCTTGCATTCTCATTGATTGCCCAGCCCGCCGCGAATTGGATGGAGAATGCTCCGCAGACAATCCAGCGCGCAGAAAAACAACTCCGCAAATTGCAGGAGCCGTTGAAGCCCCTCACCGACATCTCCAAAGAGGTCCAAGATCTGCAGATCGTGCCGCAGGGCAGCACTCCGGCATCGCGAACGGTCGTGATGCAGCAGCCAGGCCTTGCGCAATCCGTGCTCGCATCGGTGCAAACGGCCGTTGTCCAAACCGGCTTCATTTTCATCCTGTGCTATTTCCTGCTGATCACGCGCGGCGAGTTCCGGATCAAATTCATCGCCTTTCAGCCAACGCTAAGAGATCGCGTCCGTGCAGCTCGTGTTTTCCGCGATGTGGAGAAGCGGGTCTCGGGCTACATCGTTACCTTTTCCATGATCAACGTTGTTGTCGGCATTGGAACCGGCCTGGCCTGTTGGCAACTTGGCCTGCCCGAACCGCTGATGTGGGGCGGACTGGCGACACTGTTCAACTTCGTCCCCTTCCTCGGTCCCGCAATCATGATGGGCTTGCTGGGCCTTGCCGGCCTCGCGACGTTCGAAACGCTGGTTGAAGCGTCTTTCCCAGTTCTTGCCTTCATGGGCATCTCGTTCCTGGAAGCAAACCTCATCACGCCTACAATCGTGGGCCGGCGAATGACGCTCAATCCACTTGCCATCATTCTCGTTGTCAGCTTCTGGATATGGCTGTGGGGGCCGGTCGGCGGCGTAATCGCCCTGCCCTTGTTGATCATGTTCAAGGTGATCTGCGACCATACGCCGGCCTTGCGTGTGGTTGGGGCGCTGATTGGGGCGCCGCTGACGCGCGTTGCGAAAATGGAGAATGAGACAATCCCGATCGCACCGCCCCCAGCGATCATCGAGGATTCCGCCCCTTCTGTTGAGAACGATCCGCCGCCGCCTGCGCCAGAGCCTCAACTACCGCTGCGTCCCATCACCGGCATCGCCTAGCCCAGCGGCTTGACGAAATGCTTCGGCGTAGTGATCACGCTTGCATGCAGATCCGCCTTGAGCATCATCCGGAGCCGGTTCTCACGCCTATCACCCCCTGGGTCCACAAAGGCGTCGACGCAGCTTATTACACGGCGACGGTGTTCGACCCGCCGAGGCCGAAGCCGGTACTCGGCAAAGGTTATCCGCTCTGGGTGATCGAGCATCGGGGCCGCTCTCTCTTCTTCTCATCACCCGAAGAGATCGCGCACGTCATCGACATTCTCGGCCGCAAGATTCTCCCCGTTACGCGCGATCTTGGCCAGCCCTATCGCGCCGTGAACTCGCACTGGCTCTCTCGCCTGCATGCCAGCTTCAAACCCTGGAAAGTGCGGCAGGAACTGGTGAAACGCTTGAAGCAAGCGCCGCCAGCCTAACCCGCCGGGCAAGCGGGACCCGACGGGCTCATAACTTCAAGCGAGGTCAATGGCGCGCCCACCTTGGCAAGAATGCCGGGCGCCGTTTCGCTTGTCAGTTTCTCGCACGCCTCGGGAGCTAGATCGCGGTTCAGAAGAACCTGCACCGGGTTTTCGCCAAACGGATCCAGGATCACGCTTTCCACAACTTCGTCCTTGTCCACCGCCGCCACAGCTGACTGCGGAACAACCATGAGCCGCTGCCTTTCCGGCATCCATCCCACCGCCGAATTGCGCGTCACGAAAATCTGCAGGTTCATGTCCTCCCCGGGGATCACCTCCCCCGCGACGGTGCGTACCGACTGTCGAAGCCGGAAGTCAGCAGACCTGTCTGTGTAGAGGCGAACAGGAAGCGCCAGGGATTCCCCCGGAGGAATTTCCGCCATGAACGGGACGACGGCGACGTAGCCCTCGCGATCGGGGTCGAGATAGAGGTCGTAAGTTTCGATCATCGGCGCCGCGACGACGGCGTCAGGGCGACGATTCGAAACACGTGTTCGAACGGCCAGCGTCTCTGTCTTGCCATCGCGACCATAGCCCAGTTCACCGATAGCGCAGACAAAATCGGCGTCGCCGAAGCCGGCAGGTATTTTGTCTCCGATATTGAATACCGCCGTGTCCGCATCGAACACTGCTTCGATGCTGATCGGCGCAACATCGATCCGTCGTGAAGGTTTGGCGCAAGGCTCGGACACAGAAATGTCACCTCGCCAGACGTTGCGCGCGCGGTCAAAGTTGCTTTCCGGCAAACCCCACGCGCTTATCGTCAGGCGCGGAGCTTCCAGCTTGCTCCAGCCCTCATTCATCATGCGTACCACATGGTAATCCAGCTGGTTCTCACGCAACACAGGCAGGGGCGACAGGTCCGGCTCGGCCTTGATCACCTCGAACTGGATCTCGTTGATGATGACCGGCGCGGCGCTGCTGTTCGTCACCCGCACAGTCAGCACCGGCATTGGCGACGACAGTGGCGAACTGCCGGAGAACTCCAGCCCATCAATCCGCTTCTCGACGCGCATCCGGTCCCGATATGGCATGTCCGCGCGGATGGAGAGGCGGCGGTCAGCGCCGCGCTCGGTCTTGAACTGTGTCTGCGTGATCCACCGGGCGGCGACCGGCTTCTGTTCGACGAGAGAGACTGAGGACGACACACCGGCGAGCGAAGAGGCGCCTTTCGGCCACGCAGCAAACACCAGCATCGCCAGCACAAGCGCCCCAGCCCCCAGCGGCATGGCCAGCGCCGTCATCCCTTTCCGTCCGACGGCCGATCCCGGCAGTTTCAGCTGGTCTATCAGTTCGCGCGCATCGCGCGCGAAGGTCGTATGATTGATGAAAACCGCGTTGTGGCGCACCAACTGCCGGATGTCCTCAGGCAGGTCCTCCGCGCGCGGCATCGACGCGCCATCGACCAGCACCGGAATAACCCTCACGCCGGCCGCTAGGGCGATGCTGACTTCGAGCCGTATGAAATCCCCCGGCAGATCGATCCGCCTCTGTCCCTGCGCCGTTGCTGCATTCAGCCAGTTGGCGCCTATCACGGCGAGAAATATGTCCGAGGACCTGATCGTCGTGTCGATCTTGCGGACGAAATCCTCGCCCGGCGCAACGCTGTCGACATCGACAAAAACGTTCTCACGCCCCACGCGCGAGGCCAGCGCATCTGCTATGCGGCCCGTGACATGGGCGGCGTCATCACGCCTGTAGCTGACGAATATCCCGGCCACGGCCGTATCTCCCCGACCGGGAGATAGTGCATGGCGCGCGCACCGATGCAAACGGCGCGACGTCATACAGCCCAACGCTACGTAAATATCAGCCGACGATCAGCTTCAGCGCCCGCTCGTCGCCCCGGCCGAGCGCCTTGATGGCGCTTGCCGCGATGGAACGTGCATCCAGACCGGCCAGCTCGTACATTTTCTCGGGCGTGTCATGGTCCTGGAAGATATCCGGCAGCGTCAGCGTACGGATGCGCAGGCCGGCGTCGAGCAGGCCGCGTCCCGCCAGAGAGTGCAGGACGAATGCGCCGAAGCCGCCGACAGCGCCTTCTTCGATCGTGATAAGCACTTCATGGTTCTTGGCGAGCTGCGCCAGCAAGGCTTCATCCAGCGGCTTGGCGAAGCGCGCGTCGGCCACCGTGGTCGAAAGGCCCTGCTTCTCCAGCATGTCGGCGGCGACCAGACATTCCGCGAGACGCGTGCCGTAGGACAGGATGGCGATAGACGTGCCTTCCTTGATGATGCGGCCCTTGCCGATCTCCAGCGGTTGCGGATCAGCCAGCAGCGGCAGGCCAACACCCTCGCCGCGCGGATAACGGAATGCGGATGGGCGATCATCGATCACGTGCGCCGTCGCCACCATGCGCTGCAGCTCGGTTTCATCCGCCGCAGCCATCAGGACGAAACCTGGCAGCGCGCCAAGGAAGCCGATATCGAACGTACCCGCGTGAGTTGCGCCGTCCGCGCCGACCAGACCAGCGCGATCCAGTGCGAAGCGCACCGGCAGCTTCTGGATCGCAACATCATGCACGACGCTGTCATAGCCGCGCTGCAGGAACGTGGAATAGATCGCCGCGAACGGCTTCATGCCATCTGCGGCCATGCCGGCGGCGAATGTAACCGCATGCTGTTCAGCGATGCCGACATCGAAGCAACGATCGGGAAACTTAGCAGCAAACGCATCAAGGCCCGTGCCCGATGGCATGGCGGCTGTTACCGCAACGACCTTCGGGTCTTTCTCGGCGATGCGGACCATCTCCTGCGAGTACACCTTGGTGTAGGAAGGCGGCCCCGCCTTTGGCTTTGCCTGCTCGCCGGTGACGACGTTGAATTTCGAGACGCCGTGATACTTGTCGGCTGCGCTTTCGGCCGGGGCATAGCCCTTGCCCTTCTGCGTGACGACGTGGACCAGCACGGGGCCGGTCTCCATGTCGCGCGCATTCTCCAGCACATCGACCAGCGTGGAAATGTCGTGCCCGTCGATCGGCCCGACATAGTAGCAGCCCAACGAGTCAAACAGGTCGCCGCCCATCGTGAAGTTGCGCACCGAATGCTCGGCCCGCTTGGTCCATCCTTCGAGACCGATCTTGCGAACGAGACGCTTGGCGAGGTTGCGAACCTTGCGGTAGCCCTTCGACGAGACTGTCCGCGACAGATAATGGCTCATCGCCCCGACCGGCGGAGCAATCGACATGTCGTTGTCGTTGAGGATGATGATCATGCGCGTGTGCATGCCGCCGACATTGTTCATCGCTTCATAGATCATGCCGGCGCTCATGGCGCCGTCGCCGACGACCGCGATCACGCAGTTCTTCTGGCCCTGCAGGTCGCGCGACACCGCGAACCCGCTCGCCGCCGAGACCGAGGTGCCCGCGTGCGCGGCGCCGAATGGATCGTACACGCTCTCGTCGCGCTTGGTGAAACCGGAAAGACCGCCGCCCTGGCGAAGCGTACGGATACGGTCGCGGCGGCCGGTGAGGATCTTGTGCGGATAGGCCTGGTGGCCGACGTCCCAGACGATCTTGTCCTTGGGCGTGTCGAACACGGCGTGAAGCGCGACAGTCAGCTCGACCACGCCGAGCCCGGCGCCGAGGTGGCCGCCCGTTGTCGAAACCGCATTGATGGTCTCGGCGCGAAGCTCATCGGCGATCTGTCGAAGGTCGGCTTTGGACCGGCCCTTCAAATTGGCCGGACTCTGAATCTCGTCCAGCATGGGCGTTTGAGTGGTCATGGCCTGTGTCTCGTCCCGAATACGGGTCAATTAGTGGCGGCGATTGAGCACAAAGTCGACCGTATGCAGCAAAGATGAGGCCCGGGATCCGAATGACGCCAGATGCTGTTTCGCCTGTGCGGCGAGATAGCGCACCCGATCCTGAGCTCCTTCAACCCCCAGAAGAGAAACGAAGTTCTTCTTCCCTGCCGCGACGTCTTTGGCCGTGGCTTTGCCCAGAATTCCAGGGTCGCCCTCAACGTCCAGCAGGTCGTCCACGATCTGGAACGCCAGCCCCAGATCGTTGGTGTAACCCGAAATCGCGTGCCGCTCGCTGTCCAGCGCCCCGCCGAGCAGCGCCCCGACCTCCCCCGCCAGCGTGATCAGCGCCCCGGTCTTCAGACGCTGCATTCGCGTCATGACCTGCAGCGGCTCTTCATCATCAAGCGCCGGATACATATCGATCATCTGTCCGCCGACCATGCCCCGCGCGCCGGACGCCAGCGCCAGCCGCTCGACCAGCTTGCACCGCATCAGCGCATCGCGATGCGTCTCAGGCGAAACCATGATCTCGAAAGCCAGAGCCTGTAACGCGTCGCCCGCCAGCACGGCCGTCGCCTCGTCGAACGCCTTATGCACGGTCGGCTGGCCGCGCCGGTAGTCGTCATCGTCCATGCACGGCAGATCGTCGTGGATCAGCGAATAGGCGTGCATGCACTCGACCGCCGCCGCGCCGCGCAGCAGCGACTTCTCCTGCGCGCCAAACATACGGCCGACTTCGATGGTGATGAACGGACGCAGGCGTTTGCCTTTGCTCAACGCGCCATGCCGCATCGCTCGCATCAGCTGAGCCTCAGGCCCCGACGCCGGCGGGATCAGCTGGTCAAGCGCCACCGTGATACGGTCAGCCACCTCATTGAGGCGCTGCTCGAAGTCTGGATCGAGCTTAGAGGTCATCAGCTCTCTCAACACCCTTCGGGCCATCCGGCCCCAGTACGATCTTTTCGACCTTCAGTTCCGCTTCCTTGAGCTTGGCTTCGCAATGCGCCTTCAGCGCTGCGCCACGTTCGTAGATGCGGATTGAATCTTCCAGAGGCACGTCGCCGGCTTCCAGCTTGTGAACAATCTGCTCGAGCTCGCGCAGCGCATCCTCGAAACTCATCGACGCAATGTCGGCGCTGGCCTTTGGCTCTGGCATCCGGTTCTCCAAAAAGTGCGCCAACATAGGCGCATCAACGTGGGAGGCAAGCGCGCCCTATAGGGCCTGAAACGGCGTCATCCCAACACTTTCTCAACCGCAAAATTGTGGATCGCAACGCCGCCGATTTCCATCTGCCGGCGCGAAAGCTCCACGAAGCCGCGCTTCAGGAAAAATCGCCGCGCCGCTTCACTGGCCTCCGAATAAAGCCGCGGCATCTCCCGCGCCCGAGCCGCAGCCTCCAGTGCTTGATAGAGCAGCGAAGCCACGCCGGAGCCTGAAACCTCAGGCGCACAGTAAAGCAGGTCAATATGGCCGTCGACCTCCAAGTCTATCAGGCCGACCGGCTTGTCATTGTCATCTACCGCAACGAATGTCGTCCGCCCGTCCGACGCGCGAGCATCGATCTGCTCCGCGGTTGGCGTCAGCGCCGCCCACGCAGCTACCTGCTCAGTCGAATAGTCCTTTGGGCCAATCTCTTCCACGGAGCGTCGGTAAAGAACACAGACGGCCGCTGCATCGCGCGGCTCATAGAACCTGATCTTCATGACATTGGCCGGCGCGGAGCGCTCAACCCTTCTTCTGATAGATACGGTACGACCAGTACTTGTCGCCGCCGTCATGCACATTCGCCCAGCCGCGCTTCTTCAGCTCGGGCCGCAGCATCCTGTTGAACCAGCCATGCGCGGCCAGCACCACGTCGCGTCCCTCACCTGCCGTCTCGACCAGCACGCTCGCCGCCTTGGCTGCGCGGCGCTTCGCGTCGCGGACATGTTCTTCGCCGCCGCTATGCCCCAGCATCCAGAGCAGCCGCGCAATCTTGTTCCAGTTCTTGGGGCGCATCGTGCCGCGCATCCTCGGCGGCGGCAGCGGCGCTTCGTTGAATAGCGGATCGTGCTTCACCTCGCGCCCCCGACCGAGATGCCCCGCCGTCTGGATCGCGCGCGGACGGGCGCTGGACAGAATGATGGCATCGTCGCCGATCTGCTTCAGCAACGCCTCGGGGCAGCTCTGCCCCTCTTTCAGCGAGCTCAACTCGTAGCGCGCCCACCAGTCCTTGTAGTCGCGCCAGCCCATGGGAGGGCCTTCCTTCGGGATCACCGCAGGTCGTCCGTGACGCACCACAATGATGCGACCGGGAACGGCCGCATTCATTGCGCGTGTTTCAGGTTTGACGGCAGCGTCCATATTCCTCGGCGGCCCTGAGCCATACAGGCCCCCCGAACCGGAAGGCATCCCCTTCCCGGTGCTTAGAGCATCGCGGCGGAAATCCAAACCCGCTTCTGGAGTTCCACTGCTAACTCACAGCAAATCCTGAAGGAAATCAGATGGCCGACGCCTGAACCGCCGCCGCCAGCGCGGTCGACGTGCAGACGAGCGCCGGATCTTCCCCGATGGCGCGGGCAAGACCGCGCACTTGGTCGCGCATCCGGGTTTCGACGGCGAGAATCACATCCATCCGCCGCCGCGCCCGCCCGGCTAGCCTGGCGGCAGGACCGAATGAGCCTCGTTCCGTTGCGTGCAGCAGGCCCGCAGCCATCGCCCGCACGCCGCGTGCTGTCACGACCCCGTCGTCGACCGGCGTGAAGAAACTGGCGTAGTATTTCTTGTAGTGCCCCTCGCCCGGCCCCAGCACGGCCTGGGTGATCCCGGCGGCCGCCGCTTGCTCGAGCAGCTTTTCTTCCAGCACCAGGCCGGGGGAGCATGAGCCGAAGGCGGGATCATAGCCTGCGATCCAACCATGCAGCGTGCCGCCTGATCGCAAGCCGAACTCGGCAGCCGCCAGCTTGCCGCCGTAACGCAGCGTCGCCATCACGCCGCCAAAACTCTCGCAGGTGTGCGCCGCGCACACGTCCAGTAGCCCGCGTGTCCATTTTGCGCCCAACACATCATGCCGGCGCGTCGCGAGAAATTGGTCACGCTTCCAGGCCACCAGCGTCGCGAGATCTTCCGCGCGGGCGGGACCGAATGTGACGGTCTCCGCGCCAAAGTCCTTTTCGCCCTGCCGCGCGAGCCTGCGCATCTTCTTGAAGTGTCTGGGATAGAGATCGCGCTGCTCCTCGAGCCAAGCCGCAAATCCACCGCGCAGGTCCGCTACCGCAGACCCCTCGCGCGAACGCAGCTTTACGCCGCGCGCAACGTGCGGCTCAGCCCATCCCGTGAACGCATATGCGCCGATCCCGACCTTCGCCAGCGCACAGCCCAACATCCCGACGCCATCACGCGTTGCGATCGGCCCGTTGACATCACACATCGGGGCGCCCAGGGGACGCGCCAGCCCGGATCGTGACACCTGCATTGGCAGGATCAACTCGATGCCGCGCGCGGTGCGCGCCTGAAGAATACGCGCATCCGTTCGGAGCAAGCCAACCGCCAGCGCGAACTCGGGCGCCAGGAAAGGGCTGTCGTAGCGATCATCGCTCGCGCGCAGAACGCGCCAGGCACTGACTTCATCAGGCGTCAGCGCACCTGGATGCTTCAGAGATACGTCCATAAAACCGGCCGGCGTCTCGAGCGTCCCACTCGCTGCGACGGTTATAGCGGGGGACGCTTAAGATACGGGAAAGGCCGGCTACGAATTGACCGCTGGCGCGCCCGAAAGGCGCAAGATCAGCCGTTACAGACCCTTCCAGAGACGTCCTTCAGGGCACTCTGCGCCTTCGGCCTGCTTGCAGCCATGCAGCGTGAACAGCACGGTTTCGGCGCGACCGATCAGATAGTCGAACGGCACGAAGCCGATCGCATCGTCGCGCGTGTCCGCCGAAAGGTTCGTCGGGCGGTACGGCCAGGCTTCCGGGAACGCCGCCGCCATAGAGCGGTGGCCAGACGGTGCGCGGCTGTCTTCCGAGTTGTCGCGGTTGTCGCCCATCATGAAGACATGGCCGGCCGGAACGGTGAACACCGGTGTCTCGTCGAGATCGCCTGTGTCGGAGAATTCGTGGATCAGAAACGACTTGGTCTTGTCGCCCTCGCCTGTCGCGATCGTCTGGCGGTATTCGGTCGCCGTCACCAGCCGGTTCGAGTCATCGGGCACATAGGTCGTGGTGCGGATCTTCTCACGCGCGACTTCCGCGCCATTGAGGAACAGCTTGCCGCCCTTCACCTCGACCCGGTCACCCGGAAGGCCGATCAGCCGCTTGATCATCACGCGATCCGAATGCGGATGCTGGAACACGATCACGTCGCCGCGCTTCGGCGTTGAACCAAAAACGTTCTCGTTGGGATTATCCTTGTTGTCGCCGATCACCAGCGCGCCAAGACCGAAGGGGATCGAGTTGCGATTGTAGCCGTAGGCGAACTTCGCCACCGCCACGCGGTCGCCAACCTGCAACGCGGGCACCATCGATTCCGACGGGATCGAGCGCAGCTCATACACAAAGGTCGAGAACACCAGCCAGAACGGAACGAAGATGGCGATCGTCATCGCCGTCTCGCGGAACTCGTGGAACAGCTTGTTCTTGAGTCCCTTCTTGGGCTCGGCTTCCTGCGCCTCGTCCACCACGCCCGGCTGTTCGTTCACCGGCTGCTGCGTCGGGGTATCACTCATTTACCAGCCCTTGGCGCCCCTCTGGGGCCTTCAATTCCGCCCGCTTTGGGCTCGGCGGCTATACGTTATGCGTCTCCGTCCGCCGTCAAGTCGCCCGCCTGTACAGCGTTGTCCCATCAGACTGTACGGACGTGATCAATCCACGACCCTTCAGGCAATTCAGATGCGCGATCGTTTCGCCCGTGGCCATGCCCAGACTGTCTTTTTCGATGGCCCGGGCAAACAGGGCCGTGAACAGGTCTATGGCCCGTTTCGGCTCATCCAGCCGCGATAGCAGGCGCTTCATGCCGGTTTCATGACCGTCGATCAGCGCGTCCAGCCGTTTATGGGCGCCATAAAACGGCTCGTTATGCGAGGGCAGCGTCAGGACATCAGCCGGGACAGCGTTTTTCAGCTTCCGGCACGAGTCCAGCCAGTCCTTCAGCGGGTCCGCTTCCGGTTCCGTCGGGAACACACTCACGTTGGACGAGATACGCGGCAGGATCTGATCGCCCGAGATGAACACGTTCAGGTCCGGCTGCCACAGGCATGCGTGGTCAGGTGAATGCCCGCATCCCGTGACAATCCGCCACGTCCGTCCACCGATCGAAATCTCCTGCCCATCGCTCAGACGACGGAAGGAATCCGGCAGTTGCGATACCGCTTTTCCAAAGCCGCCAAACCGCTCGACATACTTGTCGAGATCCTCCTGCTCCCAGCCCGCAGCGCGAAAGAAGTCGATGCCCGCTTGCGGCGCCTCGCGTCCCGTGTCCGCCACCAGCATCCGGCACTGGATGTATTCCAGCCGTGTGATCCAGAGTTCGCACTGCCACTTGCGCGTCATCCATCCCGCGAGTCCGATGTGATCGGGGTGCATGTGCGTGACGATCACGCGCTTCACCGGCTTGCCGCCAAGCTCGTTCTCGAAAATCGTCCGCCAGTGACTCTTGGTTTCGGAGTTGGGGATGCCTGTGTCCACCACGGTCCAGCCGTCGCCATCTTCCAGCAGCCAGAGATTGATCCACT
>ENA-UOWO01001266-UOWO01001266.1-activated-sludge-metagenome-genome-assembly--contig:-NODE-1266-length-34205-cov-9.130864_pt1 | contig 34205 bp, 25 predicted proteins | sample MGYA00238148_ERZ761564 | MGnify/ENA primary metagenome ERZ761564 (study PRJEB28885, sample SAMN05720194) | activated sludge metagenome | isolation source: Anaerobic digester | place: USA...
TTCTTTTACCCGGATTTTTCCGAGGAAATTCATCATGAGGCCGAGTTGGTACTGAAGATCAACAAAGTAGGCAAATCCATCCCGGAGAAGTATGCGCTGGATTATATAGAGAGCATCGGGCTCGGTTTTGATTTTACAGCCCGTGACCTGCAACAGAAATGCAAAGAAAAAGGCTTACCGTGGGAAATCTCAAAAGCTTTTGATTATTCAGCGCCTATCAGTCCGGAATTTATTCCGAAAGATCATTTCGACGATCTGAGGAACATCGGTTTTCATTTAGATGTAAACGGAAAAACAGTTCAGAAGGGAAATTCAGCGGATATGATCTTCAGCTTTGAAAAGATCATTTCGTATGTTTCACAATTCATGACTCTGCGTACCGGAGATCTCGTATTTACAGGCACACCGGCCGGCGTCGGACCGGTAAAGATCGGGGATAAAATGGAAGGACACCTGAACGACCGCCTGTTGCTTACCTGTCTGATCAAATAAAAACGATCTCATCGACCACTTTGCACCCTGCAGCGGCATTTAATTTTTCCAGGATCAGGGATGAAGAATAGGTCAGTTCATTTTTCAAGGCCGGCGAATCGACTTTGACGATAAGTTTATTATTCCGGATGTACAGATTCTTAGTATGGCGGGCAATCATATTACCGACCACATTCTCCCATGAATGCAGGATTTTGATCTCGTTCAGTTTCCCTTCAAGGCGATACGTTTCAATGATCTCCCGGATCACATCTCCCAATGGCCTGTCGTTACTGCTTTTCATAACGGTTCCACCTTACCTTCACAAATAAAAAAAATACGGTGTTCAATATTAACCTCTTCAAAAAGTTTTTCGATCCTTGACCTCTGGGTATCGGATAAGAAAACCTGACCGAAACTATTTTCGCTGACCAGCCGGATAATCTGGTGAACGCGTTTATCGTCAAGCTTGTCGAATATATCATCAAACAATAAAACAGGTTTAAATCCTTTCACATCGCGTGTATAGTCGAATTGGGCCAGTTTTATGGCAATGACAAATGATTTCTGCTGTCCCTGTGAACCGAATTTCTTCAGCGGAAATCCGGAAATTCTGAATTCCAGGTCGTCTTTATGAATTCCTTGTGTGGTAAACCTTGCAGAACGGTCTTTATCGAGCGAAACGGCAAGGAGCTCACCCAGGCTCCGGCTGAACAGCTGGGAAGAATAATGCAATGTCACCGATTCTTTACCTTCGGAAATAAAGGCAAAATACTTTTGAAATACCGTGGAGAATGCTTCCAGGAATCCGGCTCTCTTTTCGTGTATTTTCTGGCCATAATCGGCCAGTTGCATGTCCAGTAATTCGATGAGGGAATGATTAAGGGCCTTCCCTTCCGATGCTTGTTTCAGAAGGCTATTGCGGCTCAAAAGAGCTTTATTGTAGCGGATTAGATCGTCCAGGTACTGTTTGTCGAACTGGGAGATCACTCCGTCGAGGTACCGCCTTCTAACCTCACTGCCTTCATTGATCAGATCACGATCATAAGGAGAAACCATGACCAGTGGGAACAATCCGATGTGGTCGGCAAGCCGTTCATACTCCTTTTGATTGATCTTAAAAACTTTCCGTTGCTCGGACCTTTGGATACAGGAAACAAGGTCGGGACTGTCGCCATTCTTCAGGTAAGTTCCGTGCAGGCTGAAAAAATCTTGATTATGCCTGATATTCTGGGTATCGATCGGGTTGAAATAGCTTTTGCAAAAGGAGAGGTAATGAATGGCGTCGAGGAGGTTTGTTTTGCCTGCGCCATTATCACCTATAAAACAATTGATTTTATCGGAAAATTGCAGCGTGGCCTCGCTGTAATTTTTAAAGTTGGTTACAGATAATTTTTGCAGGTGCATTCCGCAAAAATAATCTTAATTCGATTGTGGCTGGTGCTTTTTAGGGAAGCCGTCCATATCAATCATAACGGTAATAAAATTAGGTGACCCGGAGAGGTGATAAGCCGAACGGGCATAATTGAACTGGAATTGTTTCACCCGGATCCCGATGCCCCACGAGAAGCCAACGGTGGAAAGTTTTCCGGGGATCTTCATCTCCTGTCGTCTCTGGTAGTTATAAGATCCTTGCAGGCTGACGGTTTTCGCTATGGTGACTTCCCCTCCGAAGATTACATGCCGCATCAGGTTATCGGCAAATTCATCCACACCGCTGATCTTATTCGGTTCGCCCGTGACCGGGTCGAGACCTCCTTTGGGATTGACACTGCTTTCGTAGCGGACATCCCATTTTTCAAGGTGTGTGACCAGGGCAATGATACGAAAAGGGATGTGTTCGAATTTCTTTGAAATACCGGCCTGGATCTCGAAAGGCAAAGGCTCATGGTTACCGTTCTGGTAAGCCACAACCTGGTAACCGATATTTCTGAACAGCAATGAAGCATCAAAGAGTTCATCTTTGCTGAAATAAGAGCCTGCCACGTCAACTCCCAACCCAAAAGAATGATACGAAGCCAGTCCGGAGTAGATCATCTTAAAATTAGCGCCGATTGCCCACCTCGGGGTCAGTTTCCTTCCCCATCCGATATTGAGTGCGTATTCTCCCGCATGAAAGGTACCGTATTGATTTCCGGCTTCATCGGCTTCCTGGAACTTGCCGTAATCGATATACTGCATGGTGCCGACAAAACTCCCAGCTTTATTAAATGTCCTCCCGTATTGCACAAAACCGTAATTCACATCTGTATAATAATCGACAAAACTGAACCCTAGCTGGTTATGCATATCTTCATTGATCAATGAAGGGTTTGCCAGGGTCAAGGTAATATCATCATCGTTAATGGATAGGAAGTTGCCTCCAAGAGCGGCAATTCTGGCTGAGTTCGGCAGGTTCAGGAACTGGTAGGTGCCTTTGCCTCCCACCTGGCCGCCGGCTTGTTCCAGAATAAAAACCAGCGGAAGGACCAGGATGAAATAATGGATTAAAGTTCTCAATGAGATCAGTTTTTGGTTCCAATCCATAAACGGTAATTACTTAAAAATATTATATCCTCGCAAAACCAATTATCCCCAACTCACTATTCACTATTCCCTGAAAAGGTTAAGCGCAGCACCAGCCTTGAACCATTCAATCTGATTTTTATTATACGTGTGGTTCACCGGGAATTGATTGACCGAACCATCGGCGTGCCGGAGAACAATCAATAGAGGTTTGCCCGGAGCCATCTCTTTCAGCCCAAGGATATCCATCCGGTCATCTTCTTTAATCTTATCATAATCAGAAGGATTAGCAAATGTCAAAGCAAGCATCCCCTGCTTTTTGAGATTAGTCTCGTGGATACGAGCAAACGAACGGACCAGGATTGCCCTCACATTCAGATGGCGGGGCTCCATAGCGGCATGTTCACGCGATGAGCCTTCACCATAGTTTTCATCGCCCACAACGATTGAGCCCGTTCCGTTTGCTTTGTAAAACCGGGCAACGGCAGGCACTTCACCGTATTCACCGGTCATCTGGTTTTTCACCAGGTTGGTCTTTCCGTTGAAATCATTAATTGCGCCGATCAGCAGGTTGTTGGAGATATTGTCGAGATGACCGCGGTATTTGAGCCAGGGACCGGCCATACTGATGTGGTCGGTCGTGCATTTGCCCCGTGCTTTAATAAGCAGGTGCAGCCCTGTCAGGTCCTCGCCATTCCAGGCAGGGAACGGAGCGAGCAGCTGTAGCCGGTCGGATTCAGGGTCGACGATCACATTCACGGCGCTTCCGTCTTCTGCCGGAGGCTGATAGCCGTTATCTTGAACCGCAAAACCGTTCACCGGAAAGTCGATACCGACGGGCTCATCCAGGCTGACCTCTTTTCCTTCTTCATTGAGGAGTTTATCGGTAACAGGATTGAACTTTAAGGTTCCGGCAATGGCGAATGCGGTGACGATTTCGGGTGATGCAACAAAGCCGTGCGTATTGGGATTTCCGTCGTTGCGTTTGGCGAAATTCCGGTTAAAAGAGGTCATGATGGAATTTTTTTCCTGCTTATGGGCATTATGGCGCGCCCATTGACCGATGCAGGGTCCGCAGGCATTGGCCAGCACTACCCCTCCTATTTTCTCAAAGATATCGAGATAACCGTCTCTTTCAGCAGTAAACCGTACTTGTTCGGAACCCGGCGTAATAGTGAATTCCGATTTTGCCTTGAGCTTTTTATCGATAGCCTGCCGGGCAACGGAGGCTGCCCGCGTAATGTCCTCGTACGACGAATTGGTGCAGGAACCGATCAGGCCTACCTCCAGTTTTTCCGGCCAGCCGTTCTTTTCCACTTCCCGGGCAAATTTTGAGACGGGAGTGGCTAAATCGGGCGTAAAAGGTCCATTGATGTGAGGTTCCAGTTCGGTCAGATTTATTTCGATGACCTGGTCGAAATATTTTTCCGGATTCATATAAACTTCCGGATCAGCGGTAAGATGTACAGCCACGGAGTTAGCACTGTCGGCCACTTCAGCCCTGCCGGTTCCCCGTAGGTACTCTTCCATTTTGCGGTCGTAGCCAAAGACAGAGGTAGTAGCCCCTATCTCTGCTCCCATATTGCAGATGGTTCCTTTGCCTGTGCAGGAGATATCCAAGGCGCCCGGGCCGAAGTATTCCAGGATAGCCCCGGTTCCGCCTTTTACGGTGAGGATCCCTGCGACTTTCAGGATGACATCTTTTGGGGAGGTCCAGCCATTCAGTTTGCCGGTGAGCTTTACCCCGATAAGTTTAGGGAATTTCAGTTCCCAGGGCATGCCGGCCATGACGTCGACCGCGTCGGCTCCACCAACACCTATGGCTACCATACCCAGACCGCCTGCATTGACCGTGTGACTGTCGGTTCCGATCATCATCCCTCCGGGAAAGGCATAGTTTTCCAGAACCACCTGGTGTATGATGCCCGCACCGGGTTTCCAGAAACCGATACCGTATTTATTGCTAACGGATGACAGAAAGTCAAACACTTCCCGATTAATATCCAGGGCAGTCATCAGATCTTCCCTTGCGCCGGCTTTAGCCTGAATGAGATGGTCGCAATGGACGGTACTGGGAACAGCAACCCTCTTTTTTCCGGCTTGCATAAACTGGAGCAGGGCCATCTGGGCGGTTGCATCCTGCATAGCCACCCTGTCAGGATCAAAATTGACATACGACTTGCCCCTGTAATAAGGTGCCGGATCATTTTCTGCCGACAGATGGGAATACAGGATCTTTTCCGTTAATGTTAGCGGTTTGCCGGTCAATTGGCGGGCTTTTTGAACTTTTGCAGCCAGGCCGGCGTAAACGCCTTTTATCATATTTAAGTCGAATACCATAGAAATGCTAAATATTGAATATTGAAAAATTGAATTTTGAATATTTAATTGATTGTAAAAGGAGTGCAAAAATAGTCAATTTAGAGAAAAGAAAAGCCCTGCAGAATTTGAATCGCTGCAGGGCTGAAAATCACTTAATCCCGGCAATTAACCGAAGAATTGTTTTTTAGAATCTTCTTCTGAAATAGACTATTGTTATGATGATCATAAGTCCTGCTGCCAGCAGAAGTGCCCAGTTCGACACCGGCACATTCGGTGGCAAAGGATAATTGATGCATGCCACATTTGAGGCATTTGAATAAACACCATTGGAATAAACGGCAAATACTTTATAGCAATACATACCGGGAGTATCCAGTTCCACATTGAATGAACTCCCTTCAGATGTACCGATAACCTGGCCATTCTGCAAAATAAGGAAGTGTTCGAAATTTAGTCCTTTGATGGTGAAATACAACCACTTCAACATAAATTTTCCATCATTGGATGAAACGACATAGACCTGAAGGTTTTCAGGACCTTTAACGCCGCCATCGGTAACGATCAAAGTGATGGGTACCGTATCCGGTTCAATGCCTGAGGGTGATGAGAATTTCAATCCGGCCTGGTAAGTTGTTCCAGGGGCTTTTGATCCCGGCGTGAGCGATGCGTCAACAGTTACCAGCAGAGTCTGACTGTCACCAAAAGGATTTAACTGGCCGGCATAATCATCGGCGACAAGCCAGGGAACATCCACCGGGGCACCGTCGAGTTCCTCGAGGACCCAATCCAGGGTTCCGTTGCCTGTATTGGTCAGGATCAGATTTTCGCTTCCTGTTTCACTTTCTCCAAGGATGAACAGGAAGGAGCCCGGTGACAGATTAATTTCCGGAGCCAGCATCGTAAAATTGTGATTTACTGTCGTATAAAGCGGTATGTCGACATATTCGAAGAGGTCATTGTTGCCGGTCATGGAACACTTGAACTGCTGGTTACCGGATGGCAGCGGATATAATTCGTAGGATCCGTCGGCAGCAGAATAGGTATTTATTCCACCGACTTTTTCCACTAAAACTCCTTCAACCGGATTTCCGTCGAAATCAAGCACATACCCGCTTAAAGATGAAGGTTCCCTGATAATAAATTCATCGAAGAATATATTATTCCCATAAGCGCTGACCCCTTCTACAATTATATACCTCCCTGATCCAGCCGATCCTTCCGGAAGGGTAAATTCATAGTTATACCAAAGGTTGGCTGTGGCCTCAACAGGTGATGACAGGTAATATCGACTGACCGATCCTAATAATTCTGCTCCATTCAGATCAGGTGAATTATTATAATAAATATTGATCATGTCATTATTTGTAGGATACCCATTGTCCCTGAACATCCAGAAAGAGACACTGTAATAATCTTTGGGAAGTTCGAGCGACGGAGAAACCATGATAGATTTAGTACCGCTTTTAAAGTTAAAACTGGCGAATTTAGTCATTCCGACTCCGCTGAAGGGGGAGCAAGTCGGGAAAGTGCCGGAGGTCACCCGGTCCCAGTTCCCGGAAGTTCCACTGCCGGTGCCTGTCACAATGAGGGAAGTATCCCAGCAGATTGGGGGGAATGCAATACCATCAAAACTTTGGGAATAAGGATATACGGTAATATCTTGGCAGAGCGTCTGGAAAGATGCAGGGCCCGACCAACCGCTCAGCATCCCGTCTCCGCAATCCGACTTCACATACCATTGGTAAATAGTCGAATGATCGAGCGGAGGATTTAATGTATAGGGATGTGATGAGACGCCGGTTATCAGGGTTCCTTCGGTTTCAGGGTCAAATCCCGGAAGGCCCCAAATAATCTCCCATCCCGCCGGAGAGCCGGATTGAACCCAATCCAGGTCAGCCTGAGTGAATCCAATATTGTCTGTAAACAATCCTGTTGGTTTGGGACAAGCCGGCACCTCTTCCACCACGAAATCATCGATATGGAAATCCATATCGGGAGTATTGTTGATTCCTTTTGCATAAAAGGCGAATAAAACATTGCCGCTCAGTCCGTTCAGTTCATAAACTTCATCCCATCCTGCTACTGATGGTGAATGGGTATTGGTATAATATGTTATGGCATTTGCTTTAACAAAATTATATGGAGCTGTAAGATTCGTGGAATAGAGTACAAAAACTGTATCATCGGCCGACATTGTTACGGATCCTGTGCCATTATATGTTGTACCGGCAACCTTTAAAGTGATTCGTCTGCTACCGGAACCCAGGTCAATCGGCGGCGAAATAAGCCAGTCGTTGTCCGTTCCATAGAGGTTCATTTTCACAGCTGCTGAATTTCCTGTTGTATTGGCAAAGTAAGTGGAGTTAGTCCAAGATGAACTGCTAAGGGTTGGATTTGGCGCATTTCCGTTTGCTTCGTACCAGCAGGTAGGTAAATAACTGCCATTAAAGTCCTGGGTATAAGGAATTGAATATGCTGCGCAGGGCGTTGTTGCATTAGCTGTCAAACCGCTTGAATAGCCAGAGCCATCATATGAAAAAGCCTTGTAGTAATAGATGGTTCCACCGTTTAATCCGGTATGGCTTTGAGGGGATGTGGTCCCGTTATATAGCAGTGTCCCGCCTGCAAAGCTCTGGCCAGCCGCCGGAGGAGTTCCGGCAGGCGTTGTAAAAGTGCCCGTATTATTCCACACGATCACGACATTGTGATTGGAAGCATTGGGTGTAAAAGTGAGATTGATCTGGGAACTGCTGAATGCGCTCGCGCTGAATGAAACCGGATTGGCAACCACTGCCACAATATTCAATGAGAATGAAGGGATACAGTTGGGGGTCGGCCAGGTATCCACCATAACATAATAGGAGTTTCCGGCAGTGAGCGTTTGATTGGAAATAACCCGTGGGGTGGCGCCGCTACCGGTTGAGGTGGCGATACAGGTACCTGAATTACCGCATGTTGCCGACAAATACATCCCTGTATAGGTCGTTGTACCCGGGTTCATTGTGATGGTAACTAAAGTAGTGGCCGTAACATCCAGGCGGTACATGATATCTTCACCTCCGTCATAATTGCCCAGGCAGGATGTGCTGTATGTATTCCCGCGGCCGCAATTAGTTTGCCCGGTAACATTATAAGGTAAGGCTGCCGGAATACTGATAATAATCGGGTTGGTGCAATCATCGCCGACCGCTCTGGTGCCGCCTTCCGGCGATACGGGAAACTCCTTTGCGGGCCGGTCTCTTTCAAGGAGATACTGCTGTTCTTCCGGGGTCATCTCCTTTGGATTCTTTCTTTCATCAAACACCTGGTTGTAACCGTATAAACCAAGCAAACTGAAGAATAAAAAAACTAAAACTGATCTTTTCATAACATTTAGGTTTAATCTAATAGTAAGAGGAATGATTGATTGACGAATATCCGAAAATATGAATTTACTTGTTTTAATGATTTGGCTATAATGGTAAAAATCATGAATAATATGATCTGTACCACTTGTCAAATATAAGATATTCTATTGTATAATACATCTGCTTATCCTGTTCTATGAAATTTAAACTCAATCTTAATAAATGGCTGGAATAATTAGGTTCAATTTTTCTCAGAATGTAAGCTAAGGTTTATCTTTGGCCCATAAAATGGTACGTCCAGTCAAATATAAATTCAGGGAATTCCTGCTGGATATAAAAGAAGCCATAACCGGTACCGAACGCGATTTTACCAGCGAGAAACTTGGCCGGGCGATTTTTCTTTTATCTGTTCCTATGGTTTTGGAGATGGCCATGGAATCGGTATTTGCCATTGTGGATATCTATTTTGTTTCCAGGCTCGGAGCTGAAACGGTAGCAATAGTCGGGATTACCGAGTCGATCATGACCATCGTTTATGCGTTGGGCGTTGGTCTGGGCACAGCGGCAACGGCAATCATTTCCCGAAGGATCGGGGAAAAAGACCCTGAACATGCGTCGCAGGCTGCCGGACAGGCCATATTTGTGGGCGTATTTATTTCGTTGATGCTTGCTGTTCCGTCCGTGATCTTTTACCGGAACATACTCCATATGATGGGAATGGATGAGCAGGCTATCAACGAATACGGGAGCTACACATTGATCATCCTGGGCACAAATATGATGATCATGCTCCTGTTTATTAATAATGCCATATTCAGAAGCTCGGGTGATCCGGCCATTTCTATGAAGGTGCTGGCCGTAGCCAACGGGATCAATATAATCCTGGATCCCATTCTGATATTCGGATTCGGACCCATCCCGGCTTTGGGAATCAAAGGAGCCGCCATTGCAACCACAATCGGAAGGGGATTAGGCATCCTGTACCAGTTTTACATCCTTTTTCACGGAAAACACCGGATCGGCCTGAAAGTCCAACATCTTCTCCCCGACCTCAAAGTGATCCTGAACCTGTTAAAGCTGGCTTCAGGGGCTGCCGGACAGCATCTGATCGCTACCTCCAGCTGGATATTCCTTGTCAGGGTCATTGCCCTGTTTGGAAGCCCGGTAGTAGCCGGTTACACTATTGCCATCCGGATTATGTTCTTCACGCTGTTGCCCTCCCTGGGCGTCAGCAATGCCACGGCTACGCTTGTAGGACAGAACCTTGGCGCTGAAAAACCGGAACGGGCGGAGCGGGCCGTATGGATCACAGGTTATGTGAACATTGTCCTGCTGGGTCTCATCGGGCTTTTCCTGGCCCTTTACCCTGCCCCGCTTATCCGTTTGTTCATCGACGATCCGCAGGTGATTGCCTACGGGACATCCTGCCTGCGAATTCTCAGTATGGGTTATATCGCATACGGACTCGGAATGGTCATGGTCAACGCGCTGAATGGCGCCGGTGATACCCAGACCCCAACATGGATCAATCTGTTCTGCTACTGGCTATTCGAAATCCCGCTGGCCTATTTCCTCGCCGTCAATGCAGGGATGGGGCAAAACGGCGTTTTTATAGCCATCCTCGCTGCCGAGATTGCAATGACAGCCAGTGCACTGTATTTTTTCAGGAAAGGCAAATGGAAGCTCCGGAAAGTTTAGCATTCCGGGATAAAATGATACTTATTGAGATACGCTCATAAGCACTTCTTAATACGCTGATAAGTCCGTTCGATATCGTGATCGAGGCCCACCGAGAACCTGACCAATCCTTCCGAAAGCCCCATCTCGCGCTGGATATGCTCCGGAACTTCCGAGGAGGTCGATTTCCCGGGATTGCTGAACAAAGTCTTGAAATACCCCAGGCTAACAGCAAGATAACCAACTCCTTCATTCTGCATTCTTTCCATAAACGCATAGGCCTTATCTGCTGTCCCCATATCGATGGCCATCATCCCCCCGAAACCGAAGTCGGGGTTCATCAGGCTTTTCATCAGGTCATGATCTTTATGCGATGACAGGCCGGGATAGATGATCCTCAGGCCATCCTTTTCAAGCCTGTCGCTCAGGTACAGAGCATTTTCGCTGTGCTTCCGCATCCGTATATGAAGGGTATGAAGATTTTTCAGAATGGAGGATGAACGCAACGGATCCAGAACAGGCCCGAGGAGCATGGCCGTCCCGTCGTTCACATTGCTGATGGCGTCGATAAAAGCAGCATCAGAGCAGATGGCGCCGGCCACGCAGTCGTTTTTGCCATTCACGAACTTCGTCATGCTGTAAACGGTAATATCCGCTCCCAGCATCGACGGGGCGACGATCAGAGGCACAAAGGTATTATCGACGATCAGTCTTATGCCGTATTTTTTGCTGATTGCTGCCAGTTTCGGTATATCAGAAACCTGCAGCAACGGATTCGTCAGGGTTTCGGTATAAATCAGCCGTGTATTCGGCCGGATGGCCTGCTCTATGCTGTTGTGATCGGCAATATTGACGAACGATACCTCTATGTTGAACTTGGGAAGATAATTCTGAAGAAAGGCAAACGTACCGCCATAAGTTGTGACGCTGGTGATGATATGGTCGCCCGCATTGCAAAGCTGCAGAATGGCTGTGGTAATGGCAGCCATGCCGGAAGCAGTGACCCATCCTGCCGGCGTTCCTTCCATGGCAGCCAGGGCATCGGACAAGTATTTATTGCTGGGGTTCCAGTGCCTGGAATAAAGAAAACAACCTTCCGATTCCCCATGAAAGGTATCTACCATGGTCTGGGCAGCCAAAAATGTATAAGTGGAAGAATCGGTAATGGAAGGATTGACATCCCCGAATTCACCGAATTGTTTCAGATCAAAGATATTGGCCGATGGATTGAATTTATTGCTGTTCATAATGAAATTTTTGCGGCAAAAGTAGGAAAAATGTCGTGCGTATTATGCCCCGGATCGCTCCTCTTTTTTCACTCCTTCCATAATTTTCAATACATTTGTCCGTTTTATCATGCGTAATCTTACTTAAAACGATTAAAATATGTTAAAGAAAATCCTGTATCGCACGATGATCGTCATGCTGGTGCTTTCGCTGGCAGGGGGAATGGGAGCCTGCAAAAGCAAGAAAAAGCTGGCCAAAGAAAAAGAGGCTGCCGAGTATGCAGCCAAACTGAATACCGTCAAAACGACTCTTCTTGACATTCTGAACGATAATACGGCCATGTCGCTGGAAGAGAAAGAAGCAGCGGTGAGATCCATAAAAAACATGAACCTGAACGATCCTGAAATTGATGAGTTGATCCGCCAGGCTGAGGCCAAGCTGGCTGCCGAACGAGCTGCGCTGAAGAAACAACAGGAACCGCCAAAAACAGAGACAGTCACAACGACAGACCAGCAAGCGACAGCCGCTTCCCTGTCACGCTATTTCTCTTCCATTGCCGGGTCAACCAGCGTTTCGCAGGCCAATGTCCAGATAAATGAGGCGCTGAAACTGTTTACATCACCCGACGTCCCCGTCCTGATCATCATCAGTAAGGAGAATAATATTGTCGATTACGACAGGCCGACAACCATCAAGGATTACCTGAATTACCTCAAGGATACGAAAAACAATATCAATAAAGTTGATAAGGTTATTCTTGATAATAGTGGAAAAATAAAAGAACTCGAACTGTTAAAAACTTATTAGAATATGAAAATCAGGCTTTTAATTATATCTGTCATCCTGTTATCCTTCACAGCTATCCAGGCACAGGATAACCTGAGCAAGCAGCGCAAAATGGCCATCGACAGCCTCGCACTGGAGAAAGTCCGTGATCTCAGCAAATACATCAGCATTATCGGAAGCAAGGAAACACCTTTTTCTGAAGCCAACCGGGTAATAGAGCGTACCCTTGAGCTTTTCACAGATGATGCTAAAATGGGCGTTTCCTCTATTTACAGGGAAGAGATCAAATACTACCCGGTCAGGGAATACCTCCAGCGGTTAATGGCCCTTAACTACGACAAAATCAATATTACATGGTATAACATTGAGTATATCAGTGATCTTGAACTTCAGCCAGATGGCCGCTATGTAGGCGTTATCACCATTTACCAGCGCTTTGAAGGGACCACGGAAGAAGGGATGAAATACATGGATACCACCAAGAAAGATATCACGGTTTATGTTGAAAAGAAACAGACCCAGATCAGCGGGCGGCTGATCGACTTCTGGGATGTTTTACTGGGAGATATTCGTGTAGCTGAAACAGAAAGATAGATTCTCAAATATATATTTGCAGTGAGGGTGTCTCAAAAGTCTGATATGTCAAATGACGGCCTGACATTAGTTCCTGCTCCAACGACTAAAGCCGTTGGTTCCTACAGTGTTATGAAGGTTGGAACCGACGGCTTCAGTCGTCGGACTACCAAAAGAAGCAATTATTAAGACCGTTGAGACAACCTCTGCCAATTTGGTAATTATTAGCGGGAACCCTGCGGCTTCAGTCGTTGAAGTACATTATCTTATCCCGGAAATACTTTGTTTAAAAATGAACAGACTTGTTATTATACTGACTATTATACTTCTGGCTCTGACGTTCAAGACGGAGGCACAGGTAGTTGGTAATTTTGTAGAAGATGAAACCGACCTGTATGCCAGCACCAAGCAAGTCAACCAGTTTTTTCGGAGGTTCAACGGCGAGGAAACCGTAACCGGTGATCGCCTTTACCCGGAAGATAAGGGTTACCGTGATCCCGACCTTCGCAGGAAGTACTTTGGAAACCTGTTTAATAACGACAATTCATTTTTAAAAGAAAATGTCCGGAATGAGTTCATAACATATGTTCTGGACAAAAAGAACCCTGTTTATCTTGATTTTCACGGTGGTGACTGGTTTGCAGAGGTCACCACCACTTTTACTTATATGGGAAGAGATCAGATGCTTACATTGTTCCTCATCCTTGAAAAAGACACGATCGGATCAAAATGGGTGATCAATAATGTTTATTTTGAACCTTTTGCGAAAATTTTCGCCGACCAGGACAGCCTGAGAAGAACAGGGCAAAAGTTCCTCCACCCGATGAGCCATGAACTTGATTTTATGAACCTGGTCCGAACTTTTGAAGATAAATCAAGCCTGGAGCATTACCTTCAGTGGAAATATCGTCCGGATTATTTAACTTTGTTCGTCTATGAATTCAAGAGGGGCAACCTCAAATTCAAGACGATAAACAAAGTCAAGTTTCATTTCTTCCAGATCGATGGCTGGTATTTTGAGATAGCTGATTTTAACCGGAAAGGAAATAATACCGGTTGGCTTATTTCAGCGCTGGTCAGGGTAAATCAGGAAGAAAAAGAGCTTATGAGAAAATACATCTGCCATGAATAAATTTACCCTCAGGATTTATTTTGTTTCCCTTATTGTTCTCCTGTTGCCAGCCCTTTCCGGAGCCTGTTTGCATGGACAGACCCAGGCAGACACCTCAGGGAAAAACATTGATAATTACCGCGAACAGATCAAGCGTCTCATGGGATTTCTCGAATTTTCGCTGAATACCCTGGGAGGATCGGATGCATCTGTAAAGGAAAAGGAGATCATCATCAACGAAAGTTTTCTCAAAGCCTTTATGAATGAAAAAGTACAGGTGGAAGACGATCTGGATGAAAACCGGGAAATACTGACTTATAAAGATGTACAGGCCTATCTGAAGGATGTGGATTTCTTTTTCAAAGAGGCGAAATTCGATTTTGATGTTCAGGATATCCAGGAACTGAAGAATGAGAAAGGAATGACCTATTTCAAAGTCACCGCTAACCGCAACCTGAATGGGGTGACCGTCAACGATGAGATCATCAATACCAATAAAACACGGTATATTGAGATCAACCTGGACGATGAGGAGCAGGTCCTGAAAATTGCCAGCATTTACACCACCCGGCTGAATGAATCCCAGGAACTGATGACCTGGTGGAACGGCATGCCGAAAGAGTGGAAAGATTTTCTCGGCGCGGCATATCCTCTTGGCGATGAATTGTTGCTTAGCCAGGTCGATTTCCTGAACGATACGACATTTCTGTTTATTCATGAAGGATACGAGATCATACCCAGGGAAACTTTTACTTATATCGGTTCCGACAGTCTTCTGATTATCGTCAACGATACCATATATAAAGAGATTTTCGATACGATCGTTTATGGAAAGAACAATGGCATAGCCATGCTGAAAGACCTCACACGGCGTGAAAGCCTGGATGTATCGGGTAATCTGGTCATCGCTGACCTCTACCCTGCCGATCAGATGACCGAGCTACGCTCACTGAATATTTCCAATACGAGCATTTCCGACCTGTTTCCTGCCCGTAACCTGACAAAACTGGTTTCGCTTAACATCTCCGGCACAGCCGTCTCCGACCTCTCCCCTCTCCGTTATAATACCCGCATCCGGGAACTATACCTCGACAGCACCAGGGTAAAATCACTCACCTCCATCCGTGATTATTCAGCGCTTGAGATACTCCATTTCAGCCGAACGCCGGTCGACAGCCTCCATATCGTCAAATTCCTCGGGGGGCTGAAGGATCTCCGGTTTAACAACACCCGGATCAAGGACTTATCGCCACTGGCCGACCTTGGCGCCATAGAAAACATTTTTCTTGCGGGAAATTCAGTGTCTGACCTGTCGGCACTGCAATATCTGATCACTTTAAAAAGGCTCGACTTTGCCGGCACTCCAGTAACAGATCTCACACCTTTGAGCAAATTAGACAGCCTGGTGACTATCCACGCCGATCAGTCAGGTATTTCGGACCTGACTCCTTTGGAGAACCTGCCCTCTCTTGAAAAGATATACTGCGATCAAACTAAAGTTACACGCAACCTGGCCAATGAATTCATGGCCCGGCATCCAAAAGTGCTTGTAATCTATGAAAGCCAGGAACTGACCAGTTGGTGGGCCGGCTTGAACCTCGACTGGCAAAAGATCTTCCGCTCCTATTCAAAGCTTGATCCGAACCCGACCAAGGAGCAGCTTCATCAACTTTCGCTGCTCAGCGCTATTGACCTGACCGGAAAAAACAATATTACGAACCTGGAACCGCTGGCTAAAATGACCAACCTGAAGGAGATCAATGCCAGCGGCACGATCATTAATGACCTTGCTCCGCTTTCTGAAATTATCGATCTGAAAGTGCTCAATTGTTCGGAAACACGCGTCAGTAGCCTGATGCCGCTGAAAGGGCTTCTCAAGCTGGAACATCTCGATTTTTCAGGTAGCATGATCGATTCACTGAACGGACTGGAAAATCACACCAGCCTTGAAAAATTAAACATAGAGCGAACGGCTGTCGATAATTTATTACCCCTTTACAGTTGCAAAAACCTCCGGTTCCTCTATTGTGACAATACCCGGGCCGGCAAAGCCGATATCGACAGCTTCCTGGATCATAATCCGGGTTGCCTGGTGATTTACCGGTCGAACCCGCTCCGGAGTTGGTGGTCAAGCCTTCCGGCTGCCTGGAAGGATGCTCTCAGAACCCATACAGAGCTTTCTGACGTTCCTACAAAGGAGCAACTGCATACCCTGGCGGGGCTTACTTCTGTGGATGTTTCGAATGTCAGGGGCATTGGCTCCCTGGATCCGCTGACAACGTTGCACCGGCTGGAAGAGCTGAATGTGTCAAATACAGGGTTGAATAATATTAACCCGGTGTCAAGCCTGGTGAGACTGAGAAAACTGGATGTGTCGGGAAATCCGGTTGCAGACCTTTCACCGGTCAGCACGCTGCCTGTCCTTACCCATCTGAACATCAGCAATACGGCGGTGTTAAAACTGGATGCACTGGACGGGATTCGTTCGCTCGAATCGCTGAACTGTTCCGGAACTCAGATCAAGAAGCTCGATCCGCTGTCGGGACTGGTCAATCTAAGGAAACTGGAGTGCTACGGTACCGGTATCAATAATTTAAAGCCGCTGGCGGGGCTGACAATGCTGAAACAACTCGTTTGTTACAATACCAGGCTTTCTGCCAAGAAGATCGCAGCGTTTAAGGAAGGGCATCCCGGAGTAGAAGTTGTTTTCTATTAAGATCAGCTCCTGAGGTAACTCACGCCGTTCATATCCACAATACAACCCGACATGAATTCATTTCCGGGGATGGCCAGGAGCATGACGGCATGGGCCAGCTCTTCGGGTGAAGCCACACGGTTCATCGGGCTTTGCGCTTTGACGGCCTTCCCTCTGTCGGTTTCCAGTATATCATGGGTCATATCGGTGTCGACCCATCCCGGGGCAAGAGTATAGACAAATACGTTTTTATCAGCCATCGCCCAGGCCATCGACTGGCCGAACGAGTTCATGGCTGCTTTGGCGGCACCGTATGGCAATGCGCTCGGCTCGCCCCTGAATGCGCCACGCGATGAGATATTGATGATCCGCCCGTAACCCTGGCCGATCATTTGTTTCGCTACCAGGAAGGAGAGATTGGCCATCCCCGTCAGGTTTGTTTCAATGGTCCTCTTCCAGTGCTCCTGCCACTGATCGAATTCCAGTTCCCACCATTTTTCCTCCTCATATATACCTGCATTATTGACCAGGATATCGATCTTTTCCTTTTGCCGGATTATTTTATCAAAAAGCCGTTTTACATCTTCGGGTACCGACAAGTCGGCCTGGAGCAACATATGGCAGGAGCCATGGAGCCCATCGAAGGTTTCTTTTGCTTTCTTTTTATTTTGGGAATAATGTATGATGACGGTGGCGCCCAGGCCTGCGAATTTTTTAGCCACGGCTGCGCCAATGCCTCTCGAAGATCCGGTAACCAGGACAATTTTATTATCAAATCGAATTTCCATCTATTCTATACTCTTATAATACATTTGCTATCAATGTCTTTAACTCATCATAACCGGTCGCTACCGGAAATTGCGGAAAGTCCCTGATGACATTTTCAGGCGGACGGTAGAGAATTCCATGCTCGGCCTGCATCAGCATGCTGGTGTCGTTATAGGAATCGCCCATGGCAATGACGGTATAGTTCAGGCTTTGCATAGCCTGCACAACTTTTCGTTTCTGGTCGGGCTGGCGGAGCGCAAAGCCGGCAATATACCCCTCCTGGTCGATGATCAACTCGTTGCAAAACAAAGTGGGCCGGTTGAGCTGTGCAATCAACGGATCAGCAAACTGGGTAAATGTATCCGAAACGATGCACATCGGCATCCTGTGCTTTATCCAGTCCAGCATTTCATTTGCACCGTCAATCGGGCGGATGGTCGCGATAACATCCTGGATGTCTTTCAGTTTAAGCCCTTTTTCCCTGAGCAGGGCCATGCGGAATCGCATCAGTTTTCCATAATCGGGTTCATCCCGGGTTGTCCGGCGAAGTTCGGGGATGCCGGTTTTTTCAGCCACATTTATCCACACTTCGGGGATAAAAACGCCTTCGAGATCGCTGCAGAGAAAGTTCATGGTTTGGGATTATCAGTGTTCAGGGTTCAATTGTTCGATTGTTCTTTATAGGCATGGATTATCTCTAAGGGATTGAGCGTTGAAGGTAATCGCCATAGTCTTTTTGCCTTGTATCATAGTCTTCTTCATCGAAAAGGGCCGATGAGATCAGGAAATCAGCCGTGCTTCTGTTGCAGGCCGTCAGGATATTGTAGAGTACCGCAATTCTGAGCAGCGCTTTGACATCCACATCATGGGGCTGCTGCTCCATCGGGTCCCAGAAAAAGATGAGGACATGCACTTTGCCTTCGGCAATCATGGCGCCCAACTGCTGGTCGCCACCCAGCGGGCCCGACTTGAGCCGGATAACCTCAAAATCCTGCCCGGGAAGTGAATCCTTTTCTTTTGACAGCAGGTCCTGGATCAATCTTCCGGTCGTCCCGGTGCAGATCAGCTTGTGCTGAGCCAGTACCTCTTTATTCCACCTGACCCATTCCACCAGGTCGGCTTTCATCTTATCATGCGCCACCAGCGCTATGTTCTTGATCTTGGGCAGTTTCATCGCTCAAATATTAGTTGTTCCGGAGTTCCAGGTTCCAATGTTCGTTTGTTCTATTGTTCTATTGTTAATAAATTCCCTTTTCCCTTTTCACTCTTCCTTTAATCGTTCCCTGAACTCCTCATAAGAGTTCTTCATTTTTCCAAACACCTCCGTCTTTGATTCTATTCCCTGGAGGCTGGGGGGAAGCGGCGGATCGATGCCCAGGAGCTTGTCGATCTCTTCGGGGAACTTTGCCGGATGGGCTGTTTCCAGCGATATACAAAGCTGGTCCTTGTCCATATCTTTCCCTTCTTCATTCAGATAGGCCATCAATCCGGCCCAACCGACGGCGCCGTGCGGTTCAAGAAGGACATTGTGCATGTTCCAGGTGTCGATAATGGTGCGGCGTGTCTCTTCATCCGTGATACTGACGGCAAACAATTCCTTTCGCATCGTATGAAGATCTGCCTGTGCAGACATCTGCCCTTTCTCGTCCATTTTTCCTCCGTACAGAGCCACAAGCCTGGCCAGGTTGCTGGGATGCCCGACGTTCATGGCGCTGGAGATACAATTCCGGGAAGGCACCACCTTCATATAATTCCCTGTTCCGAGATAGTTGGGAAATTCATCATTCTCATTCACGGCAATAATAAATCTCCACACAGGCAAACCCATCTTCATTGCCAGCACCCCGCCCATCATGTCGCCAAAGTTTCCGGATGGAACTGAAAAAATGACATCGTCGTCAGGGTTTCCAACCCTGAGCCTGGCAAATGCATAAAAATAATAGACGATTTGCGGGATCAGGCGGCCGATATTGATGGAGTTGGCCGACGACAAATTCAGATGCAGAAGGTCGGGATCGGCAAAAGCTTCCTTCACCAGCGCCTGGCAATCGTCAAACTTCCCTTCCACCGAGATCACTTCAACGTTTTTACCCAGTGTCGTCATTTGTTTTCTCTGCCGGAGGGTCACCTCCTTCTCCGGGAACAAGACCAGGACTTTAATATTATCCAGGCCATAAAATGCATTGGCGATCGCACTGCCGGTATCGCCTGAAGTGGCTGTAAGGATCAGCAGTTGTTTGTTTTCTCGGGCCAGGTAATAATTCATCAGGCGGCCCATCATCCTGGCGGCAAAGTCTTTGAAGGAAGCAGTCGGCCCCTGGTCGAGGCGCAGAATGTACTTTCTCTCGTAAACCGGCTCGAGAGGAACCGGGTAATCATAGGCTTCCTCCACTATCTTTTTCAAATCTTCTGCCGGGATCTCTCCTTCCAGGAATTTCCAGGTTACATCGAATGCTATTTCAGGATACGATTTATTGATGAAAGTATAAATCTCTTCCGGGGAGATCTGCGGGATGGTTTCGGGCATGTATAGGCCTTTATCCGGTGCCTGGCCCTGCAGTAATGCTTCACGGAAGCTGATCGACGGTGATTTTCCGTTGGTTGAATAGTACTTTAGCATAAGGGTTCGTTTGGTTCCTCAAGATGATTCAAAGGTAGAAAAAATTAGTCGAGGGTCACCAACCGAAAGGACAAACGGCGACACAAATGCCACAAACCCTCACATTCATTTTTAGCGTCTTTTCGCCCAGCTCTTTACACATTTCTCGGCACATGAAAGCGTCGAAGTATTCGTCGCGGTGCACCGAAACGTCCCAGGGCTTTCCGTTGATTGCGCCGGCCGGGCACCGGTCCATGCAAATCCTGCAGTTACCGCAGCGGCTTGTTTCAACCGGTTCCGGGCTGGTATCAAGCGGTGTATCGATGAGTATCGAAACCAGTCTGAGCCTGGGCCCGAAAGCTTTCGAGATGAACAGGTCGGATTTGCCGATCCAGCCCAACCCCGCCCGCGTAGCTAACATTTTGTGCGAAACGGGATAGGTCAGGTTGCCGGCATATACGGTATCCAGTTCTTCTGTGGTAACGGTTGGCGAGATGCATATAGCATTGATTCCTTCTTTCTTCAGATCATCGGCTATTTTCTGTGTCGATGCATCCAATTCGGTATTGATGGCCCTGTAATGCCTGTAATACTCCAGTGTCGGGCCGTTCATGATCCCGTTCACGATGCCGGGATCCAGCCTTCTGCCAATGGCAATCCCATAGTGAAAATCGCCAAATGTCTTATCGATCAGATTCTTAAGATCAGCAAAACCGTAAATATAGTTGTCGGCAGGAACGAGATGCTTTTCAATGATACTCCTGGCGATTGCTGTTTTCATGATGTATATTTATATGAAATTTTATTCCTTATTGCATCCTGAAAATCTAATGATTAGCTCAATTTTTCAGGATTACTGACCACTGAGGCACCAAGTACACGAAGGAACAACATGGTGAATCTTGCGAAGATGCTGGTTATTGTTCCTCTAAGTGCCTCTTTGTAAACTCAGTGACTTCGTGGTCATCAAATCTCCCATCAATAGTCACCATCCGAAACTATATTTTCACAATTCTGAAAGAAATACGGTTCAGATCTGAATCGACGATTATTAATAAATAAACAGCCCCCGTAAGATGCCGGATATCTAATGTTGTTTCATCACCGTTAAGTTTACCCTCCAATATTGTTTGCCCATTTGCATTAATCAATTGGTAATAAGCCCCTTTTGTGTTACCATTATTCAGAATATGAATAAAATCCATCGCCGGATTAGGATATACCCGGATTAAAGTCTGATTGTCGGGAGAAGCAACCCCGATGGAAATTTCTTCAAAAATGGCATTGAAACTGACAGATTCGGCATCCAGCATTCCCTGGAATACCGGGTTCAATGTATCGTTTAACAGGAGATTGTTATCCCATTCGATAAATTCATACCCTTGATTGGCCAGTGCTTCGATCCGGACAGGCACTCCGTTGAAATAGACCCCCTGCCAGGGATATTCATCGGGTGCAATCGTGCTGATATTAATTTTCCCCGCCCCTTCCGGATAAACCCCCAGGGTTACGAGCACCTGGTTGGGCAATTGAAAATTCGACTGGATATGGTTCCTCACCTGTGTTGACCGCTCTGCAAGCTGGGAAACGAAAATATTGTGATTTTCCGTAAAGGTCAGCATCTGTTCAGGGATATGGTTAGCGTCTCCCCACCGCGCATATTCTTTAGGCATTTCGCCCACGACCTGATCAAACATCCGGTTCTCAAGCGAAATAATATTTTCAGCGAGATACGCGGTATTCATCACATCGGCAAACCGGTTGATGAAATAATGGCGATACTGTTCGTTTTCAATACTTCGCTTCCAGATATTGATGAACGGATTATTCGGGTCTTGATCCAGCATATACCTTATATGGTCGGTATAGCAATCTGTCCAGCTATTCGGGGCCATCCCGAGTTCAAGGTCGATCAGGCAGAATCTCCACCGGTAATTAGTCTTATCCGACCGGTAAATCTTGATGTTATTCCCGGGCCAGTCGTTATTGGCCATCCACGACTCACCGATGATATAATCGGTGTAATATTTCAGATCGAAATAATTGTCCGCCTGTTTCCAGTATCCCGTATCCGAAGGTTCAAGGAGGGAAAAATAGTAGTAATCTTCAAAGAAATTATCGACCGAGCCTTCCAGTGCCCGGAAAGCAAATCCATACCAGGCGCTCAGCGACAACAGGTCCATTTCGTCATTATCGGCATCATCGTACACTTCAAAATATTCAGCATCAATCTTTTCTCTTAATTCATATAAACCAAAATAATAACCGTTCATATAAACTGATACCGGCCTCCAGGCGGAATAATAGTTATAGGTTCCTGTTCCCATAGCCGTTACCTGGCAAGCATCTTTATAAGGTAATACCAGGTATTGGTTACTCCCGTTGCGAAGGTAGATCTGACCGTATTTGTTTCGTTCAGGCCTGTCGGGTATGATCGGGTATTCCACCGGCCCATCGCCAAGGACCCCGTCATCCAGCTCCAGCCGGAAAGAGTGCTGGGGTTGGTATCGGGCACCTCCCCACCCGCCATCGATCTGCATCCCTGTTCGTTGCGAAAAAATGAGGTTTTGCAGGGAGTCAAAATATTCAACATAGGCTGTCCGCTCCCAATCGGTCCACCAGTTATCGAAAATCCCTCTTTCACCGTAAAGATTATCATCATCTGTGACGACACTGATCACGGGGGTTGTATGATTTACCCCGAAAAGATAAGAGGCCACGGTATTCCGGCTCGGGAGGATGCCCCATCCGAAGGCCTTGGCTTTCAAAACGATGGAGTACATTACTTCAATCGGTTGACCGGTATACAGAGGCGATAGAATGTTCGGCTCGCTCCCGTCGATGGTGTAATGAACCGATGTCTGGCCGGGATTGGGATTGGTTATAGACACACTGAAGGGCTGGTTGAAGAAACCGGAAGGAATTGAGAATGAGGGCGGTTCCAGATAATCGGTAAAAGTGGCCGAGGCGTTATTGGAAGCTCCCGGTGTACCGGCCTGAAAAAGATAGGTTTCGGAACCGGCATCGGGCTGGCGGCCCAGGCTGTTATCCAAATCGCCGCACCCGATCGAAAGCGAACCCAGCAAGGTATGGCCGGGAGAAAACAGGTAAACCGTCTCGCCATTCTTCTTTAATTTAAAATTCGTATGCAGAAAATTATTGGTATCGACCGGAGTAAATTCTTGAGTTATCTCACTGACAGTCACTAATTTCAAACTTATATCGATATAATCGTAAGTTGTATTGGGATCGGTGGATACGACATCAAATCCCAGGCTGGTGATATTTCCCACAGGTAAACCGGCTGCCTGCAGTTCGGAAGCCCGGATCAGCATCTGGTGGCGTGCGCCCCAATACCAGTTTCCATAAGGAGCCGGATAATCATAAGGAGAATTCTGTACCTGTCCTGTACCTACCGCATGGCCGTTCAGTTTCATGTTCGGGCGCTGGCTCACCCGGCCACCGTATGCCGCGTAACAAGATGCGTCGCTTCCGTCCTGGTTATTGAATACCGTAGACCAGTAGGTCGTAGGGGTCTGGTTAAATACCGAATTTGTCGTATAACCGGTTGAACTATAAGAGCATGTGTTTACCAATATATTCGATATTCCATCCCAGTAGAAAGGCGTGTTAAACGTGTGGATATTCCATCCTGTCTGAGCAACGAACGGGCCTGTATGTACCACGTTCACAAATCCTGTCACCGGTTTGCGGTCTTTGCCACTGCAAAACACAACTCTATATTCTCCGGGTCCAATATCAACATTGGGAAAGGTCCATTTACCGGGCTCATCTATATTATCACTCAACGAATAGTTGTACAGGCTAATCGTCTCGTTTCCGGCATTATACAATTCAACCCAATCGGGGAATTCACCATTTTCATCGGCAATTAATGAATAATTGCGGTTACTGCCTTCGTTGATAAAAACCTGGGCGTTCAATTCAAGAAACAGGAAAACCGGGAGAACTGTGAAAAGGAGATTTCGGCAGGACATAGAGAAATTTTTGATAAAGTTAAAACTTTATGGAAACAGAAGACCAATTATGATGTATTGCTTTAAATGGCATTGCAGGGCTCAAAAATAAACATACAATATTCAAAATGTATTGATATTTTTGCATCCGAAAGAATAGTTCAATCCTAAAATCTCATTCATCATGATAAAAAAGATCAGTCTATATTCGCTGTTCATCGCTATTATAGCCGTTTCATGCAATTTCGGGCAAAAGCCCGACGAATATGCACACCAGAAAGCTAAAGTCAAGGAAGTGATCCAAACGACCAACTACACGTATCTCAGGGTTGAGAAAAGCAAACAGGATCAGTGGATTGCCATTGGCAAATCGGATATAAAAGAGGGTTCGGTCATTTATTTTGAAGATGGGTTGCAAATGGTCAATTTTGAGAGCCCGGAACTGGGCCGGACCTTCGAGAGTATTTTATTTGTGCAGCAAATCAGCGACAAACCGATAAAGCATGGTGATTTTCATGGCGAAATGCCTGAAGGTATGGGGGAAATGGGTGGAATGGATCCGGCAATGATGGGTGATAAACCCTCCAAGCCGGTCATTGATAAAATGGAAATAAATCTGGAGCATCCGGCCGGTGCGATAAAGATTGGCGATCTGTATGCCCGGAGAAGCGAATATGCCGGAAAACAGGTTACCGTACACGGAAAGGTTATCAAAGTCAATGTCGGCATTATGGGCAAGAACTGGTTGCATATCCAGGATGGAACCTCCGATGGCGACAATTTCGACCTGACCATCACTACGATCTACGAGCCGGCAGTCGGGGCTGTCGTGACCTATAGCGGCACACTGGCCGTTAAAAAAGACTTTGGTTACGGATACTTTTATGAGATTATCGTAGAAGATGCCGAGCCGGTAAAGGCTTTATGATCTGATCCTTGCCGAGCTCGCTCCCCCTGCACTATATTCCGGCGAAGTCACGGATACCTTTTTCCCATCCAGCACGGCCAGTGCCTGTTCCAGATCTGCAATAATATCATCCGGGTGCTCGGCGCCAACGCACAAACGGACCAGGTTTGGCGGGATGTCGGCGATTTTCCGGCCTTCTTCGCCCTGCTGCGAGTGCGTCGAGATAGCCGGGATTGTCGCTACCGATTTGATCCTGCCCAGGTCTGTCGCCCGCCATATTCTCTGCATGCCGTCGAACACATCACGTGCTGCCTGCCCCCCGCCTTTTACGCGAAACGACATCAGGTGTCCGTACCGGTTGACCGGCTTACCATAAATCTCATCGGTTTCGGCATCGACCAGCCAGAGGTATTTGCTGGCCAGCGGGTGCAAAGGATGAGATTCCAGCCCCAGGTAATCGACCTGTTCGATATGTTTGTGCTGTGCAAGAAATTGGGCCACTTTCAGCGTGGTCCTGCTACACTGGTCAACACGCATGCGCAATGTCCGGATATCGTTCAAGGCCATAATGGCATTCATCGGGGAGATATTCGGTCCGTTATCCCTGTTGGGAAGGGCTTTGAGATACATGCAGTAATCATCCCGGAGAGCGTCATTCTTTATATTGGTTACGATCTTCTTTTTGGCGATTACAGCGCCGGCTATGGCAAAGCCGCTCGTAGCCAGCGTTTTCGTAACAGACTGTACCACGATATCGGCTCCCCACTGGATCGGGCGCATCAAAGCCGGCGTGGCAACGGTGGCATCGACGATCATCGGGATGTTATGCGAATGGGCAAGCTCGACCACTTTCTCAAGATCGAAGAATGCCTGGCCCGGATTGGATGGCATTTCACCGTATAGGAACCGGGTATTTTCGTCGATCAGTGAAGCCCACTCATTTATATCACTGGAATGAACCACTTTTCGCCATTCGATGTTTCTTTCCTGGTGCTTGCGGATGGCGAACTGCTGGAAAGTGCCGCCATACACCTGGCAGGTGGCCACAAAATTGATCGGTTTGGAGGGATGATCAGGATCGACGGCCAGCAATGGATCGGCAGCAGCCATGATGGCCGCCATCCCCGAAGAGGTGGCTACACAGGAGGTTGCATCCTTTGCCCCGTACCCGTCGAGCAGCGCCAGGACCCCTTCCAGGTAATACATGCTGGGGTTGGCAATACGGGAATAGCACCACGTCGGGATCTCATACCCAAGCGCCGCTTCCATCTCGTCGGCGTCACGGTATGCTTGTGAAGTCGACATATATACGGGTTCGATAATAGACCCCTGGTTAAAATCAAGTGCCTCCTGCATGGAGTAAATTCCGTGAACAGCTATCGTATCGAAGCGGCAGCGCCGCATTCGTTCAATATTTTCCTGATGCCATGACGTTGCTCTTCCCGCGGCATCAATGTAGTATTGTTTTCCGGTTGACATAGTTGAATTGGTTTGGAATGAATTGCTAAAATAGACAATATTAATTTGAAATTCCAAACCCCGAATTCCAAATTCCAAACAAATGCCAAAAATTCAAATTATCAAATGCTCACTTCAGTCTTCTGTCTTCAGTCTTCTGTCTTCTTTTACTACCTTTGTAAAAATTTTAATTCTGAAATTCATGAATTATGATCTTATCGTTATAGGCAGCGGGCCGGGAGGCTATGTGGCTGCCATCCGCGCATCACAGCTGGGTTTGAAAACCGCTGTCGTCGAAAGGGAATCCATCGGTGGCATATGCCTGAACTGGGGCTGTATCCCTACGAAAGCGCTCCTTAAAAGCGCACAGGTATTCAGGTATGCCAAACATGCCGCCGATTATGGCGTCACCATTCAAGGTGATGTGACAGCCGATTTTGCAGGCATGATTAAAAGAAGCCGCGACGTGGCCAACGGAATGAGCAACGGCGTTCAGTATCTTTTCAAAAAGAATAAAATCGACCTCATAAAAGGCGAAGGAAAGGTCGCTCCCGGAAAGAAAGTGTTTGTCGTCGACGAAAGCGGCACCAAGGCGGAATATACAGCCAATCACATTATCCTGGCTACCGGAACCCGTTCGCGCGAGCTGCCCAACCTGAAGCAGGACGGCGTGAAAGTCATCGGCTACCGGCAGGCGATGAACCTCGCCGTTCAGCCGAAATCAATGGTTGTTATCGGGTCGGGAGCCATTGGCAGTGAATTTGCCTATTTCTACAACACCATCGGCACAGAGGTCACCCTGATAGAATTGTTGCCCAATATAGTCCCGCTGGAAGATGAAGAGGTTTCGAAACAACTGGAGAGAAGCTTTAAAAAGGCCGGTATTAAAGTGATGACCGATGCTGCTGTCGAATCGGTTGATACCGGTGGCCCATCCTGCAAGGTTAAAATCAAAACCAAAAAGGGCGAGGAATTTATCGAATGCGATGTCGTTCTATCGGCTGTGGGTGTAAAATCGAACATCGAAAACATCGGGCTGGAAGAGGTCGGGATACAGGTGGAAAAGGACAAGATCAAGGTCGATGAATACTACCGGACCAATGTCGAAGGTTTCTATGCGATTGGCGATATTATTCCGGGGCCGGCCCTGGCTCATGTGGCCTCGCATGAAGGGATCACCTGCGTGGAAAAGATCGCCGGGCTGCATGTCGAACCGATCGACTACAATAACATCCCCGGGTGCACCTATACCAGCCCGGAGGTGGCATCGGTAGGTTACACCGAAAAGCAGGCACGTGAAGCCGGCTATGAAATAAAGGTGGGCAAGTTCCCCTACACCGCATCAGGAAAAGCCAGCGCAGCAGGCAACAAAGACGGGTTCATCAAAGTGATCTTCGATGCCAAATACGGCGAATGGCTGGGCGCTCATTTCATCGGCGACAATGTCACGGAAATGATCGCCGAAGTAGTGGTGGCACGCAAACTTGAAACTACCGGCCACGAGATCCTGAAATCGGTGCACCCCCACCCGACCATGTCGGAAGCGGTGATGGAAGCGGTAGCAGCAGCATATGGCGAAGTCATTCATATATAATGAAAATCCACAAAACTGAAATCGAAGACCTTCTGGTGATCCACCCGGATGTTTTTCCCGATGAACGAGGCTATTTCTTTGAATCATACCAGAAGGAAAAATTCAGGGAAGCCGGGCTCAATTGGGATTTCGTGCAGGATAATGAATCGATGTCGATGAAAGGTGTGCTTCGCGGCCTTCATTTCCAGTTGCCCCCCTTTGCACAAGGCAAACTGGTCAGGGTGGTCAGGGGCGCTGTGCTGGATGTGGCGGTTGACCTCCGGAAAAACTCAGCCACATACGGTCAATGGGCCTCCTTCCGCATCAGCGCGGAAAACAAATGGATGGCCTTTATCCCGGCCGGGTTTGCCCACGGGTTTCTGGTGCTGGAAGATCATACCATCTTCCAGTATAAATGCACCAATTATTATAACAAAGAATCGGAAAGCGGCATCATCTGGAATGATCCGGAACTGGCTATCGACTGGGGCATCGAACATCCCCTTGTTTCCGAAAAGGATTTACAAGGTTTACGTTTTAAAGATTTTGTCAGCCCTTTCTGATATGGATCTTCCTCAACTTCTTATCAAAACATTATCAAATATGTCCAAAAAATTGAAATTCCTGCTTTTTTCCTCTATTGGTCTCCTCTTTGCCGGAATGGCATACCTGTTTTTTACAGGGATGACGACCAAAGCGGAAGAGAATAACCCGTCGGGTACCGAAATGATATTATTTGAAGAAGGTATAAATTACGCTGTGCCGGTACCTTTGCCTGATCCGGCATTTTTCGCGGGCGAAGAGGTTCCGGCGGGAACTTTTTATGTCAGGGAGCAGCTCGACCGGGAAATGACCGTTAACACATACTGGCACTCCTCCACCCTGCTTTCGATGAAGCGGACGGCCCGCTGGTTCCCGGTCATCGAACCGATCCTGGCAAAAAACGGGATCCCGGATGATTTCAAGTACCTGGCCCTGGCCGAAAGCGGACTGGCCAACGTTGTCTCCCCCGCCGGAGCCGCCGGATTCTGGCAATTCCTGGAAGGTACGGGCCGCGAATGCGGGTTAATTGTGAATAAAGAAGTGGATGAAAGGTATCATCTGGTAAAAGCTACCGAGGCTGCCTGTGTTTATTTGAAGGCTGCTTACCAGAAATTCGGCAACTGGACCCTCGTGGCAGCTTCCTACAATGCCGGCCAGGGAAGGATCATCGAAGCTACATCCAAACAAAGGGAAAACAATTTTTATAACCTGTTCCTGAATGATGAAACTTCCAGGTATATATTCAGAATTCTGGCCATGAAATACATCTGGGAGAATCCGGTAAAATATGGCTTCAAATTACATCCCGAAGATCTTTACAAGCCATTGAATACTAAATTTGTAAACATTTCGACCTCTATACCCGACCTGGTTACATTCGCCAAAGAAAACAAAACGACTTTCAGAATGTTAAAGGAGCTGAATCCCTGGTTAAGAGCCGATAAACTGATCGTGCCTGCAGGCAGTTCATTCGACATCATGTTGCCGGCGGAGTGACGAAATCAGATATGGATTACAGGTTACGGATTTTGGAATCAGTAAAATAGAAAATCATAAATTATAGATTGTAAACTGTAAACTGTAAATTGTAAATCAATTTATCCTCAAGAATGTTCAGGGAATTCGATGATAGTGAGAATATTGACAACCGGATAGGCACCGATTATCTTGAAGTATTCGGCGCCCGTGTCCATAACCTGCAGAATATCGACGTCAGGATCCCCCGTAACTCTCTTGTTGTTGTTACCGGTCTCAGCGGAAGTGGCAAGTCAAGCCTGGCATTCGACACGATCTACGCCGAAGGGCAACGCCGGTATATGGAGACATTTTCTATTTACGCCAGGCAATTCATCGGTAACCTGGAACGGCCCGATGTCGACAAGATCAGCGGACTCTCGCCCGTCGTTTCGATCGAGCAGAAATCGGTCAATAAAAACCCCCGCTCTACTGTAGGTACCATTACGGAGGTTTATGATTTTCTCCGCCTGCTGTATGCCCGTATCGGGGAAGCCTACTCATGGGTGACCGGTGAAAAGATGGTCCGTTATTCGGAAGACCAGATCATCCGGCTCATCACGGAAAAGTACCAGAACCAGCCCCTGGTGATCCTGGCACCGGTGGTCAGAGGCCGCAAAGGGCACTACCGGGAGCTGTTTGAGAACATTCGCAAGATGGGGTATCTGAAGGTTCGGGTCGACGGGGAGATCAAAGATCTTGTTTTCGGTATGCAGGCCGACCGGTTCAAGGTACACGACATCGAAATCGTGATCGACCGGATCAGGATGGATGGCACCAAAGGCACCGACCTGCGCCTGGTACAATCGGTCCAGACCGCCATGAAACACGGCAAAGATGCGCTGATCCTGTTACAGCCCGACACCAATGAGGTACGGCCATTCAGCAGTAAATTGATGTGCCCGGTGTCAGGGATATCCTACGATGAACCCGAACCGAACACATTCTCCTTTAATTCGCCTTACGGTGCCTGCCCGAATTGCAACGGACTGGGCAGCATTACGGAGGTCGACCTGAAGAAAATTCTGCCCGATCCCAAACTAAGCATAAAAAAAGGGGGGATCGCCCCGCTCGGCGAATACAAGAACAACTGGATATTCAGCCAGATGGAGGCGATCGGATACAAATACGGATTTACCCTTGATACACCTGTAAAGGACATTCCGGATGAAGCTATCTCCACGATCCTTTATGGATCCGATGAAACGGTGCATGTCAAAAAGGAATATCTTGGAGTAACATCATCATACACCCTGAGTTTCGAAGGGATCATCAACTTCATTACCAATCAGTTGAATGATACCACATCGGAAGGAATACACCGTTGGGCCATCTCGTTCATGAATAAGGTTCAATGCCCTGTATGCTATGGCTCCCGGTTGAAAAAAGAGTCGCTCCATTTTAAGATCGATGAGAAAAGTATTGCAGATATCAGCCGGATGGACCTGGTGACGATGGGCGATTGGATCGATTCTTTGGAAGCCAAATTAGATGAACGCCAGCGGATGATTTCACACGACATCATCCGCGAGATCACGAACAGGCTGCAGTTCCTGCTGAATGTCGGTCTTGACTACCTCTCCCTGGAACGGTCGGCCAGGAGCCTTTCCGGCGGTGAGTCGCAGCGCATCCGGCTGGCAACCCAGATCGGTTCCCGGCTGGTTGATGTGTTGTATATCCTGGATGAACCCAGCATCGGGCTGCACCAAAGGGATAATGTCAGGCTGATCAATGCCCTCAAGGAACTGCGCGATATCGGTAATTCGGTGATCGTCGTGGAACACGACCGGGAAATGATCGAATCGGCCGATTGGGTGGTCGACATTGGGCCCGGAGCCGGGCGCCATGGCGGTAAAATTGTAGGCGCCGGTAAACCGGGTGAGTTAAAGGATTGTACAACCATTACCTGCGACTACCTCTCCGGCAGGAAAAAAATTTCGGTCCCGGAAAAGCGCCGTGAAGGAAACGGCCAAAACATAATATTGGAAGGTGCCTCGGGAAATAATCTGAAAAATGTTACGCTCCTACTTCCACTGGGAAAATTCATCTGTGTTACGGGTGTGTCGGGAAGCGGAAAATCTACGCTGATCAACGAAACCCTCTACCCTATCCTGAGCAGCCATTTCTACCATTCCAGCCAGAAGCCCCTTCCATACCGTTCTGTTGCCGGGCTGGAGCATATCGATAAAGTCATCGAGATCGATCAGTCGCCGATCGGCCGTACGCCGAGATCGAATCCCGCTACTTACACAAAAGTTTTCGATGAGATAAGAAAACTCTTTGTCCAGATCCCGGAAGCCAAAATAAGAGGTTATTCACCCGGCAGGTTCTCATTCAACGTCAAAGGCGGGCGGTGCGAGACATGCAAAGGGGCCGGCCTGCGGGTTATCGAGATGAATTTCCTTCCGGATGTATATGTCATTTGTGAGTCTTGCAACGGACTGAGATACAACCGCGAAACGCTCGAAGTCAGGTATAAAGGCAAGTCGATCAATGATGTCCTGGAGATGACCATTGACCAGGCGGTTGATTTCTTTAGTAACATTCCTTCTATTATACAGAAGATCAAAACTTTGCAGGATGTGGGCCTGGGTTATATCACGCTAGGCCAACAATCGACCACGCTCTCGGGGGGTGAGGCGCAACGGGTCAAGTTAGCGGCCGAGCTGGCCAAGCGCGATACGGGCAAAACGCTTTATATCCTGGATGAGCCTACGACCGGACTTCATTTTGAAGATGTGAAGGTGCTGCTTGAGGTGTTGAACAGGCTGATCGAAAGAGGAAATACCATTTTGGTGATCGAACACAATATGGATGTGATTAAAGTGGCCGACCACATTATCGACCTTGGTCCAGAAGGCGGTGAGCGTGGCGGCCGGATCATTTGTGAAGGTACCCCGGAAGAAATTAGCCATCATCCCGGAAGCCATACGGCCAGGTTTCTCAAACTGGAATTGTCAAGGTAATTTACCCCCTCTTTTGCTTACCTTTGGTCTTCCTTTGCATAACTTTGCGTTATTGAAGTGTGATTAAGTGTTAATGCAGAAAGTAAAACACAAATACGGGCTCGTACTGAGTGGCGGCGGTGCCAGGGGACTGGCCCATATTGGCGTTATCGCTGCTTTGGAAGCACATGGCATCCATCCGGGGATCATCTCGGGATCAAGCATGGGCGCAGTAGTGGGCGCTTTATATGCCGGCGGCGTAAGCACTGAAGAAATGTTGAAAATCGCCAGGAACAAAAAGCTTCACAACCTGTTCAACTGGACTTTTCCGAAACGCGGAGGAATGTTGAGCCTGAAATTGCTGAAACAGGTTCTGGAAGAGTATCTCCCGGAGGATTCATTTTCAAAGCTGAGAATAAAACTCTGCATCGTTGCCTCAAATATATCGGCCGGCCGGGAAGAGGTATTCTCGAAAGGCCCTTTGCACCAGGCTGTGCTGGCTTCCGCTTCGATTCCCATTATTTTTGAGCCACAGATCATTAATAACCAGACATATGTCGATGGCGGGTTATTCAACGATATGCCCGTTGAACCGTTGGTCGGTAAATGCGACCGTATCATTGCTTCGCATGTCAACTATAACGGGCCGGAGCCGGAAATAACCAGCATTCGGGCGATTGCGGAACGGGTTTACCGGCTGGCCATTTATCAGCATGTTCAGAATAATTTCAGTAAATGCGATTACATTATTGATCCTCCCGAATTAAGGGAACATGGAATTTTTGATTTCAAGAATATTGATCAGCTTTATGAGATAGGCTTCCGGTCGGCCGAAAACCTGGTCAATGAGATGCAAAAACCGGAGATTGCCAAACCATTGATCATAAGAGAAACGAAGAAAAATACACAGATTTAAATTACTTGATAATGAATAATTTAAGTGAAGAAGATAAAATATTGCAGGCTTTTCAGCCCAAGAGCTGGCAGGAAGTAAAAACATATGATTCCTGGAAAGTATTCAAGATCATTTCGGAATTTGTCGAAGGATTTGAAAAGCTGGGCAGGATCGGACCGTGTGTTTCTATATTCGGTTCTGCTCGTTGCAAGCCCGGAAGCAGCGATTATAAAAAAGCCGAGGAGATTGCTTACCTCCTGACCAAGAGAGGATTTGGCATCATAACCGGAGGCGGGCCGGGCATTATGGAAGCAGGCAACAAAGGGGCGCACTTTGCCGGAGGCAAATCGGTGGGACTCAATATCAATCTCCCTTTTGAGCAAATGCCCAATCCGTTTATCGATCCCGACAAACTCATCGATTTCGACCATTTCTTTGTCAGAAAGGTCATGTTTATGAAGTATGCCCAGGGATATATCGTTTTACCCGGCGGTTTCGGCACGCTCGACGAGATGTTCGAAGCAATCACGCTGGTCCAGACACAGAAAGCGATCAGTTTTCCCATTGTCCTGGTCGATAAGAAATTCTGGCAGGGATTGATAACCTGGATCGAAGAGAAACTGGTAGCAGAAGAGAAGATCAGCCCTGACGACATGGATATATTCCAGCTGGTCGATACGGCTGAAGAAGCGGTAAAAGTTATCGAAGAATTCTACCAGAAGTATGCGCTGAAACCTAACTTCTGATATTGTACCCCCAATCCTCATATTAAGCATATAACAATTGAACAATCGAACAATTGAACAATCGAA
>ENA-UOWO01001267-UOWO01001267.1-activated-sludge-metagenome-genome-assembly--contig:-NODE-1267-length-34203-cov-13.905441_pt1 | contig 34203 bp, 18 predicted proteins | sample MGYA00238148_ERZ761564 | MGnify/ENA primary metagenome ERZ761564 (study PRJEB28885, sample SAMN05720194) | activated sludge metagenome | isolation source: Anaerobic digester | place: USA...
AGCTCGAGAAGAGGGCGTATCGGTCGGGTGGCGAAGGGCTTGCGCCCTTCGGCGGTGGCCATGGGCAAGATGCCCATGCCACGGTCCTGTGGCACGGGCGTCCCCGAGCGAGGGCCGAAGCCGGAATGTTCGTAAAATCGCCTCTGGCGGTCGGCTTCGCTACGAATTTTCTGCCCCGGTGGTCTGGCAGCCGCCGGATGGGATCTGGTTCGAAAATGCAGATGCGGGGCAGCAGGAGCCTGCTTGCAGGCCATTCCATGCGCGAATCGCGCGCAAGCGCGCTCCTATGACCCATTTTCACCCCCGATGGTGCACCGAATGCCCGCCGCCGGGCGGGCGGCCGGGGCATGGGATATCGCAAAACTCGTATCAGAATGCAAATCCCGTTTCCGAGCGCGTGAGCGTTTGGCCCGCGTCTCCAGCGCCCACGCGCCAAGAACCGATTGCTCAGCATGTCTCAGGGTACCTCTTGCTTTTGTGGGCTTGCTTGGTTATGAAACCCGGCCGATGCATCGGATGGAATCTCTCGGGTGGACCTTGCGGTCTAGGTGGTTGAGCGGGTGGTGTGTGGGGTTGGTGTTGGCGGGTGGGACTCCCGCGGCCATGGCGCAGTCGTCGCGAGACACGGTTGTCGAACTGAATGCCGTGGTCCAGACGAACGCGCCCGTGATCACGCTGCAGTGGAACAGCGTGGCGGTGACCACGGCCCTTGATGTTTATCGGCGAGACAAGGGGGCCACGAGCTGGGGCACGGCCATCGCTGCGCTGGATTCAAATGTGACCTCGTTCGCCGATTCCAACGCTGTCACGGGTGCTGTGTACGAGTACATGATTCGCCGGGCGCGATCCTCGGCTCCAACCGAGGCCTATGGAACGATCGTGGCGGGCTGCAACGTGCCGCTGGTGGAGGATCGCGGCCGGGCGCTGCTGATGGTGGATCAGTCGCTGCTGTTGTCGCTGGCACCGGAGGTCGATCGGCTGGAGCGAGACCTAGTGGGCGACGGTTGGACGGTGGTTCGGACCAACGTGGCGCGCATGGCGGTGGATCCGGCCTCGACCAATTCGGCGCAGTGGGCCGCGCGCCTTGCCGAGTTGCAGGCGGTGCGCGCCATCGTCCAGTCAAACTACGTGGCAGATACTAACCGCATCGGGTCGGTCTTCATACTGGGGCGTTTGCCGGTGCCGTATGCCGGGAACCTTAACCCTGATGGTCACCCCGACCATCAGGGCTCATGGCCGGCAGATGCATACTATGCGGACGTGAATGGGACGTGGACCGACACGAGCGTCAACACGGTCAACAATTGGACGCAGCCTTCGGATCTCCGCAACCGGAACGTTCCCGGAGACGGGAAGTTCGATAACACCACGATCCCGACGACCTCTGAGCTGGCCGTCGGCAGGGTCGATTTTGCCAACATGACCAACGTGCCCACGGGCATGGGGGAGGTGGCGCTGCTCCGGCAGTATTTGAATAGGGACCACGCGTTCCGGCATGGGCGTGCGCCATACGCCAGCGTGCCGCGCCGGGCGCTGATCGACGACGGTTTCGGCTATTTCTATGGCGAGGCCTTCGCGGCATCGGGCTGGCGCAATGGCTTCACGTTCTTTGGGCGCGCCTCGACCAACGTGGTGGCCGCGGATTGGTTCGCGACGCTGGGGACAAACCAATATCTGCTGGGCTACGGCTGCGGGGGCGGATCTTACACCAGCGCCGGCGGCGTGGGGACATCAACCTATGACTTTGCGCGGAAGGACTCGCGCGCGGTGTTCACCATGCTGTTCGGAAGTTACTTCGGGGATTGGGACAAGACGGACAACTTCTTGCGTTCGCCTCTGGCGGGGACTTCGGGCTCCATGGGCCTGACGTGCGCGTGGTCGGGTCGCGGCTATTTCCATTTTGACCACATGGCCATGGGCGAGATGGCGGGCTATGGCATGTGGATAAGGTACAACGATCCCGTGTACCTGGTTTCCGGAGGCTGGGAGGGCAACGGTTATTCGAGGTACGTTCACCACAACCTCATGGGTGACCCGACTCTGCGGCTACACACGGTGCCGCCGCCTCTCAAGCCCGCGGCGCAGGTGGCCACGAATCAGATTGCGCTGTCGTGGCAGGCCCCTTCCGATCCCACGATCGCCGGGTATCATGTGTACCGCGGGACGAATCCGGCTGGTCCGTTCACGCGGCTGACGGGTTCGGCCGCGACGCCGACCGATCCCATGGGCTCGCCCATCGGCGCGACAACGTTTGCCGACAGCACCGTGGTCGCGGGAACGAACTACACCTACCTGATCAAGAGCATCCGTCTCGAGGGCAGCGCCAGCGGCACGTACGCGAACAGCAGCCAGGCGGCGGGGGTCAATGCGGCGGCGGTGGATGCGGGACTCGGGGCACCGGCCGCGCCAACCGGTCTGTTGGTCGTATTCCAAGGTGGCACCACCTACCAGCTGACATGGGAGGACAATGCGACGGGCGAGACCGGGTACGAGGTGCAGCGCCGGGATCCAGCTACGGGCAACTGGTCCACGATCACGACGCTTGGGGCGGACAGCACCTCGCACAGCGACGGTGCGGCACCCTCCGGCGGGGTGGTCCACTACCGCGTTCGCGCCAATGGCGCATCGGCCAACTCGGCGTATTGCGAGGCCACCGCCGACCCGAATACGCCCGGGGTGCTTCGTCCGGTCGCCGACACCGTCTTCGCCAACAAGGCGACGCGAAAGGCCGTCATCGACGTGCTCAGATACAACGGTTCGGCCGGATCGGTCGGGGTGAACTATGCGACATCGGATGTTACCGCGACCAACGGCGTGGATTTCCTTTACGCATCGGGCTCGCTGTGGTGGGCGCACGGCGAGACGACGAATAAGACGGTCAATGTGACCCTCGGATATGTCGTGGCGCCGCAGCTGACGCGGATCTTCCGGTTCAATCTGAGCGGCGCAACAAACGGGGCGGGCGTGCAGACGCCGGGGTACAATTACGTGTTCATCTCCGACACCAACGCGCAATCGATGCCCGCGCCATGGACCACGACAAACATCGGCGCGCTTTCGATCACGGGATACAGCGAACACGTCTCGGGCACCTTCGGCTCGACCTGCCGCTCCGGCGACATCGCCGGCACGTCGGACAACTACCGATCGATCCACCAGCAGGTTTCGGGTGATGTGCAGGTGACGTGCCGCGTGCCGAGTTTTCCGACGACATTCCTCGGGAGCGCGAAGGCCGGCGTGATGATCCGGTCGAATATGAACGCCAATGCCGCGTGCGTGGCCGCACTGGTCGAGCCCGATGGCGCCGCACAATCCTTGTCGCGTGCGTCGGTGGGGGGGAATGCATCCACCCCGGGCACCGCGACCGGCGTGAAGTTCCCGTGCTGGTTGCGCGTGAGGCGGGCCGGCACCACCAACAACTGCTGGTATTCCACCAACGGCGCGTCGTGGATCGCACTTGGCGGCGCCACCGTCAACGCGGGCCTCGCCACGAATGCCTACGTCAGCCTCGGCGTCGCGGCCAACGGTACGTCGGGGTCGGAGTGGCCCGCCTACGCCCGATTTGACAGCGTGAGCCTCGTGACTCCGCCCGCGGTGCCTGAGCCATTGACCGCGGGATTCGGGGCCTCGACCGGCGAGGTGGCGCTCGCGTGGGCGTCGGTCTCAAATGCCACCGCCTACCGAATAGAGCGCTCGCTCGCGGAGGCCGGACCCTTCGCCGAGATCACGTCAGTCTCCCACCCGACCACCTCCTATGTGGATCCGGGCCTCGACCCCGCAACCACCTACTATTACCGCGTCCGCTCAGACAACGACGCGTTTCAGTCGGCCTACACCACGGTGGCGAGTTCCAAACCCCGTCCCGGCGGAGTCGCCGGATGGAGGCTGGATCACTTCGGCTCACCGGACAACATCGGCATCGGTGCCAACGAGGCGGATCCTGACGGCGACGGCCATCCCAATTTGGAGGAATATGCTTTCAAGACCGACCCGCTCGGCGCAACGAGCCGTCCGGTGTTTGTCCAAGAGTTGGTGCCGGGCGCCGGCATCGCCATCGGATTCGACCGCGATCCCGCGCTGGGCGACATTGACCTCATCGTCGAGAGTTCTGACGACCTCGTCAGTTGGCGGACCGTCGCCCAGAGTCTGGTTGGCGGGGCCTGCACATCGACTGATTCCGGCTGGAGCGTTGGGGAGTCGGGCGCAGATCCCGTGCGGGTGCGCGTTAGCCAAAACGCCGCACAGCCACCCGAGTTCGTCCGCGTTCGCGTCGTGGCCCATTGACGCGCGGGGAAAGGGCGAGACCCCCACCGGGCGCGAGGGAATCCGGTCGTCCTGCGCGCGCGCGGATGCAACAGCGCTCGAAGGGTGCGCCCGGCGACGGCATCTGTTTTTATAATGTGCGAACAGAAAACCGCACAATAAGGGATGCTTATGTTTCACAAGATACTTATCCGCAACATATTGCGTTCAAGAACGCGGCCTGAATTTTGTTTGAAACCGATGCGCTTGGGCGACTAATCTTCAGGGTATTGGTTCGTGCCCGAATGCGTCGCCGTGGCGTGCTTGGGCGAGGAGGAGAAAGCATGAGCAGGATAGGTTTTGTCGCGACGCGTGCGATCGCGTTGGTTCTCGGGTTCGTTTTTGGAGGCGCCACTTTGGCGTCGGCCCAAACGACGAACAGCTGGACCAACAACGTCGGTAACACCCTGTGGACGATTCCGGGCAACTGGTTGATCCTGACCAACAGCCCGAACGGTTGGGCGGGCACAAACATATATCCCGATGGCGGCGGCACCGTCGTGCTGATCACCAACAACATCGGCGGCCAGCGCATCATCTATCTGACCACCAACGTGACGATCGGCGAGATGTTCCTTGGCGATTGGGACCGGGGCAGCGATTTTCACATCCGCACGACCAACACCGTGGCCAACTCGATCACCTTTGACACGGGCGACTCCCGCCAGGCGCTCTTGCTCCATGGCTCCGGAGACCGGATCATGGATATCGGCAACGGTGGCGATGAAATCGACGTGGGCATCAGCGTGACCGACGCCGAGGGCCTCTTCGTGGACAACTGGCAGAACCTGGTCCTCAACGGGGCCATCAACGGGGTCAGGGGGAGCGATCCGAACCGTGCGTTCGACGGCGGGGGCCACGACCTCACGAAGGGTGAGGACGGCGCCCTGTACTTCCGGAGGGTCTCCACCAACATCGCCACGGTCTTCGTGCGCGACGGCGACCTGCGCTTTGAGATGGAGGGCGACCCCCTGCTCAAACCCGGCATCAGCAACGTGGTCATCGGCGTGGCCCCGGGCGTGGTGGACACGGGCGGGAACCCGGGCGGGGTCGTCACCAACCTGGGCGAGGGCGGGGCCTATGACCGCATCCAGTTCCCCCTCTTCACCGTCGTGGGGGCGAATTTAACCAATGCGGCCTTCGTCGGCCAGATCGCAACGAATGACTTCGACGTCACGATCAACCGCGGTGTGTTCCGCACATACAATCGCCCCCAGACCAATGGCCTGCCCCCGGTCTACAGCGGCACCTTCACCCTAAACGGCAACGCCAACGAGGTCTTCTTCTATACGGAGGGCCAGGACTTCGGGAACATCTCCAGCACCGTCCAGCGGACCATCTTCACGGGCCCGATCACCGGAAGCGGCGGCTTCACGAAGATCGCCAGCGGCGAGATGACCCTCGTGGGCAGCAATGACTTCACCGGCTCGCTGAACATCAACCGTCCCTCCGACCGCGCGATCGGCAGATCGGGCGGCGTGCGCCTCATGGACAATGGCACGCTCTCCGGCGTTGGTGAGATCGTCCTCAACCGCAACGGCAATTTCTTCATCGACAACGACGCAATCAATCTCTCCAACCGGATCAACGACGCGGCCTCGATCATCGGCAGTGGCCGCAGCCACGTGGAATTCGTCGGGAACGCATCCGCGTCATCCTACGAGCGGGTTGGCGCAGTGACCTCGGCGGTGGGCTCCCTCACCTTTGAGTTCGACAAGAACAACGCGACCCCGCAGGCGCAGACGCTGGAGATCGGCAATCTCGTTCGGACGCCCGGCACCATCATGAATTTCGCAGCCAGCGACCTCCAGCAGGGCGCCTTCCTCAATAACGGCCCCTCCAACATTGTCATCAATGTCCTCGATGGCGGCGCTTCCCTCTTGCAGGTCGGTTCCGGCGGCGGCACCGGCACGGTGAACCGCAGCGTCGCGATTGGCGTTTTCGGCGGTGATGGCGTTGATTTCAACGTGGATCCCACGACGCGGGACCCGAATCGCTCCGACGAATTCATGACGGTGGACAACGGGCGCCTGCGCACCCTGGACCCCCTGACCGAGATGGTCTCGCTCGGTGGCCGCAGCACCAACGCGCTGAACATTACGCAGGCATCCGCCGCTTCGGACGCGAACGTCAACATCGATTTCCAATCGAAGGCGCCCGTCATCTCCCTCGGTAGCGTCGTCAACACCAACCTCATCGATAAGCGCGTCACCGAAAGCGCCACCTTCAACAGCATCCGCTTTGGCATCGTGCCCGGTGCCGGGGCCAACGAAAACGGCCGTTCCCTTGTCATGGATGACGGGGTCAAACTGACCTCCGAATCGGGGATGATCCTGCTGGGCCGCGACACCGGCAGCCCCACCGGTGACACCAACCCCGTCGGCACGGTGTGGCTCGTTGGTGGCACCCTTGATCTCGACGGGACCAGCAACAACCGTGAGGGCATCATCCAGAACATGAGCGGCAACAGCCTCGTCCTGCGCAGCCAGATCGAGGCCAGCCAGGGCCTGACCAAGGGTGGTTCCCAGCGCGTCTATCTCGACAACGACAACAACATCGGGGGCGTCGTCACCGTCGCCCAGGGCGAACTCCAGCTGCGTTCCAGCGGGGCCGTCCGCGGCGCCAGCGAGATCCGGCTAGCGGGTGATGGGGCGCTGATCCTCTCGGGCGGCATCTCGGTGACCAACGTCGACCTTCGCGTCACCGAGCGCGACACCACGCGGACCACGCTGTTCAGCGAGGGCCAGCACAACGTCTTCGGCGGCGACATCCTCGTCGAGAACGTCGACCCGCAGGGCATGGTCTTGCACGAGGTGCGCATCGGCGCCGGCTCCAGCGCGCAGACCGCAACGCTCACCCTGCTGGGTGACATCGGCATCACGGTCACGACGAATATCATGTCGGACATCAACCTGATCGACGCGCAGATCTTCGCGGTGCGCGACAGCGGCGGCATCATCAACCTCAGGGGGACGTTCGGCGACCGCCTCGTGAATGGCGAGGCCCTGCCAATCGATCCTTCGGCCGTCGGCCAGAGCCGCCTGAGCGGCGGCTTCATGAGCAACCGCGCAGCCGACGAGAACCAGGTACTTCGGTTCCTCATCGATGCCCCCTCCCTCGCCGCCAACGGCGACGAACTGGTCGTGAACATCGACAGGTCGTGGAACGCCGCCGGCAGGTTCTACGCCGCGCAGGGAACCGTCCGGTTCACCGGCGATCCGACCCTCGGCCAGGGCGACTTTTGGACAACCAACGCCCTCGCGGCGTCGGATTTCTCCCACGGTTTCGGCGGCTTCCAGATGGGCGGGCTGGGTAGCGGCGAGAGCGATCGCAATAGCAGCACGACGCTTCTCCTCACGAGGGACGGCCAGTCCTTCAACGCCGAGCGGTGGACCGTCGCCAACGACAATAACGGCGGCGACTTTACGGCGACCATGGGCCTGGAGCACTTCGGTCCGTCGAACTCCACCGTGACCATTGGCAACAACTGGAATGACATCAACCCGGGCACCGACGACAACCGGATCACGATCAATGGGACCGACGCCGCGCAGGTCCGCGAGTTCCGGCTCCTGTCGCACGACGGCTACGACTCGGCGACCGGAAGCAACAGCGTCGGCACCGTCAACGTCATCCAGAGCATCCGCGGCAACGACTTCTCGATCCTGACCACGGTGGGCAACGGCAGGGTGGTCTTGGGCGGACAGGCGGTGGCCAACACCAACTTCGACGAGGACAACGACATCCGCAACTTCATGCTGCTGGGTGGCGAGCTGGTGTTGGATCGGACCGACACCTACGCGCAGGGCGCGCGCCGGACGACCGGAAGCCGTGCCTCCCTGACCCTCGCGGGCGGCGATCTGACATACCTCGGGCGCGCTGGCGCCACCACGGAGATCCTGAACAGCAACCTGACGGTGCGGGCCGGCGACTCGCGGGTGTCGGTCGTGGCTGGCAGCGGCGGCCTGACGGAGCTGTACTTGGCCACCAACGCGAACGCGATCGTGACACGTCAGCGCGGTGGCACAGTGGGCTTTGTGGAGGACAGCACAGCGGGAGGCACCGCGAACATCCGGCTGGCGGGCACCGGGGTCACCGTGGGCCAGAGAGTCGGGTCTTGGGCGACGTACGGGACCAACTACGGGGGCGGGGCCTACACGTGGGCCGCGACCGACTCTCTGAGCAACGTGATCGAATTCGCCGAGGGCTTCTATTCGGCGGACGCCTTCGGCGGCGGGCAGCACGTGACGCTGGAAACGCCCACGGCGTTCAACGCGGACGACGTGGCCGCGTCGCTGCGCTACACGAATGCGGCGGCGCTGGACCTCGGCGGGTTCTCCCTGAACGTGACGGAGGGCGGCATCCTGGTGACCCCGACGGTGGCGGGGGCGGCGTCGATGGGCAACGGCGCGCTGACCAGCTCGGGTGGCGAGTTGATCATCCACAACTACGCGGACCCGCTGGGGAGCCTGGCGATCTCGGCGGCGATCACGGGCAACGTGGACCTGACCTTCTCGGGTACCGGCAAGACGGTGTTGACGGGCGCCAACAGCTTCAACGGGGCGACCCGCATCAACGGCGGCACGGTGCAGATCGACGACGCCTCGCGCCTGGGCAGCACGGTGTCGAACCTCGAGCTGCGCGGCGGCATCCTCTTCACCACCGCGAGCATGACGTTCACCAACCGCACGATCATCCTCGGGGGCGACGGCGGCACCTTCCAGGTCGCGGCCGGCACCACGAACCTCGTGGGAACGATCCGCTCGGAGGACAACTTCCTCGATAACCTGCGTTTCAACAATGGCCACGGTGACCTGATCAAGACCGGCACGGGTATCCTGGCGCTGGGTATCAACACCGGAGCATCCAATAACCTCACGGCCGGTTTCAACATGTACCAGGGGATGACCGATGTCCGGGAGGGCACCCTCCTGATCGTGGGGACGAACAACTTTGCGCTGGGTTCCAACAAGTCGTTCTACGATGGCACGGTGGTCCGCGGCGGCGCGACCCTGACCCTCGGCAGCACCCCGACCACCCTTCTCGCCGTCGGCGTGACGAACACCTACAGCATCACGGAATGGATGACATTTGAACAGGGGTCGACCCTGCGGGTCGAGGATCCGGCGGGCGGCTACCAGAGCCCGAACATCAACGGCGTCGTTAACTTCGCCGGAGACACGACGGTCTTTGTGCAGGCCGACGAGTTCAATTTCAACAGCACCGGCGCGGGGTACCTCATGGGCTCAGGCGACATCGTGAAGACCGGCGGCGGCGCGCTGCGCATCTACGAGAACAATATCGACTTCACCGGAGATCTCGTCATCCGGCAGGGGGACGTGCAGGACGTTGGCTACCGCAACTCCTCGATCCCGAATGTCGGCACGATCACCCTCGGCACCAATGGCACCAGCGACCCGGGCAACGTGGCGTTCCACGTCCGGTCCGAGCGGGATGGCATTGGCAGCGACTGGACAATCAATGCGGACATCGTCGCCCTCGGCAACAGCTCCGACATGCGCCTCGGTCTCCGTCGGCCGAACCACAATGACGTCGTGACCTTTGCGGGGGACATCGACCTCAGCCAGTTTGATCCGACGAACAACCTCCGGGAGTTTAGGCTGGAGATCATGGACTCCACCGACACGCGCGATGCGGTCGGTGGCACCGAGTACCGGGAGGAATATTATATGGTGCTCGCTGGCGACATCACGGGCGGCAACAAGCGGATACGGACTTTCATGAGCCAGGAGGGCACGGCGAACTTTGACCTGGGCAACCAGGGGGCATCCAACCAGTTCGACATGATCGGGTTCTTTGATTTTAGGGGCACGAACACCGGCTGGACTGGCTCGCTGGAGGTGGGCAATCGCGCCGGTACCGGAAGCACCGATGGGCCGGACCGCGACAAGCAGCACTTCGTGAGATTCGGGAATAACGACGGTGCCGCGACGCTGGCGATCGGGGCGAGCAACAGCGTGGTGCTGCGGCACGACGCGACGCTGCAGGCCTACGGCAGCCAGGTGACCATCGGCAACCTCTTCAGCGACGGCAACAGCGGCGGGACCGACGGCTACTTCGGCCAAGAACTCGTGACCAACAGTTTCCTGGAGAACGGCGGGACGGTGGCCGGGAGCTTCACGATCAACCAGACCTCCAACCGCACGTTCAACGCGATCATCCGCGACGGGACCTATTATTCGCCCACATCGACGAACCTGGCCTCCGCGGCGCTGAGCATCATCAAGGCGGGCAGCGGGGCGCTGACCTTCGACCGGAGCAACTACTACACGGGCACCACGACGGTGCGCGAGGGGCTGCTGCAGGTCAACGGCAGCCACCTGGGCGGGGGCCTGTACTCGGTGCTGGCCGGCGGCTCGCTGGGCGGCACCGGGATCATCGGCTCTGCGGTGAGCGTGGCCGACGGCGGCACGCTGGCGCCGGGCGACCTGAACGCGGGGGCCGGCGGGACCCTGAACATCAACTCGGGGCTGGTGCTGTCCAACAACGCGATCCTGTCGTTTGACCTGGACGGCACGGACGGGACGGCGGGCGGCGGGATCAACGACCTGGTGCAGGGGATAGGCAACCTGGTGCTGGACGGGATGCTGACGATCTCGCCGCTGGTGTCCTTCAGCGGGGCGGGGACCAACGACTTCTGGACGCTGATGACCTACAGCGGCTCGCTGACGGACAACACGCTTGTGGTGGACGGGGCCTCGCAGTCGCTGCTGGACCCTGGGCTGGCGTTCTTCGTGTACAACTTCGAGGGCGGTGCGATCGACGAGATCCGGCTGGGGATCATGGTGCCGGAGCCCTCGACCTGGGCGCTTCTGGCCACTGGCCTCGGCATGGTGGCCTGGATGGCGCGACGCCGCAGGCGATGACTACCGGTTGAGAATCCCGCCCGCCACGCCGTCGCGACAGGCGCGGGAGGCACGCCGGCCTTGGCGTCCGCGGTCCACCCGTGTGCGTTAGTCGAAGTTCCGTGGCTCATGCCCTTTCGAAGGATGCGCCATGCGAGCATCCTGGGGAGGGCCCGCGGCCTCGCGGGCCGGGTTGGCCCGGGCGTTGCGCGGCTGGTGAATCGCGGACGCCGGGGACGGCGTCCCTCCTCCATTGGAGGCCGGAAAGTCCTCGGTGTTTTGATTCCTCTGGAATGTGGCAACGCGCCGAGGTGATCTGGATTGATCCGGATCAAGGGAGTTGCCGATTTCGCTGGTGCGCCGGGTCCGTGCGTCGCGACAATTCCCCGTGACAATCTGGATCGACATGGAGATTCACGGGTGAATGCGCGGAGATCTGCGATGGGCGCGATTGCCCGGGATTGGGTATCGGGACGAATTCGGGGCGCGCGGCAACGACTGTGGTGGGGGGCGCTCGCGTCGTTTTTCTTGGCGGTGGCGTCGGCCTTGGGTGGTGGCGGTGAACTGGAGCGCGGGATCGTCGCATCCGACATGCCGACGGGAGAACCCGCATGGAAACCGGGCGATCCCATACGGTGGCTTGGCGGGGCTCTGGGCGTAGACTTTCAGGCACGCGAACGATTTGAGTATCGCGAGAACTGGATCGATTTTAACGACGATTACGATCTTCGCGATGACGTCGGACTATTGCAGCGGTTGCGTTTCGGCCTGAAGATTCAACCGGCACCATGGCTCAGGGTGTATGGGCAACTTCAGGACTCCCGGACGTTTTTTGACGAGACCAACGGCGATCTCGGCGATCCATTTCGGGGGGTGCGGGCGTACTCGGCTTCGCCCGCGAACACACGGGAATTCGTGGTTCAGAATAGCTCGATAGACCTGAGGCAGGGTTGGGTGGAGTTCGGCGGTCTCGAAGACGGGCCATTCGCTTTCCGGGTGGGGAGACAGCTCCTCAGCTACGGCGACGAGAGGCTGATCGGCGGATTCGAGTGGGACAACAACGCGCGGACGTTCGATGCGGCGAAGGCGCAGTGGAAGTCCCGCGATTTTCAGATCGACGCATTTGCGGGCTGGGTCGTCTTACACAAGAATGATCGGTTCAACGACCCGGATACCGCCGATCTCTTGACCGGCATCTACTCGACTGTTCAGGCGGTTCCCAAACACCAGTTGGACGCATACCTGCTATTCCGCAGCAAGTCGGACGTCGATTTTTCGACGGCGTTCAGCGATCGGCCGCAGCAGAACGGCGGCAATACCGCGCCCCCCGGTGATTACTTCACGCTCGGCTTCCGGGGGAAATCGAGGGAGGGGGAACTGGGGCCATGGGATTGGAACGGCGAGGTCGCGGTCCAGTGGGGGGATGTTGTCAACCCCCAGGGTTTCTATCAGTTGGATCCCTCGACGGGGGAGTACGAGCCGGTGGATCGTATCGGATCGCGGACGATCAACGTCCTTCGACAAGACTTGCTCGCATGGGCGGCGCACCTGGAACTCGGGTATGCCCTCCGCTGCCCGTGGAAGCCGCGGTTTCACGCCGGGTACAGCTACGGATCCGGGGACGATAATCCATCCGATGGCGAGAGTGGCACGTTTCAAAACCTATTCCCGACGAACCACAAGTTCTACGGTTTCATGGATCGGTTCTCTTGGCAGAACATGCATGATCCCGAGGTGGGTGTGATGGTGAAGCCCACGCCGGCCTTGCAGATGACCCTCGACTATCACATGTTTTGGCTGGATGAGACCGAGGATGTCTGGCGATTCGCGGGCCAGGAGGCGGTGGGCGGCCAAGGGCGCTATGCGAACGCAATACTCGGGGGCACGCCAGTGCCCGAGACCGCGGTCTTGGGGAAGAACATTCTGCGGGGGGCGCCGAGCAGTTTCGTCGGGTCGGAATTGGATTTTGTGGTCGCATGGAAGGTGGCCAGATGGCTCAAGGTCGAGGGGGGATACTGCCACTTTTTTGCGGGTGATTACGTGCTCGATAGCGCGGGTGTCCTTGGCGACAGGCGACGGGCCGATGACGCGCGTTTCGGATACGTGCAGATGCAGGTCGATTTCTAGCCCGGATATTTCACAGCCGTAAGGCGCTAGTCTGAAACTTCGGGCGCGTTTGGCGTCTCGCAGAGACGCCCCACCAGTCTTGTAGGCCGTCTGTGTCAGGCGGCAACGGGCGTCAAGTTACCACATGACTGATGCGGCGCGCTCTCGACCCGGTCAGCCCCGCCGCGCGGCGGCGGATGCGGCGATCGCCCAAGCCATTGTCCGGCCGGGCCGCTGGATTTGGCTATTCTCGGGCCAGGAGGTCGGGCAGGTGCCGCAGGTCGGTGATGAGCGCTGCCACACGGATTCTCTTGCAGCGCGCGTCCTCCTCGCGCCGGCGCAGGGACCGGCGATCACCGGCGAAGAGGATGGGGCGCAGCCCGAGTTCGTGGGCGGGCAGGAGATCGTTTAGGCAATCGTTGCCGACGAAGGCGATCTGGTCGGGTTGGAGCCCGTCGGCCGCGAGGCGTTCGATGGGTTTGAGAAAGGGGAGAGGGGAAGGTTTTGCTTCACCGGCCTGATACGACCATGCCGTAAGAGCAGGTTCAAGACCGAGGCTCGCCGGCGCGGCTCCAAGCAGGGCCTCGATTGCGAGGGGGGTGAAGAACTGGGCATTTGACACGATGCCGAGCCGCAGGTCGCGGTCGCGCAGGGACATTAGGGCACGGGCCGCGCCGGGCATGGGCCACACCGGATTGACGCGACATTCGTACTCGATCGCGAGCCGGGCGACCGTCTGCGCGCTGGGTTTGGCGGAGATGAGGGCCCCGGTCACGAGCTGATCGACGACCGCGTTCCAGACGGAGAGAATATCGATTTCGGGATAGTGCCGACCATCGTCGCGGAGTGCCGCGTGACGCCGCCGGATCTCGTCTTTGAAAGCGGCGGATCCGACGGCGCCCGCGTCGGGTTGGGGCGATAGGCGACAGGATTGCAAGGTCTCTTGCAGTGCGCCCGCCGGCTCGACCTCACCCGCGGCGTCGATGTCGCCCGAGGCGGAGATGAGGAGGGTGCCGTAGACGTCGAAGAGGACCGCGCGAACACCCCGAAGAATCCGCGGGCCACTTTGCTCATCCGTGGGCACCGGCTCAAGCGGCCGACTGAGGCGCCGGAATAGGTCGAGGAGATCCGCCGTGCGCAGGGAATCTTGATGTGTCTTTCGAGTCATGACATCAGCGGCAGGAATCTCCCGGGGTCGAGGAATTGATCGAGGACGGCATCGGGTTCCAGTGCCAGGGCCGGGGTCATGGCAGACGCGCGCACCACGGAGTAGGCACGCTTCAGCCGCGCGGCATACGCCCCTGTGGAGAGTTCTCGTGCGATCATCGCTCGGTTTCGGGCCAGGCTCTCTCCGTGGGCGGAATTGGGGCCGAGCCCGCAGCCGGGCTCGATCATCTCTCTGGCGCGAGGGTTCCCGAGGATGTGCTGGATGACCAACCGCTGCAGGGGTTCATCGAGGTGACCAAAATCGACTTTGTCAGCCCGGCACGCCGCGGCGGTGGCGGCGTCCACGTCGGCGGCCGATGTCTGGCGGCCAAACAGTTGGCGCGAACGCGCGATGTCGCGGGCGAAGAGCTCGTGGAGGCGATGGGTTCCGATCCAGTCGATCGGGATGTCGAGTCGAGAGTACAGGCCTGGCAGGGCGATGCCGAGCTCGGAAAGGCCCGCCGTTATCTCCGGGATATCGCGACCGACGACGGGGCGATCCGCGAGGAGGGGCTCGACAAATGCGAGCCCGAAACCCTCGGTGACACTGGTCGTCACGGCGGCAGTAGATTCTCTCAGGAGTCCGGCGAGTGGGCGCGCGCCTCCGCCGACCTCAAAATCGACGGGGAGATTGGTGGCGCGCGCGAATTCGACCCAGGCCTGATAGATAGGTCGTTGGGCCGGATTCTGAGGTGCCAGCGTTACGGCAAAATGATCGCTGCGCACAGCCAGCCCCGCCCAGAGGAGCAACTCGCCAATATTCTTCCTCCTGATCGCGCGCGACGGATACAGGAATCGCCGTGGGCCAACCACGTCACTCGCCGCTGGGGAAGGGGCGGTATCGGCTTCCATTTCGACGGGGTTGTGGACGAGGTGGACGTGGTCTGGCGGGATGCCGCCGCGGACAAGGGCACTGCGGTCACGGGAATTGATGGTGGCGTAATGGACGTGGTCGGCCCGGGGATATAGCATGGCGGAAAGCCGGGCTGGATCTTGGCCGACGTGGGCCAGCAGCGCGCGATAGTTGGCCGGTCGGCCATCCTCGGCGAAGTCATGGATGTGCAGCAGTAGTCGCTCGCCCTCGGTGGCCAAGATGGCGACCGCCTCGCTAACGACGGGGTTCTTGCCGAGCGAGTGGTTGTGGAAGTGCCAGACATCCGGGGGCGCGCCAAGCTCGGCACGGGCCGATTCGCGGAGACGCCGCACCAGGGCCTTGGCCGGGGGCACCGCGCCGTCGTCGGCATAGCCCAGGCCCTTCACGACTCCAACCGCACAGTCGGGTCTCTCTTCCGGGGCCGCGGGTTCACCGGAGAGAATGGCGAAGGCGAATTGGTCCCGCAGTGCCCGGACGGTCCGCGAGATGACGCGGGTCACGCCGCCCGGCCGGAGGTGGTGGTGGACGATGGCGATCCTTGCCAGGGCCATCACGAATCATCCCGCCCGAATTTCTCCCTGTAGGCGGGTATGGTGATCATCGGCGGGCGCTCTTCCTCGACGATCTTGAACTCCACCTGCTCGTAGACGGCATCATTGACCTGGTATTGGCGAAGGACCTCGGCGAGTTCTGGGAGATCGCCGATGATGCCGAGCGATCGCGCACGCGATAGAAAGGTGCGGAGTATGGCGAATGCCATCTTGCTGAGGTCTCGCGTTGGCTGGTTGCGATGGACGCGCCGATCGAGATCGGTTTGCCCAAAGGCTTCGAGGCCCCACCGCCGGTAGACATCAATGAGGTGGGATGTCTCCACGCCATATCCGACCGGGAAGCAGATCTTTTCGAGGACCTCGCGTCGGACGGCGTACTCGCCCGAAAGGGGCTGGATGATCGCGGTCAGTTCTGGAAACAAGAGTGAGAACAGGGGCCGGACGAGGATCTCCGTGACGCGGCCGCCGCCGGAGGGGCGGATCCCGTGCGAGGACACCAGGGGCCGGTCGTAGAAGGCTTTCATGTACTGGATGTCCGGGCGATATATGAGGGGAGCGACCAGACCGTACACGAACTTGGGACGGATGTTTTTGATGTCGGCATCGATGTAGACGATGATGTCGCCGCGCAGCTGGTGGATGGCTTTCCAGAGATTCTCACCCTTGCCGTGTTTGGTCCCGGTCTCTGGCAGGATCTCGGAGGCGAGATGGACGTCGGCGCCGAAAGAGGCCGCGATCTCGCGGGTGCCATCCTTTGATCCGGAGTCGATGACAGTAAGTTCGTCTATGAGGGGGTATCTCTGGACGAGTTCGGATCTCAGGATGACGACTTCTTTCCCGATAGTCTTGGCCTCGTTGAGAGTTGGGATACAGACGGAGATGCGGAGGCCTTGCCGCTCCTTCTCCTGGATGATCGTCCGGATATCCCGGAATGATGAGTGGTGGAACGTATTGGAGGCAAGCCACTTACGAGTTTTCATGGTTCCGCGCCTCATCCATGATCATCAGCGTGCCGGCCAATTGGGCGAGGCCCGTGGCCATGGGGGCAGTATCGACATATTCCCTGATCTCGTCGATTTCAGGGCTTCGAGAACCGCGCGTGATGCCCAGCGTGAGCGCGGGGATGCCGCGCTCGAAGAACGCGGACATCGGCGATGTCGTGAGGTACATCATGGGCTTGAGGTCGAGTGCCTCGAGCACCGATCGAGTCCCGCGCACGAGAGGATGCGTGTCCTCAATGCCGCCCGGCTCGCGCCGCGTGAAGAGATCCAGTCGCACGGAGACGCCGGAGCGGGACGCGACGAGGCCCGTGATCTCGCGCAGGCGCGCACCCACGTCATCGAGGATCTGGGAGGACTCGCTCCTGACCTCGAAACCGAGTCGGGTCTCTCGCGCGATATTCTGGCACGAGATGCCCCCGCGGATCATTCCCGTGACGAGGTGGGTGCGGGGCCGCTGCGGGAGGGGGATCTGGCTGAGCATCAGGACGATGTCGCTCATGGGCAAGATGGTTCCCGATTTGCCATGCTGGGCCCATTCGAAGTCGTCCGGCAGGCGACAGATGATTTCGCCCCGGAGCGTGCCGAGGCAGGCATGGTTGAGGCGTCCAAGCTGGACCCCCTCGACATAGAGGCCGGCCACGGGCGGCGCGGAGGCGTTGCCGAGATAGAATTTTAGGCCCTCGAGATTGCCACGATTCAGCATGCGCGCGGCGGTCATGAGCAGCAGGTTGGCCCGCAGGGTGATCCCGAGGCGCTCAAGGAGCGTGGGGAGGACCGTGAGGGCGGCGAGCCCGACGCTGTTGTCCCCGACGAATGGGCCCTCGATGCGATCCGCCTCGATCTCGACCGTCTGATCTTCGGGGTCTTCCACGATCGTGTCCGCGTTGGCCGCGACGACGATCGTATGGTCGCCAACCGAGCCCGGTATCAGGCCGAAACCATTCCCGACCTCGTCCGAAGAGGGGTTTTGGAGGCCGCAATCGGCGAATCTCTCGAGGATGAAGCTGACGCGGTCTGCCTCGGAGAACGTGGGGGAGGGGATCTCCCCAATCATGACGATGTCGGCGAGCAGAAGCTCGCGCAAGTCGGCGGCGGCCGCGCGTATCGCGGGCAATCTGGCTAACACCGATTGGCCATTGGACGCCATGAGATAGATTTACCCTCTCCGTGGGACCGCGGGGATTTCATAAAAATTCCCTTGCATGCTAACCCGATGCGGGAAGTTTGTCTAGGCGACCATGGCAAAAAACTTCGTTTGGAAGAGCAGCAAGCACATCGAGCCGCAGCGGATCGGGTTCGTCTCGACCCGTTTCGCCGGGACGGACGGCGTCTCGCTAGAGAGCACGAAATGGGCGGACGCGCTGGGCGATGACCGGCACGAGAGCTTCTGGTATTCGGGGCGATCGGATCGGCCGCCTGATTCGAGCATGTGCGTTCCGGAGGCGAATTTTGCGCACCCGGAGAACGTGTGGATCAACAGCCGCATCTGGGGCGTGATACGGCGAGATCCGGTGGTGAGCCGTCGAATCCATAACGTCTCGGACTATCTGAAGCTTACGCTAAGGGAGTTCATCGAGCGGTACGACATCGGCATTCTTGTGGTGGAGAACGCCCTGGCGATACCGATGCACGTCCCGCTGGGGGTGGCGATCGCGGAATTGCTGTGCGAGATGCCGGTCGCTGCGATCGGACACCACCATGATTTCTATTGGGAGAGGCAACGCTTCGGTGTCAACGCGGTGCCGGACTATCTGGACATGGCGTTCCCCCCCCGGAGGGCGTCGCTGCAACACGTGGTGATCAATGAGGTCGCCCAGGAGGAGCTGTCGCGGCGCAAGGGGCTGCCATCGGTGCTGGTCCCGAACGTCCTGGATTTCGAGAACCCGCCCCCGCCGCCCGACGCGTACGCGGCCGACGTCCGCGCGGAACTGGGACTGGTGCCGGGCGATGTCTTCATCCTCCAGCCAACCCGCGTCGTGCCGCGCAAGGGAATCGAACAGGCCATCAATCTGGTCAAGCAATTGGGCGACTCGCGGTACAAGCTGATAGTCTCGCACGAGTCCGGCGACGAGGGGGAGGAATACCGGCAGATGCTCGTGGACTGGGCGAAGGCGTCGGGCGTTGACCTGAGGTTCGTGGCGTACCGCGTGGGGGACGTTCGGCAGGTCGATAACGAGGGGAGGAAGATCTTCACCATGTGGGACCTTTACTCGCAGGCGGACCTGGTGACCTACCCGAGTCTCTACGAGGGATTCGGCAACGCATTTCTGGAGGCGATCTATTTCAAGGTGCCCGTGATCGTCAACCGGTATGCGATTTTTGGAAGGGACATCGAACCGAAGGGGTTCAGGGTTCCGACGATGGACGGTTTTGTGACCCGACGCATGGTGGCAGAGGTGCACCGCGTGCTGGAGGATGCGGAATATCGGCGCGAGATGGTGGAGCACAACTATCGGGTGGCCGCGCGGTACTTCGATTATGCGGAACTGCGCCGGAGGCTGAGGACGGTGATCGCAAACATCGCCGGTGGCACGAGGATTAATGGGGCATGATCAAGTGTATTTCGCGGGAATCGCTCGAGAGGATGCGTGGGAGGTTTGAGCGCCTGTACGGCGCGGACCTTGCGGCCAGGTGCGTGGAGCGGGCGGTGATGCTGGTGGGACGCTACGGCGTGGGGCTGGATGCCCGCCCCCCCGCGGCGCCCTGGAGCGAACGGGATGCCCTGCTGATCGCGTATGGGGACATGGTCCGCCGCGAGGGCGAGGCGCCGCTCGCCACCCTCGGGAGATTCGCGGGCGGAGCCCTGCGCGGAGCGTTTTCAATGCTGCACGTGCTGCCCTTCTTTCCGTATTCGTCGGATGATGGTTTTGCGGTCCTGGGGTATCGCGAGGTAAATCCGAGCCTGGGGGACTGGCGGGACATACGGAGGCTTGGCGAATCGAATCGGCTCATGGTGGACCTCGTGCTGAATCATTGTTCGCGAGGGCATCCATGGTTCAGGGACTACGTGCTGGGGATCGATCCGTATGCCGGGTATTTCGTCGAGGCCGACCCGGGCGCGGATCTCTCGGCGGTGGTGCGCCCGCGACCATCGCCGCTGTTGCATCAGGTGCAGACGCGGATGGGGACGCGCTGGGTGTGGATGACATTTGGCGAGGATCAGGTGGATCTGAATTTTGCAGAACCCGATGTCCTGTTTGAGCTCTTGGATATCCTGATCACGTACATAGCAAACGGCGCGAGGATTGTCCGGCTGGATGCGGTGGCGTTCCTGTGGAAGGAGCCGGGGACGTCGTGCGTTCATCTGCCGCAGACCCACGAGGTGGTGAAATTGATCCGGGACTTTCTGGAAATCGTTGCCCCGGACGTGATCCTTGTCACGGAGACGAATGTGCCGCATGCGGAGAATGTCGGCTACTTCGGGTGCGGCGACGAGGCGCACGTCGTCTATCAATTCAGTCTGCCCCCGCTGCTGTTGCACGGTTTGCTCTCGGGTTCGGCGCGACACCTGGCGTCGTGGGCGGCTGGTCTGGGCAGTCCGCCGCCGGGGTGCGCGTTCTTGAATTTCACGGCGTCGCATGATGGGATCGGCGTCAGGCCTTTGGAGGGTCTGGTGCCTGGAGATGCCGTGGGGTGGATTGCGTCGGAGGTGGTGAGGCGGGGCGGGCGCGTTTCATCGCGGTCGGTTGCTGGCGGCGGGGAGGCGCCCTATGAGCTGAACACGACATTTTATGATGCGCTGGGTTTTCCCGGGGGTGAGCCACGCGGCGGCCTGCACCTGCGGCGATTCCTGTGCTCGCAGGCGATCCCGATGTCGCTGAAGGGCATTCCGGCATTCTATTTCAATAGCCTGCTGGCCGCGCCCAACGATCAGGAGGGTTTTCAGTTACTGGGCTATCCGCGCGCATTGAATCGTCGGCGGTGGCGGGAGGAGGAAGCCGTTCAGCTGTTGGCGGGCGAGGGGCCGCCGGCGGTGGCCTGTCGGGAGATCCTGCGCATGCTTGCGGTGCGCTCGGCACATCCCGCCTTCCATCCCGACGGAGGGCAACGGATACTGGACATGGGTGATGCAATCTTCTGTGTCGAGCGGTTGGTGCCCGGTGGTGCGGGCAAGGTGGTCTGTATTCATAATATGATCTCCGAACCGGTGACGATCGGGGTGGATGAAGGATCGCAAGATCTCCTTGGCGGTTTGCGAGTGGCCGCGGGCGGCCGGGCAGAAATTGAACCATATGGCGTGGCTTGGTTGGCATCCCATGGGGGGCCGGCTGGTAGAAATCGCGATTGACAGGTTGGCCTCGCTGCGCGAAGCGAAGTGCGGTGGATCTATTTGGCATCAAGCTTTGGCCGGAGCGCAGCATCGAGGACGAGGAGTTTCCCGAGCAGAGGCGCCGCCGATGGCTTTGGGCGTGGGCCCTTGTGGGGCTGGTTGTGGCGGCGGTGCTGCTCCGGCCCGTGGCCGGGCCCGCCTTCCGGCATTTTCAGTCCGAGCGGCTGTTGTCGAAAGCACGGCAACAGATGGCGACTGGGGATGTGTCCATGGCGCGGACGAGCCTGGAGCGGGCCCTGTATTATGAGCCAGCAAGAACGGATTTGTTGGAGGTGCTGGCCGATGCGCTCCGGGCCGAGGGTTCGCCCCGTTACGTGACGATGCTGGCGCGGGCGGCGGCGATTGAGACCAACCGTCCGGATCTCGCGCTGGCCGCGGTCCAGGCTTGTGTCACGAACGGGGCGGTGGAGCTGGCGGTGCCGCTGATCGATCGGTTCAGCGGCATGCATTCGGACAACGCCGAATTGTGGTACTGGAGCGGACGGGTCCTGGAGCAGGAGGGGCGGCAGGCGGAGGCCGCCGCGGCGTGGATGAGGGCTTGCCAATTGGCCCCTCGGGATTCTCGGATCCACCTCGGCGTGGGGATCCGCGAGATCGCATCCCAGAGACCCGATATCGTGGCACGCGGCATGCAGCGGCTAGAAGGTCTGCGCCGGGATCCGGATGGGGGGATCCGTTCTGCGGCGGTATCCGCGCTTGCGGATCATGCGATGTCATCCGATCCGCGAGCCGCCGCAGCGATCTGGGACCGGTACCTGGCTGAGAATCCGGGCGACCGGGGCGCGGCCATCTCGCACCTGAGGGTGCTTGCCAGGGTGGATCCGGCCTCGGTTCCGGGGCGGATCGCGACACTCTGGGCGAATACGGCGAACTTGGACCAGAGGTTGGAGCTTGTGTCGGCGGTGGCGAAGATCAGTGGCCCGGAGGCGGGATGGGGCCTGATCGAGCGGTTGACCCCGAGAGAGAAGCTGGAGGCGAAGGCGCTGGTATCGCGGTTGGAGATCTTGGCGGGGATGGGTCGCTGGCCCGAGGTGGTGGAGACCGCCGAGGTTTCGGCAGAGAGTCGCTCGCTATTTGGGGTGGATGACCAGATCTCGGTCTGGGGATGGTTGGGGGTGGCGAGGTTCTCGCTCGCGGACGTGGCCGGGTTTCAGGCGGCGAGCCGCGCACTGGAGGCGCTGGTGGGCACGAACGCGGATCGGGCGATGCGGGTGGGCGAATGGCTGGCATCGCGAGGCTTCGATTATGAGGCGGCGGCTTTTTTTCGCACCGCGTCCCGCCCGAACAGCCCACGCCGGTATGCGGCACTGTTGGCGCTGGATATGCTCTACGGTCGCATGGGCGACCGCCAGAAGCGGCTGCTGGCCTGCGAGCAATTGCTGCAGCTGGATTCCGAAAATCCGGCGGTGCAGAGCAAGTTGGCCTCCGTGCTGCTCGAGCTGGGCTGGGATCGCGAGCGGGCGCTGAAACTGGCGCGAGAGGCATGGGATAAGAAGAGGGCCTCCTACGAGTTCATGGACACGTACGCGCACGCGCTCGCCATGAATGGTCTGGCCGGAGATGGCGTCGCCCTGTACGAGCAGATGCCGCCGGAGTTTTTGGGGCGGGACACGGTCCGGTTGAATTATGTGGAGTCGCTCATGAGCGCCGGCCGTTTTGCAGATGCACGATTGCAGCTGAATCAGGTGAAGGCCGATCGTTTGCCGAGGGCGATCCAGCCCCGGCGTGATCGGATCGAGATCGAGCTGCGTGCCCGATGACGTCTCAGCATTGACCGGGCGACGCGACCGCGCGAACATGTCGCTCATGAGAAACATGCGTTCCGTCCGACTATTGGTGCTGGGACTTTTTTCAATTGGGATCACCGGTCGTGCTTTTGCGGAAGGGGGCTTCGAGCCCATCTTCAACGGCAAAGATCTGTCGGGCTGGAAGGCCAAGGGTGATGCGCAGTTCTTCGTCCGCGATGGGTGCCTGGTGGGGACTCAGACCACCGGAAAGGGGGGCGATCTTTCGACAGATGCCTCGTATGGGGATTTCGAGTTCCGGGCGACCTACCGCGTAAAATGGCCTGCGAACAGCGGGTTCTGGTTCCGCTGGGATCCGGCGACAGGCAAGGGATACCAGTTTGACATTCTGAAGTACTCCAAACCCGTGGCATTCAGCGGCACGATCTACTGTCCCGGGAAACTCTTTCTGACGACGAACCTTGTCGAGTCTCTGGAGAATCGCGATGGTTGGAATGAGGCGCGGATCTGGGCGAAAGGGGGGCACATCATCGTGTGGCTGAACGGGAAGAGAGTGGGCGACAGCCATGACACGACTTTTGTGAAAGGCAGCATCGGGATCCAGGTCCACGGTGGTGATGGCGTCAAAGGGATGGAGATCGCCGCAAAAGACATGAAGATCAGGCCGGTTGGGTCGGAGGAGCAGCCGCCCAGCGATTGAGGTGTCGGCAGGACGGGGCAGCCCGAAAATGCAATTTGATCACATCGGCATCGTGACCAGCGAGAGGCACGAGGGTGAGCGATTCGTCCCTGCGACTCGCGCCTGGGTCACGGATTTCACCCGGCACCCCTTCCGTGTCGAATGGCTGAGGTTCGAGCCCGACAGTCCGGTGCGAGGACCGGTGCGCGAGAGGCCTCACGTCGCCTATCGCGTCGATGATATCGAAGAGGCCGCGGTCGGGATGGAGACGCTGCTCGAGCCATTCGATGCCGGGCCGCGCATCGTCGGGTTCTACTCGAGCGCCGATGGCGCGGTGATCGAGTTCGTGAAATACAAGGCATGACACTCGCGGCTTGCGGGGGCAGAACGTTGGGGCCACCAGTGCCCGGCGACGCATCATGGGCGAGGGCGCCGGCGATCTCCCGTGTCCTTTTGGTCGCCCTGATGATGTCCTGGGCCTGTCTGGGGAGGGCGGAGGGGGCGCCTGGCCGCGTCGGGGGCGTCGTGGCCACCGTTCACCCATTGGCGACGCAGGCCGGCATCGAGGCGCTGGAGGGTGGCGGAAATGCGATCGATGCCGCCGTGGCGGCTGCGCTCACGCTGGGGGTGGTGGACGCGCACGACTCGGGGATCGGGGGCGGCTGTTTCATGCTGATCCGGTCGGCCGATGGACGGCTGGTTTGCATCGATGGTCGCGAGATGGCGCCCCGGGCCGCATCGCGCGATATGTATATTCGGGAGGGGAGGCCCGATGCGTCGCTGAGCAAGACGGGGCCACTGGCGAGTGCCGTGCCGGGCGCCCTGGCGGCGTACCAGTACGCCCTGGATCAATTTGGCAGGCGCAAGCTGGCGGACGCACTTCGGGCGGGCATCAGGCACGCGGAGGAGGGGTTTCCGATCGATGCGGTCTTCGCGCGCAAGCTGAAGGTCGGCGCGGGGGACATCGCGCGGTTTCCGGCGTCACGGGCTATCTTTCTAAAGCCGGATGGAAGTCCGTATCAGGAGGGCGAGACCCTCGTCCAGAAGGATCTCGCGCAATCTTACCGCGCCTTGGCAGAAGTGGGCGCAGACTGGTTCTATCGGGAACCGTTTCCGCGTGAATGTGAGGCGAGCATGGGGGCCGACGGCGGGATCCTCGCCGCCGAGGATTTCCGAAAATATCGGATCCGGCTGCGAGATCCCCTGATTACAACCTATCAGGAATGGACGGTTGTCGGCGTGCCACCACCAAGTTCTGGCGGCGTTCACGTGGCGCAGATGCTCAACATCCTTGAGCATTTCGATTTCAGGTGCGCGCCGGCCGAATCTCCCGACGCGGCGCACATGATTATCGAGGCGATGAAACTGGCGTTCGCGGACCGGGCGCACTGGCTGGGGGATCCAGACTTCGCGGACGTGCCGCGCGGACTCGTCGACAAGGGCTATGGCGCCGCGCTCTTCTCCCGCATTGATCCGTTCAAGGCGACGCGCGTTTCAGGCCACGGTGAGCCCCCGGATTGGCAGAGCCGACATTTTGAAAAGCACACGACACATTTCGCCGCGGCCGACGAATTGGGAAACTGGGTCGCGTGCACCGCGACGATCAATACGCCCTTTGGGTCCAAGGTCGTCATCCCGGGCACGGGCATCCTCATGAACAATGAGATGGACGATTTCTCAATCGCGCCCGGCCAGCCCAATAGCTTCCAGTTGGTCGGCGCCGATGCCAATGCGATCGCCCCGGGCAAGCGGCCCCTCTCCAGCATGAGTCCGACGCTTGTGATGAAGGGGGGCCGGGTCGTCTTGGCCATCGGGGCATCGGGGGGGCCAACGATCATATCACAGACGTTGCTGGGCCTCGTGCGATGCCTGGATTATGCCATGTCGCCCGTCGAGGCACTGCGCCTACCGCGCTTTCACCATCAGTGGTCGCCTGATCGGGTGCGAATCGAGAAGGGGTATTCCGACGATTTTCGAGAGAATCTGCGGCGGCGGGGGCACGTCCTTGATGCGGTGGAGAATTTTGGCGCATGCCAGATCATCGGCATCGACGCGACCGGCGAATTCTCGGGTGCCAGCGACCCGCGCGTGCCGGGCCTGGCCGCCGTCGTTCCCTGAAGATCATGCGCATCGCGGTTACCCAGCCTTACCTGTTTCCGTACATCGCGTGGTATCAGGTGATCGACGCGTGCGACACGTTTGTCATCGGGGATGATTTCCAGTACTTTAAATCCGGGTACATCAATCGGAATCATATTTTGCTGGGTGGGAGGCCATCGCCCTTCGTCGTGCCGTTGCGGCGGGCCAGCCGCACGGCCCTGATCGGTGAGCGCGAGATCAGCGGGTGGCATTGGGCCGGCCGATTGCTGCGGAGCATCGCCACGGCCTACCGGCGTGCCCCATGTTTCAATGAGGTCTATCCACTGATCGAGGATATCGTGTCGGAGCCGAGCCCTCTGCTTATCGATCTGCTGGAGCGGGCGATCGTTCGGACGTCGCGCCATCTGGGGCTGGATCGGCGCATCGTCCGGGCGTCTCGCTGCCACGAGAATCGCGGGTTGCGGGGGCAGGAACGGATTTTGGACATCGCGCGGGCGATGGGCGCCGACTGCTACCTTCAGCGGGAGACAGACGCGGTCAGGGCACTCTATTGCCACGACCTCTTTGCGGCGCGGGGTGTCGAATTGAAGTTTGTCCGCGTGGGCTTGCTGCCATATGTCCAGCGTCGGGTGAGAGAGTTCATTCAGGGCCTGAGCCTGATCGATTTCCTCATGTTCGTTCCGCCAGAGGAGCGCGGGCGGCACTTGCGGGCGTACGCGATCGTCGATTAAGTAATCACCATGCCAGGGATTCAGGTGCGCCCATCCGCCCCCATGCGAGACTTTGTCATGTTTGGCCAGAGCCAGTTCTTTGGGGACTACGTCGATCTGATACACGCCGCGGGAGGGCGACTGAGCCGCGTGGTTTTGAATGCCGATGAGGTCACGCAACCGCGCCGCAAGACCTTCGCGGACCGGCTCCGGGAGTATCACGTCTTTTTGCGGCAGATCGGGATCCAGGGGCAAGTCGACGTGGTGCGCATCGATGAGTTTCGGGCGCGGGATGGGGAGGCGTATGTGTACGGTTTCCGAAATCCGGTGGGTTTGGCGCGCCTGCGGGACAGTTTGTGGGATGAGCATCGGATCCGTTTTTCCACACTGGTGCATCCCGCCGCATACGTGTCGCCGACCACGGTACTGGGCGAGGGGGTCGTCGTGCTACATGGTGCGCAGGTGGCATCGTTCTGTCGGGTGGAAGATTTGGTCCTGATTAACAAGGGTGCGGTGGTAGGACACGACGTGAGAATCGGAATACAGGCCGAGATCGGTCCGGGGGCCGCCTTGGCGTCAGGGACAATTGTTGGCCCCCGCGTCCGCATTGGGATTGGGGCCTCGGTCATCGAGAATCTTGTGCTAGGGGAAGACTGCATGGTGGCGGCTGGTGCCGCAGTGATCCATGACGTTGAGCCGAAGACGCTGGTGGCCGGAGTTCCGGCTGTGGTGAAGAAGCGACTAGGGGGGTGAGTTCTCGGACGAGACCACAGGGCATACGACCGATCTTTACGGCAGCTTTACAATTTGTCGGGAGAATCGAAACATTCCCTTTACGGAAGTGGCCCATGTTATGGGCAGAGTCACAAGGATACATGGCAGCCATGAAACCGTTCACAATGCTCGTGATGCTTGCGATGGCGAGTTCGCTTTTGGCCCAGGGGAGAGCGTCGCCGTCGGACCGACCGCAGCCAGAAGGTCTTGCGAGGGAGGTGGCCCGGTCGCGGGACGGCGGGGATGAAACCGGATTCCGACATGGCCCTCGCGAGGAGTCGCGGTTTGGCCCGGACGTGGGGCGGCGGAGGCCTCTGCCCCCGCATGTCGGAGGGAGTCTCCAGTCGCACCAGGTCCAGAGCGCGACGAGCCAGGATGGTTTGGTGTGGACACGCGATGAGGGCGTGCGAATTGCGAGCGCCTCGGTGCCGTGCGTGATTAACGACGGCGACCGGCGCGTGTTGATCTACTTTGTGCAGCCGCCGAGTGAGCCGGGCAGGCCGGAGACGGTCGCGTGCGCGGCTTCCTCCGATGGGATGAGATTTGAGCAGGAGCCTGAATTCAAGATCGAGGGTCTTAGCACCATGAAGGCGGTCGATCCTTCGATCCTCAAGGACGCCGCTGGCAAGTTTAGACTCTATTACCTTGCGTCGGATCACCGGGGCGACCCCGCGGCGGCGGCCGGTCCTCACGCGATCCATCTGGCGATTTCCGACGACGGCATCCGGTTTCAGGAGAAAGACGCGGTGTTCCATCGCGAGGGTCTGGTGGACCCGGATGTGTTTCAGTACAAGGATCGTTGGTTCATGTATGTTTTTGGCGGCGGTGCGACCATCATCGCCACCTCGCCAGATGGCGAGAGGTTCGATTATGCGCGTGACCTGACGCCGCCAAATTGGGGAACCACCGCACCCGTGTTGCTGGCGGACGGGCGTCTGCGGCTCTACGCCTTTGAGCAACGTGTCCCCCTGGGTAACGCGGTGCGGAGTTTCCTGTCGGCGGATGGGATCAGCTGGACGGCGGAGCCCGGTGAGAGATTGAGGGCCGGTGCCAGCGAACAGATCACCGATCCTTTCGTTATCCGGTGGCGCGGTGGGTACAAGATGTATTTCAAATCCTCGCCGGCCCGGGCCCGTGATATCGGAGTCAACCAGTCTCGCCCCGGGCCACCCGACAGAGCGGCGGATGGCCCGTGGAATCGCGATGTGATCGTGTATCGGGTGGGCGGCGACGGCGGGGCGGAGAAGATGGCGGTATTTGAGCGCGCGGGCGTGCCGACGATCACGCGGATGCGCGACGGTCGCATCATCGCGGCCCACCAGCATTTTCCCGAGAATGATCGCGAGAACTTTGACAAGGTCGCCGTGCGTTTCTCCGGCGACGAGGGCAAGACGTGGACGGCGCCGGCGGTCATTCGTGTGAGGGGTTTACCGGAGGGGATGCGCTTCCCATTTGATCCGACGCTGGTCGCCCTGCCGGACGGCCGGATTCGACTCTATTTCACATCGCTCAAAGGGCGGCGGATGGAGGAGGACCTCGCGGCAATTTACTCGGCAATTGCGACAGACGGGGAGAATTATGATTTTGAACCGGGCGTGCGGTTTGGCATTGCGGGGCGACCGGTGATTGATTGCGCCGTCGCGCTGCACGGGGGTGTGTTTCACCTCTATGCGCCGGACAATGGGACCCGGCTTCCGGGACCGGGGCGGCCGGGCAACGGCGCAGGGCAGGAGCAGCGGCCCAGTGGCATCGGTTATCATGCGACGAGCAAGGACGGATTGAGTTTTGTTCGTACGGACAATGTGACTATCCCGGGCAACCGCCGCTGGCTCGGCAATGCGCTCTCGGACGGGAGGCGGATCACATTCATCGGCACAGGTAATCCCGGGCCGACGCCAGATGGACGACGGGGTGGTGGCACTTGGATGGCCACCAGCGTCGATGGTTCATCATGGGAGCTGGTGGACGCCCCCGAGATCGGCGGCGGGGATCCGGGCGCCGTCCGGCTGCGCGATGGTGGACTGCTTATCGTCATAACGGGTGAGTCGCGCCTGCGCCCCGCAGGTGAGCCGTCGCGAACTGCACGACCCCGAGATGAACGTGGGCCTCGAGCACCGCAATAGCGCCTGGGATTGTCCCGGGACTGGAGGGGTGGCGCTTTTTGGTTTTCCCTGTCAGGGATGCCAGAATACGATATTCTCGCGGTCATGGCTTCGGTATCAGGTGGATGGCGCGGACTCCTCGGATGCGCGGCGGTTGGACTCGGCCTCTTTGGGTGCGATGCGCTGATCGGGGCGAATCGGGCGGGGATCGTCTTCGAGGCGGAGGATATTGCGGGATCCCAGGATGCGTGGAGACGCGATGAGCGGTCGGCGAACCGATGGACGCTTTGGACCAAGGAGGCCGACATAGAGAAAAAGCGGTCGCGTGGCGCTGTCATGGCGTCACCGCTCGTGACGAAGGATCGCGCGACCTCGGAGGAAGGGGCGCCGCCACTGCACTGCGCGGTGACGAACTTGCCCCCTGGGGCGTACGGGGTTTTCATCAGCGCGCCGGGTCGGCCGCTGGCGTATTCATTGGATGGGAAGGAGTGGGTCCGATATCAGGGTGGAGAGTTGGCCCTGGGGATGAGGGATATCCGATCGGGGCGATTCGAGTTCTGGGTTGACGATCGATTTGCATCTCCTGCGGATAATCCGGGGGCCGGTTACTTCGACTACGTGCGGTTCGTGCCCGTCGACGTCGAGGCACTCAACGTCGAGCGATCCGCGGCTTGGCAGGGGATGGATTCGATCGTGGCCGGGGAACTGGGCGGCTGGATCGTGCCCGCGCAAGGATGCAGGCTCGAGGGCTTCGATGCCGAAGGGCGGGAGATGGCGAAATCCGACGGGCCGCCCGCAAAGATGACGTACGCTTTTGAGAAATCGGGCCGATTTTATCTGGCGGTGCAGATGGTAGACGACCGGGATGGCGTGGAACGCCTGGATATCCTGCTCAACGGCCGTCGCATGGGCGTCATTGTGGGCGATGCCGATACCGATGCTCGGGCGATCTTTCGTCTGAAGGAACCATTGGATGTCAAGGCCGGCGACGTGCTGACACTGGTGCCGCGGAGCCGGGTGGGCATGTATCGCGTGGAGAGACTCTTCTTCGGGTCGAAACCGATCATCCCACCGCCGCCACGGTTTGCCGATTTTGAGCCGTGGTGCCCAAGCGCGGGGACCGTGCATTTATGCTGGACGACATCGCGGCCGATCGAAGGGCAACAGCTGGAACTCTCGTCCGACGGTGTCGCCACGCGCGAGGTCGAGATCAGGGGAGGGTCGGCGCGCAACCACCGGGTTATTCTCGCTGGGCTTGATCGGGCCAAGAGGTACCGGGCCCGCATCTCGTCGCAATTCGGCGGCAGGTGCGTCGAATCTGAGGAGTTTTCATTCTGCGCCGTGCCACCGCAGCCCGGGGCGACGGCCAATCAGGTGATCCCCCTTATCCTCGCGGAGCCGACAGGTGCGGCGCGGTGTCAGGCGCCGGCGGTCATCGGCATGCCCTTCGGGCGCGGGAAGTTGGCGCGGGCTCAAGATCTGCGGCTGTCCGATTCTGCCGGAGTACCCACGCCGCTGCAGGCGGATGTGTTCGCGCGCTGGTCGGACGGATCGGTGAAATTCGCGACGCTTTCGTTCTTGGCGGATACGCGGGTGGATCATCCGGTGACTTATCGACTTGAGGCGCGATCCGACTGGGTCGAACCAGAGAAGCCGTCACGGGGTGTGGTCGTGATCACAGAGAATGGTGGTTCATGGCATGTCGGTGGCTCCGGCCTTCATTTCCAACTCGGCAGGAAGGTGCCCGCGTTATTTGCAAATGTCGCCTTTGATCGCGATGGTGACGGCAGGATTTCCGACGATGAGCGGATCTCTGCCGCACCGAAACTTTCGAATGTCCGGTTGGAGACGGGCGAGGGGGTCAGTTTGACGTGCGGTCCGCCGCAACGATTTGAAGTGGAGTGCAACGGTCCGGTTCGCGCCGTGCTGCGGTGGTCTGGTCCGCTCGTGGATCCGGAAGGTAACGCGGGTTGGGCGTACGTGATCCGCGCAACGCTTTTCGCAGGGTTGCCAGAGATGCGTCTCAGCGTGACGGTTATCAATGACAACGCCCAGCCGAAGTATCGGGAGGCAAAGATGCTCGCCCTGCGGTTGCCGCTGGACGGCATCGGTGGAGTGAGGGGTGCGTTCGGTGGGGGGTCGCTTGCGGCCCCCCCAGATGAGGAGGGTCTTTGGGTCCAGCAGGATGACGAGAATCGGGCACGCGTGCGGATTGGGAGTGAATCGGCGACCCAGCGGATGCCTGGCGTTGCGGTGGTTGCGGATGGCAAGGCGCGCGTCCTCGTAGCGATGTGTGACTTCTGGCAGGCGTATCCGTCGGGCTTTGCCGTTAAATCGGACGGGCTGCACATCCGGCTGTTGCCACCGGTGCCAAAGGACGCGTACGCGGGCGCGAGCGAACTGGACGCGCTGAGACTGTTTGGCTGGTGCCGCGACGGGAAGTACCTCTTTAAAGCAGGTCAACCGGTGCAGCGGGAGATCGTCGTGCGATATGGCCGGTCAGATGAGACGAGTGATGCCCTTGTCTTTGGGAGGTGGGCGAATGAGCCGTTGCTGCCACAGGCAGCGCCGGATTACTTATGTGGCAGCGGTTTTCTCTCCCGGCCAATTTTCCCGCGGACGGCAGGTGTCTGGGATGCATACGAGAAGGTGTTTGAGGAGGGTTTTCAAGCGAGCTTGCAGGATCGGGAAAAGCAGAGGACGTGGGGCTGGATGCATTATGGCGACTGGTTCGGCGAGCGCCTGCTGAACTACGGGAACAACGAATATGACATGGCTTGGGCGATGGCGCTGCAGTGGGCGAGGACGGGGGACCGCCGATATTTCGAGCGTGGGATGCAGATGGCGCGTCACCACAGCACAATCGATACCGTTCACGGCGAGTTCTCGGAGGGGTGGAATGGCCTCGTGTATGAGCATAGTTTCAATCACGTGGGCGTGGACATATCGCGCGACGACCCGAGGCTCAAGGAAGGGCTGTTGGCGAAATACATCACCGAATATGGGGCGATGTTCGGCGGCGCGATCGATCGGCAGGGGCACGTGTTCCAGGCGGGCAACTGGGCGTATGCGGCGCTCACCGGGGACGGATGGCTTCGGGACGTGGCCGAGCGAGTCTGCAACAACCAGGCCGAGCGATTGACCCCAGCCTTCGAGTTTTCCATCGAGCGGGCGGGCGGCTGGCCGATCATCAACATGGCGATGGCGTATCACTACAGCGGAAACCCATTTTATTTGAACGCCGCGCGGATCATGGTGGAGCGAGCCCTTCAGAGGCAGGATCCCGAAAGCGGCGGGTGGTTGCACTGGCATGCCGGGGGCGAGTCGGGTGGCGAGCAGGGGATGGGCGGCAAGGCATTCGCGGTCGGGATACTATCCCACGGGCTGCTGCGCTATCTTGAGCAGGAACCGAGGCCGCGACCCGATGTCGAGCGCATGCTTGTGCGCGGCGCCGATTTCCTGCGCGATTACGCCTGGGTGCCGGGGAGAGGATTCAGATACATCAGCCATTTGAAGTACCATGCGGACAAGCCCAGGCGCGGTGGCTCGGAGGGATTGAACGCCGAGCTGGTGGCGTTCGCATACGAAAAAACTCATGATGAGAAATACAATGCGTTTCTCAAGGACATGCTCACGGGTTACTTTGACAAGTCGGTCGGCGGCAACGGCAAGTCATTTAGCATGAGCACACGGCAGACGATATACGGGCTGGACCGGATGCGTGGATTTGGGGTGACGGGTGCGCCAGGGGCGTCACGGTAAGGCGCCCGCCGGACCGATGTCATCAGAGATTCTTGTGGCGGGACTGGACGCAGTCAGCCGATAGTCGCGCTCGGCCGGGGCGACAAATCCTGGGTCGGCGAACAGGTCACCGTCGCCCAGCCTGCGGGCGGCCAGAAAACTGGGTGCGTCGGCGGCGGCGATGAGATTCGTGCCCCAGAGCAGCGATGGGCCCGTGGGTTGGTACCAGACATTATGATCCATCGTGAGCGCGGGCGTCCAGTCGCGGCCGTGGAGTCTGAGCAGGCTGTCGGCAGAATTGGCAAATATATTGTATCGCACGAAGAAGTGCGATGTCTTCGCCGAGTTGTTGTAGAACATGAGATGGCGGCCGTTGCGATCGGGTCGCTGGGCGTGACCCCAGCCGCGGCCGGCATCAACGCAGGTGTTATGCTCGAAGCGGATCTCGCGGGTGATGCTGGCTTCGGGGTGATTCCAATACTCGAATGAATACTCGGCATTCCAGATCACGTTGTTGCGGTAGGTGATGTTCTCTTGGGTGTTGGTGCCCTTGCCCTGATTGGTGAGCGCGGCGTCGTAGATCTCCCAGATCCGGCAATGCTCCACGAGGCAGTCCCTGGCGTCGGCCCAGAACTCGATGCCGTTGCCGAAGCGGACGGGTTTTCCGCCGGGCTTCGTGAACTGGTGCCCTCCGCCGATCCAAGAGATGTCACAATCGCGGACGACGATGCCGCGCGTCCTGCCGCCCCCGATGCCGTGGGCCGCCCCAAAGCATAGGGCGAGGTTCTCGTAGGTGACAAACGATTTGCCCCCCTGGCTGATGATGTGACGGCGCAATGCGAGCTCGATGCTGCGGTGTCGGCCGGCCGGGTTGGCCGGGGATCTGAGGAGGACGCGCCAGCCATTGGCGTCGTAGAAGTAGTCCCCGTCTCTCGTGAGTTCCTCGGGGCTCCACCGCTTGGTGCCCCAGCTCGCGCCATTGTCAAAGATGATATTCCCGACGTCCACGGAGAGTGGGACGGGCTGATTGCTCATGGCGAGACGAAGGTCTCCGGGCTCGAACGTCAGGGAGATCGGAAGAGCACACGTCTGAACTCCAGTCACGCTACGTTATCT
>ENA-UOWO01001268-UOWO01001268.1-activated-sludge-metagenome-genome-assembly--contig:-NODE-1268-length-34195-cov-18.467077_pt1 | contig 34195 bp, 38 predicted proteins | sample MGYA00238148_ERZ761564 | MGnify/ENA primary metagenome ERZ761564 (study PRJEB28885, sample SAMN05720194) | activated sludge metagenome | isolation source: Anaerobic digester | place: USA...
CTGCCGAGATTTCCATCACCGAGTTTAGCGTCTGGGCCGACAGCATCCCGTACGAGTCGCTCTGCTCGGTGACCAAGCGCGTGCCGCGCATCTACAAGACCGCGCTCGGGATGTGAGGGCGCCCGCTTGCACGCCGTGCGACCGCGCGCGGGAGGGGTCGCTCCGCCGGCTCAGTAAACGTAGGGGATGAGCCGCGCGGTGCGTTGCGCGTAGCCGGGCCATTCGGAGGGGAACGCGTCCGCCATCATCGCCTCTTCGTCGTGCACCCGCCAGCCGAGTGTGGCCAGCAGCGCTGCGACGAGAACCAGTGCGCCCGCCGATGCAAAGATCAGCGCGACTCCTGCGAAACACAGAAGGATGCCGGTGTAGCGCGGATGGCGCACGACGCGGTATGGACCGTGCGTGACCAGCGCGTGGTCTTTTTGCAGCGTGACCTGCACGCTGAAGTGGCGGCCGAGGTGCACGACTGCCCAGTTCATCAGGAAAAGCCCCGCCGCATAGAGGAGCACTCCGGCGTACCGGACGGCGGCGTGATCGATTGAGGCCCAGCTCCGGGCATCCGAATAAGGGGCCACGACGATGATGCCCACCGTCAGGAGTTGCAGCAGCACCACGGCGAGACGCTGTCGTGCGACCACGGTGTCGCCTTCTTTTCGGCTCAACCCTGCGTCGGGCACGTAGAGGAGTATCCCGATCTGCGACAAAACCGTGACCGCGAGGTAGGCGAGGCGTGCGGGGTGTTGGATAAATCCGCGCACGTCGCCGAAGCCCCAAGCGAACAGAGGCACGAGGATAAACGCGAGCGTGCCGACGACTGCGGCGATGAGTTTCCTGGTCATGAGACGGCGAGGTGCGATGTGCCGGTAGACCTGAGTTAACGGCCATTTTTCCCCGACGTCGATTCAGGTGAGGGACGATCTGCGCACGATTGTCGATCTTGGTCCCGTTCACATGAACGGCAGAATCTATGACCCGCTGCTGGGGAGGTTCCTTTCGGCGGACATCGTAGTACAGGCTCCGGGCAACCTTCAGAGCTACAACCGATACAGTTATGTCTTTAATAACCCACTAAGTCATACCGACCCAAGTGGTTTCATTGCAGAAGGTGATGCCTATAATAAAGACCTGCAGCGCTTCTTCAAGGAACTGGAAGATAAAGTCAGACAAGACCGCTATTCTAATCAAGTTAACGCCAGTATCTTGGGGCCCGATCTCCATAGCATCATCACCGGCAAGGTGGCTAAAGAAAGTGCAGATCAGGCGCAGCCGGTTGCAACGCCGCATGCCGAGACCGCAGACTCTAATAGCCCGGAGTCCACTGATGGGTCGAAAATAAAGCCTAGCACTCCCGTAACCCAAGCCCCAGGCAAAGCAACGCCCCAGAAGTTATCGATGGATGATTATATCGCAGAGGTTGGACGCCGACGAGGTCAGGAGCTTTCCCGCAAAGAGGCGTCTATGATTCGACTATTGGGCTGCGCACAATCCGCTAGGGTCATGACGACATCTACCCAGCGTGAGTACAGGACTGCGCTCAGGGGGAAGATCACTGTGGATGAAGACGTTCGCCATGCTAGTGCTTTTCAAAGCCCGCCAGCCTGGCCCGAGCAACTGCCGGGCGCGCGGAGCTTTGTTGGTTCGGGAGCTGAAGAAGCTGCACGAGGCATCACCGCTGCAGGATATAGACAAGTACTGTTAAATGTCCAAGGTGCTTGGAGTGGAAAGGATCCAACAATAGGACTGACGGCGGCGAAAGAAGTAGACCCGAGCGTTCTTGACCATCGTGAACTTGAACGCCCGAATTTCCATTATGTCTCGAGTCCTTCGCCAGGAACATACCTTTGGGTTTCGAGCGGGGGCGCGGACAAAGGTTTCATTTCGTCTCAGGCGCCGGCCGTCGATCCTGCGTACTCTGCATCGATGTGGACGGTCGTTTTAATTCCAGGTTCAGAATAGCAGAACTAATCTCACCATGCGTGCACTTGTATCAATCATCATCACGGCATTGTTTGCCGTTATTGGGGTGAAAGCTCAAACAACCGAACTGACTGTCGAAGCGCTTAACTCGGGAAAATACACGGTCAAGGGCGCTCTCGGTATACCGCTTGGCCATGCTGTGGAGGTAACGGGCCGCATCGTGGCGGGAGAGGCGTACGATCGGCTGTGGGTCGCTAGATATTGTTTGCAGATTGAAACTGTCGCAGGAAGGGCCGTCACAGACGGCCCGGTTCTCCGATTCGATGGATTGAGCGCAGGAGTGCCGGCCACTCACTTTGAGCTGGCTGAGGACCTGAACGGTGCGAAGGTACGTCAGCTCACAGTGAGCGAGGCCCAAGAGCTCGATAAAAGGTACGTTGGTACATGGAAGCGTCTAGTTGTCGTCGAGTACGGCGAGTTCTCCGGGATGCCGATCGGAGGTTCTCCAGACGATTGCCTGAAGGTGTCCGGCGGCCGCCTGTTCGGTTTCACAACTTATCTTGAAGTCCTTGCCGATCGGACGAGCGGCCCCAATGGCGAGACCAAGCCAAAGACGTCAGGAAGTGAACCTGCGAGCCAACCATAGCAGGAGGAGTCGTAAGGGTCCCATAGGTCCCAATATGGGGACAGGTCAATAATGGCTGCGTAAGTTGCTCTTCTGTCGGCAAAGTAACCAAGAACGAACGAGCGATGGCTGGATTCATCTACATTCAGAAAGGGCGCGGAGTTTCGATGGGGTCGTCGACCTTCGATTTGGTCGTTCAGCACCTCAGGCAGAACGCCACGGCAGCCGACGCATTACTAGTGCAGAAGATGCTCGAACCTCTTGAAGAAGGATTCAACCACATCGGACTGGAGGCCTTGGCTACAGAGGAGTTCTTCCGTGCTCATGAACTGTTCTGCGCTGCACAAATAGCTGATCTCGCGGTGCGAAGCGATTCTTCACGCGCCGCAATGCAGGCTATATGGCAAGAGATCATCGAAAAGATCGAAAGCGATGCACGGTTTGGTTCACGGCGATAGCGAGTCGCCTGTTTACCAACCGGTCGGTTATCGAACGCGTAAGGTAGCGAGTGCTGCACGAGGGAAGACCCGGGCCGAAAAGACGGGGGGAATATCGAACGCCGGAGCGTGAAAATCGTATGCGGCCTTTTACCGAGTGCGGGGGGACCGTAGAAGGTCCGATCGGCGTGGTGAATCGTCTGGGCCGACCGCATCTCGTACGAGCCGCGTTGCTCGGTGACGATGCGCGTAGCGTAGCCAGTCGGCGCGGGTGCCCAACCCAGAGCTTGCGCTCGCGGCGGCGATTCTACGGGTAGTGGATCGTGAGCTCGCCGGAGTCTCGTTTGAAGACGACCTCCGTGTGGAAGTGCGTCTTGTCGCGTTTGCGGCGGATTTCGAGGTCGATGGGCTGGCCCTCCTTGGGCTCGATCAGTCCGACGAGCTGGCCGATGCCGAGCCCGTCGATCTGGGTCCCGTCCACACCGACGAGCGCGTCGCCTTTCGCGATGCCTTTCGCCTCCCACGATTTCGGCACTTTGCTAAAAACGAGCTCCTTCAGCGCGTTTCCCGGGATGTGGTAGCGGAAACGGGCGCGGAAGCGCACGTCCGTGAAACTTGCCTCGACGATGACAGGCGGCAGCTCGACCACGGGGCCATCGCTCACCGAAGTGGTGGGCTTTGTCTCGGCGAATCCAGGCAACACGCACCACAGGGTGATGATCAACAGGCTGGCTAAACGGCGTTTCATCGCAGGCCAGAGACCGTCGCATCGTTGGCGGGTTCCGCCGCCGATTTCTGCGGGTTGCCCACGCCAAACGTCGTCAGACTGCTGGCCGGAAAACTCGGTCAACGATTCACGCTGGCCGGCGCTCTGATGGTACGACTGGGATGGGGTGGTGTCGCCAGTACGCCGATGCCCTGCGCCGCGAGCCCGGCAACGATGTCGGCGGGCGAAGCCTCTTCTTTAGGGGCACCGCGCCAGACCGTGCGCTCGAAATATTCGCCGTGTTCGTCGAAGCCGCGCACGAGCGCGGTGAGTGCGGCTTCGCATGGGTCGCCAAGCCAGGTGCCTTGGACGCGTGCGCCTACGATCCGCGCCATCGTTGTGACCGTCGTTTCGCACAACGTCAGTTCGGCGAGGGCGCGTCCGGCAAAGGTCAGGATTTCCGGGCCGGTGCTGTGGTCGAGCAGCCAGTGGCGCGAGGTGAGGATGGGGCGCACGGTCGATTCGATGATCCGGTAGGCGTGAGGCGAGTGCTCCCGGTCAAAGCGTCCGGACTCCGGCCGGAGCTTGACTGAGCACGGCAGGCCACGCGCGGGGAACGCCGTTGCCTGAAAATCGGCGAGGTGAAAGCGTAGTTTGTTCAGCCAGTGTGGATCGACGGTGGCGAGCATGGGCGGAGCGGAGGCCAAGCGTGTGCCAGGTTTTGCGCGTTTGGGCACCGTCGATCAGCGAGCGTAGTGCGTGTAGGCGGATTTGACCTGCTCGACGATGTCGGCGGTCGTGCTGGTGCTGTTTTTGAGCAGCGTGATGCCGAGATCAATGCAACGCGCGGCGATGGGGGCGCGCTCGGCCGTCAGGGCGCCGTTTGAATCAAACCAGTCGAAGAGTGTGTCACCGGTTCCGACGGCGTCTTGGTCGGTGTGAACGGTGCGCCGGTTGGTCAGCAGCGTCTGCGAAAAGGCGATGCACTTGTCGCTGACGATGAAACGGGGCGTGTCGTCAGACATGGGGTGGGGAGGTCGAGCCGGTGCGGTGCTCAGGCTGCCGCCGTGGCCGTGCGGATGTCCAACAGGGTGTCGCGCGTGAGCGGCTGATTGTGCTCCGGGTTCCCGAGCCGGTAGAGCGCCGAGGAGATGATGTCGCGTGCCGACTCTTCGTAGCCGACCTCTTCGCGGCATTCGAAGTACCGGGCCCAGTCGATCAGTTCGGCTTCGGAGAGCTCGTCGGCGAGGCGCCGGTCGATGATCTCCACCACGGCGGCGCGCGGGAGCGTGTAGAGATCGTCTTCGGGGCTGGAACCGAACGATTCCAACGCGTCGAGAATCTCCTGCCGTGGGCGCCTGCGCCAGGCGAGTTCGTCAAGGAGGTCGGATTGGGTCTTCATGGTGACGGAGATTCTTGGTGGGGGACGCCGTTGCCGGGGCTCAGGCTTGGGGAGGCTGATGCTCGTCGAGCCAGAGGCGGGCGCTGGCTTCGTCGCAGAAGACACGCATTTCGATATTTTCGACGCGGTTGAGCATCTTGAAAAGCGTGGCGACGTACTCGCCCTGCATCGTGGCGTTGACCATGGCGGAGCGGATGGGGACGGGCGGGGGCACCTGTTTTGCCACGGTGGAGTAGTGGTGGATTTCCGTAAGCTCAAAGCCGAGCTCTATCGAATCATCATAGGTGTGAAGTACGTTGGGTGCGAAATGAAGTTTGCCCGCGATCTGCGGCAGTTCGCGGCCGAGCTTGGCCAGGTCGTCCTTGGTGATGCGGCCGGACCAGGCGATGTGGATGATGCGTCCTTCGATGGTGTGTGTGTAGGGCATGGCCGATTCGTCGTACGACAGCCGGTATGGTGGCGGTCGGAGGCGCGGCGGGCGATTCCTTTTTAAGGCGATGGCTGCGGGGACGAGCGGCTTTGACAGCGAGGGGGCGATGGGTCTTGCTGGCGTTTTTTCCAAAACATCCGGTCGCTTTTTTATCATGTCGCAAGTTCGTGTTCGTTTCGCCCCCAGCCCGACGGGGTTCTTCCATATCGGCAGCGCGCGCACCGCGCTCTTCAACTGGCTCTATGCACGCCACACCGGAGGCACGTTTGTGCTGCGCATTGAAGACACGGACCATGCGCGCAACAGTGAGGAGTTTCTCAACGTGATCTATGACAGCCTGACCTGGCTGGGCATGACGTGGGACGAGGGTCCGAAGGTGGGCGGCGCCTACGGTCCGTACCGCCAGAGCGAGCGCGATCACATTTATAAAGAGTACCTGCAAAAGCTGAAGGACGCGGGCCGCACCTACGAGAAGGACGGCGCGATCTGGTTCAAGCTGCTGGGCGAGCGCTATGAGGTGTTCGACGACCACCGCCAGAAGACGGTGACGAAGGTGAAGGCGGCGCCGACCGTGATCGAGGACCAGATCCGCGGGCACGTGGAGCGCGTCGAGGACGAGGATTTCGTGATCGTGCGCAGCGACGGCACGCCGGTTTTCCACTTCGTGAATGTGGTGGACGACATCGCCATGAAGATCACGCACGTGATCCGCGGCGAGGACCACCTCTCCAACACGAGCAAGCACGTGGAGTTGTTCAAAGCCTTTGGCGCACCGGTGCCGAGCTTCGCGCACATTCCGCTCATCCTGAAACAGAATGGGCCGGGCAAGATGTCGAAGCGCGATCAGGGCGCGCTCGTCGAGGAGTACCAGCGGCGCGGCTTCTTGTCGGAAGCGTTGGTCAACTTCCTCTGCCTGCTCGGCTGGTCGCCGAAGGACGATTCGGAGAAGATGCCGATCAAGGAGATCATCGAGCGCTTCGACCTGCCGGGCGTCAACCAGACCAATGCACGCTTCGATGAGAAGAAACTCGCGCACATGAACATGGTGTACGTGCTGGAGCAGCCGGCCGACCGGTTTGTGGCGCTGGCGCAGGCGTACTTCGACCGGCAGAAGGTGTTTGCCGAGGGCACGGCGCCGACGCCGGAGTATTTCCGCGAGGTGCTGCTGCTGAGCCAGCCGAAGATCAAGTCGATCGAGGAGCTGCCGGCGTACACGTCGTACTTCTTCCGCGAGGATTTCGCCTACGACGAAAAGGCCCGCGCCAAGGCGTTGGGCAAGGGCGAGCCCAAGGTGCGTTTGCAGGAGCTGCAGGCGTTGCTGGCGACGGCGGATTTCTCAAGCGATGTCGCGCTTGAAGAGGCGATGAAGGGCCTGGCGACCAGCAAGGGCCTGGGCTTTGGCGAATATCAATCGGTGGCGCGTTTGGCGGTGTCGGGCACCAATGTCGGCCCTGGCATCACCGGCATCTTCCGCGTGCTCGGCCGGGCCAGGACGCTGGCCCGCATTGAGCGTTTGCTGGCGACCCTGTAACCGCTGTTTTCCGGCACGGAGTCCTCGCGGGCTCCGTGCTTTTTTGTGCCCAGATCGGACGCGCCGGTCGGGCGTCGAGGTCGGGCAACAAAAAACCGCACCGGGAGCGGTGCGGTTTTTTAAGAGAGACGAGTCGTGCCTTATTCGGCGGCGACGTCGGCCTTGCCCTTGCGCTTTTCCTTCTTGGGCGCTTCGGCGGCCGGGGCTTCCTCGGCGACTTCGATCGGGTTTTCCGAGACGACGTCGAAGGAGACGGTGACGGAAACTTCGGAGTGAAGCTTCACCTGGACCTCGTGCTTGCCGAGGGTCTTTACCGGGGTGTGGAGATGGATCTTCTTCTTCTCCACGTTGACGCCGCTGGCGACCAGCTTGTCGTGGAGATCGTTGACGGTGATGGCACCGAACATCTTGCCACCTTCGCCGGTCTTGACGACGAACGCGATGGAGACCTTCTCGAGCTGCTTGGCGAGCTCTTGGGCACCGGCGAGCTCCTGGGCTTCACGCTCACCGCGGCGCTTCTTCAGCGCTTCGACCTGCTTCTTGTTGGACTGGGTCAGCGGAACAGCGTAGCCGCGGGGGAGGAGGAAGTTGCGCGCATAACCAGCGCGGACTTTGACTTGGTCACCTTCGCCACCGAGACCGTCGACGGGCTTAATGAGGAGTAATTCGGAACTGGCCATTGTAGTTAGTAGATAAAAGTGAGGATTGATGGAAAAAGGTGCGGGCGGAGCTTTGAGCCAGCCCCGAAAGAGGGTGCCGCTGAGGCGCTCTCTACCGGGACGACGGCGGAAAGCCGGGTCCGTGAAGGGGTCGTTAGTGGCAGTCGTGCACGGGCACTGTCAAGCTTCGGTTGGTCAACTTTCCTGCGCTCGGGCGGTTTCCCGTGTTTTAGGGCTGGACGAGGAGCGTCGCGCGCTGGGGCAAATCGCGGTCGGCCGACGAGGTGCCGACCAGCAGCTCGATGGTGCCAGGTTCGAGCGTCCACGCGTGGCGGTCGGTGTCCCAGTAGGCGAGGTCGGCGGCGCGCAGCGGCAGTTCGACCGTCGTCGTGGCGCCGGCGGCGAGGGTGACGCGGCGGAACCCGCGGAGCTGCTTCAACGGCCGCGGCACGCGGGAGCCGGGGTGGCGCACGTAGAGCTGCACAACCTCGTCGCCGTCGCGCGCGCCGGTGTTTTTCAACTCGACGCAGACGCGGACGGTGCCGTCGGCGGCAATCATCGGTGCGCTGGTGCGCAGGCCGGAGAGGGCAAAGGTCGTGTAACTGAGTCCGTAGCCGAACGGGTACTGCGGTTCGCCTTGGAAATACTGGTAGGTGCGCCCGTGGCGGATGTCGTAGTCCATCATCGGCGGCAGCTGGTCCAGCGATTTGGGCCAGGTCTGGGCGAGCTTACCGCCGGGATTGACGAGGCCGAAGAGCACGTCGGCGAGCGCGTGGCCCTGTTCCTGACTGGCGTGCGTGAGGTGGACGATGGTCGATGCGTGCTCGGCAGCCCACGGGAGCGCGTAGGGAAAGTTGCAGATGAGGACGACGATCGTGCGCGGATTGGCCGCGTAGGCACGGCGGATGAAGTCTTCCTGCTCGGGCTGGAGCACGATGGCTTTGCGGTCCACGGCTTCCTTGCCCTCGCTCGGAGACGAGACGAGCTCCCAGCTCGCGTTGCCCTCGGGGTGGTTGCCCACGCAGACCACGGCGACTTCGCTCTGGGCGATGCAAGCCAGGGCGGTCTCGCTCATGTCGCCGACCCAGTTGACGCGCGGTCCGGTGCCGAGGTCGGCAGTCGAGCCGATGTGCGCTTCGATGCCCTCGCGAGGAGTGACGGTGTACGGCGGGGTGCCGGAGTACCAGTCGAGCAACACGCGGTTGGCGAGCGGGCCGACGACGGCGATGGATTTGAGCTTGTGCGCATCGAGCGGCAGGAGACCGTCGGAGTTTTTGAGCAGCACGATGGATTTTTGAGTGACGAGCCGGGCGAGGGCGCGGGCCTCCGGTTGCGCCCATGGCTCGGGCGTGCCGGCGGCGCCGATCTGGCTGTAGGGGACGCGTTCCGCTGGATCGAGCAGGCCGAGGCGAATCGAGATGCGGAAGAGCCCGCGCAGGGCGCGGTCGAGGTCGGCCTCGGTGATGAGCCCGCGTTTCACCGCTTCGGTGACGGCCTCTTTGTGGCGGTCGAGGAAATGGTTGATGCCGGCCTTGAGGCAGGCGGCAGCGGCGGTCGGCAGATCGGGGAAGGCTTTGTGCTGATCCACGAGGAGGTGGAGGCCGCCGCCATCGGTGCAGACGATGCCGTCGAGGCCCCACTCGCCGCAGACGATGTCGTTGAGCATCGGATGCACGTGAGCGGGCGTGCCGTTGACGGCGTTGTAGGCGGCCATGAGGGCGCGGGCGCCACCTTCGCGCACGGCGATCTCGAAGCCCTTGGCGTAGTACTCGCGCCAGAGGCGCTCGTCGAAGTTGGACGAGGAGGACTCGCGGCCGTCCTCGTTGCTGTTTGCGAGGAAGTGTTTCAGGAGCGCGGCGGTTTTCCAGTAGCGCGGGTCGTCGCCCTGGAGGCCGCGGGTGAAGGCGGCCGCGAGGGTGCCGACGTGAAAGGGATCTTCGCCGTAAACCTCCTCGGTGCGGCCCCAGCGCGGGTCACGGGCGAGGTCGGCGTTGGGGGCGCGGACGATGAGTCCGGAGCGGGCGAAGTGCGGGCTCTGGTAGAGGTAGCGCGCTTCGAGGGCTTCCTGAGCGGCGACTTGGCGGATCAGCTCGGGGTCCCACGTTTCGCCGAGCCCGTAGGCCTGCGGAAACTGGGTGGTCGCGGTGGGGTTGCGGTGGCCCCAGTTGCTCGGGCCGCCTTGGGCGACGCCGTGGTAGCCCTCGATGTGGGGCGAGCCTTGCACGCCGAGGCGCGGCACGGCGGCCTTGTGGGCGAGGCAGTCGATTTTCTCCTCAAGCGTGAGGCGCGAGATGAGGTCGGTGATGCGCGTTTCTTCGGGAAGGTCCGGGTTTTCGAAGGGAAGCTGGCTGGCGGCTGTCATGGGCGTGGTGGCGATAAAGAGCAGGGATAGGCAAACGATGGGGATGCGTTTGAACATGCCTGAGCGTGCGACGGCGTGGCGGCCTGCGCAAAGGGGAAGCCATGCGCTCATTTGACGCACGGGGGGATGCGTTTCTGCGCCGGCTCAGGCGAGCAGGGGAGGCTGGTCGGGCGCCGGTGGCTCCAGTGGCGTGGCTGGTGGCGTGGCACGGTGGAACCACCAGAGTGTGACGAGTAGGAGAATGGCTCCGCCAAGGGTGATGGCCCACGGTTGGTGCACGGGTTGCTCGGTGTGGCCGGTCAGCCCGGGAATATCGATTGGCGAGTGCCGGCAGGCGAGGGCGAGGGCGTTGTTGACCGCATGTCCGAGGATACACGGGATCAGCGAGCGGGTGCGCACGTACCACCAGCCGAAGAGTACGCCGAGGGCGAGTGGGCCGATGAATTGCCAGGGGTTGGCGTGGACGAGGGCGAAGAGCAGTGCGCTGGTGCCGATGGCGGCGGGGGCGCGCATGCGGCTGAGGAGTCCGCGCAGGATAAGGCCTCGGAAGAGAATCTCCTCGGTGATCGGCGCGAAGACGACGACGAGGATGGCGGAGAGGACGGGGTGGTCGGCGTTGTTGAGGATGCTGCGCATGATCGCCATGATCGATTCCGGGATTGGAAGGATCATGGTGAACAGGTTTCCCGCTTCGGAGAGCACGGCACCGAGCCCCACGGTCGAGAGGATCACGGCGGCGGTGCTGGAGGCGCCGAGGGGCGCAGCGGGGAGCGAGGCGCGCCAGGACTCGCGGTTGGCGGAGGCGCCCCATGCCAGGATGGTGGCAAATGCGAGTGAGTTGGCCACCAATGTGACGATGGGCGTGGCGGCCGCGGTCGCGGAGGCTTTGCCGTGCATGAGAGCGATGGCGAGGCTGACGAGCGATCCGCATACGACCTGGATGCCGAGGAAGGTCATCGTCATCAGGATGGCGTAGCCGAGGTTGGGTCCGGGGCGTGTGGCTGGGGGCATGGTGGTGACTGGGAGGCAAACCTCGCCGGCCGCCTAGCTCAAGGCGGTTTACGCGATGAGGCGATGTGGTGTTTGACGAGCTTCGCCGGGCCGTGCCAACGTCGCTCCATGCCGACAGCCCTCGCCATTTCTGGAAGTCCTCGTCTCAACGGTAACACGGAACAGCTACTGCGCCGCTGCCTCGATCGCCTGGCGACCCAGGGGATCCCGGGCGAATTGATCACGCTGGCGGGAAAGACGATTCATGGTTGCGGGGCGTGCGGTGGCTGCCGGGAGTCGAAGGACTCGACGTGTCCCGGGCAGAGCGGCGACGACTTCGAGGCGATTTTCCAAGCGATGCTGCGTGCCGACATCATCGTGGTGGGCTCGCCGGTGTACTTTGGCTCGGCCACCCCGGAGATGATGGCGCTGCTCGATCGCGCGGGTTATGTGGCTGGCTCGAACGGAAAGTTGTTTTCGCGCAAGATCGGCGGCCCGATCGCGGTGGCGCGGCGCGCGGGGCATAATTTCACCTACGCGCAGTTGTTGATGTGGTACATGATCAACGACATGGTGGTGCCGGGTTCGACGTATTGGAATGTGGCGCTCGCCCGCGAGCCGGGCGCGGTGGCGCAGGATGCCGAGGGGCTGGCGACGGTGGACCGCTTCGCCGATAATCTGGCTTGGCTGGCCAAGCGCCTGAGTTGAGCCGGGCAGGAGGCGCGTTTTGTCATGCCCTATACGATCACGCCTACCGAAGGCTTCGTCCATATTGCCTGGCACGGGGTCATTACCGTGCAGGATCTTATCCAGATCGCGCCGGACCTCGCGCAGATGGGGCAACGCTTGGGGCGCGTGCCGTCGGTGTTGCACACGTTCGATGGGGTGGAGGAAATCGATATGGAGCCCTTGATCGCTTATCGTCAGTCTCTGAGGCGCAATGATATGCGGCTGCCAAATCGCACCAAGGTCGCGAGCGTGGCCAGTTCGCCCACGGTTTTTGCCTACGCGCGTATGATGGAAGAGCTTAACCGAAACCCGAAGATCGAGATGCGGGTGTTTGACGAGCGGGAGCCGGCGGTGGCGTGGCTTTTGGCCGGGGATGTCTCTACGCCGGCGGCGGATGTGGAACCGTCGTAAGGTCCGCCCTGGCCGCGCCGCATGCGGGTTGGCGCCGGCGCTGGATGGGCGGCAAAATTTGCCGGATGCGGGGGCGGCTTATCGGTACACTTCGCGCTTTTTTAAGCGGAAATTTGTAACTCGATATCGGCGCTAGGCTAGTGTCTGTGTCCGCCGTGTTGGCACATGCGTTGCATTCAGCGGGGGACGCCCCATGGCAGACCAAGACAACGATCAAAAAACCGAGCAACCGACCGACAAAAAAGTGTCGGAGGCGATGGAGCGCGGTCAGTTTGCCCGGTCGCAGGAGTTGCAGATCGTGTGTATCCTGGGAGCGGCGCTTTGGGTTTTGTCGCTGACAACCAGCACGATGGCGACCGAGCTCCACGATCTGGCGGTGAACGTGTTTAGTCAGCTCGGGCATATCCGTTTGCAGCTTGATACGGTGCCGACCCACCTGATGAGCATCGTGGTGGTGGGGGCGAAGTTACTCGGGCCCGTGGTGGGGGCGGGCGCGATCGCCGCGTTGCTCGCGGGTGGGTTTCAAAGCGGTTTTCAGCTCACACCCAAGGCCTTGGAATTCAAGCCGGAGCGGCTTAATCCCGTCGAGGGCTTTCAGCGGATTTTTTCCAAGGCGACGCTGGTCCACGCCGGCATCGACTTGCTGAAACTGCTGGCGATCGGCTTCGTGCTTTGGACGGTGGCGCAGAACCTGATGAAAGACCCCATCTTCAACTCGCCCGTGGAGCCCGCTTATGTGGGCGACTACTTGCAACGGGCGACGACGGCGTTTCTGAGCCGCCTGCTTCTGGCCCTCGGCGTCATCGCGGCGATCAGCTATTCCTACGAGAAATACAAGACGCACAACGACCTCATGATGAGCCGTGAGGAAATCAAGGAGGAGCACCGCCAGGCCGAGGGCGATGCCAACAGCAAAGCCGCCATGCGTCGCATGGCCCGCCGCCTCATGCAGCGCCAGATGCTCGCCGCCGTGCCCACGGCCGACGTCGTCGTGACCAACCCCACCCACTACGCGGTGGCGCTCAAATATGAACGCGGCGTCGATGCCGCCCCGGTCGTCCTCGCCAAGGGGGAAAACGGATTTGCCCAGCGCATCAAGGCCCTCGCGGCGGAAAACGGCGTCCCCATGGTCGAGAATCGTCCTGTCGCGCGCGCGCTGTATGCGTTTGGTAAAGTGGGGGAGGCGATCCCGGGAAATCTCTACCAGGCCGTCGCGGAGATTCTGGCCTTCGTTTATCGCACGCATCGCTACTACTTCTTCCGCCTCAAATCACGTCGCGCGGAGCTCGCTGCCGAAGCCCCGCGTGCCACCCCCGCAATGAAAGGACTTAGCGCCTGAGGGCGCCCGCTTTTACCATGGCTGCCGCCGCCAAAGCCCCCGCCACTCCGGTCGCGATCCCCACGGCCCCTGGCATGACCACGCAATCGCTGCTGAGCCGGGCCGACCTCCTGTTTGCCGGCGCGCTGTTTGCCACCGTCCTCCTTCTGATCGTCCCGGTCCCGCCGATCCTCCTTGATGGGCTCCTCGCCATCTCGATCGGCATCTCGCTTCTGGTCCTGTTGACCATCGTGTATGTGAAGGACCCTCCCGAGTTCTCCGCCTTCCCCACGATCCTGCTCGCGTTTACCCTCTTCCGGCTCTCGCTCAACATTTGCTCGACCCGGCTCATTCTGACGAAGGGCCACGCCGGCGACATCATCGACTCGTTTGGCAACTTCGTCATTCAGGGCAACTACATCGTCGGCTTCGTGATCTTCCTGATCCTTGTGGTGGTCAACTTCGTGGTGATCACCAAGGGTGCCGGCCGTATCGCCGAGGTGAGCGCCCGGTTCACGCTCGATGCACTCCCCGGCAAACAAATGGCCATCGATGCCGAGCTCAACGCCGGCCTCATCGACGAGGCCACTGCCCGCGCCCGCCGTGTGAAGGTGCAAAAAGAGGCCGATTTCTACGGCGCGATGGACGGTGCCTCGAAGTTCGTCCGTGGCGATGCCATCGCCGGCATCCTCATCACCCTGGTCAACGTGCTTGGCGGTTTCGCCATCGGCGTCTTCCAGATGGATATGTCGCTGGGCGAGGCGCTGCAGAAATTCACGCTGCTCTCCATCGGTGACGGCCTGGTCTCCCAGATCCCTTCGCTCATCGTCTCACTCGCCGCCGGTATCCTTGTGACCCGTGCGTCGGAAAACTCGAACCTCGGCACACAGGTTGGCGGACAGATCCTGCGCTATCCGCGCGCGATCGGTATCGGCGCGGGCATGATGCTCGTCTTCGGTCTCATGCCGGGTATGCCGCTCCTCCCGTTTCTGGCCCTCGCCGGTGCGGCTGGCTACGTGGCCCGTGCTCTCAAACGCCAGGAAGCCGAGGCCGTCGCACGTGCCGAAGCCGAAGCGGCCAACCCAAAGACCAAGGCTGGCGCCGCCGCGCCCGGTGGCAAAGAGGGCGCCTCTCCCGCCTCCGGCCCCCGCGCCCTCACCGACGAGTTCAAGAAGCTCATCGACCTCGATGTCTTCGCAATCGAGATCGGCCATGGTCTGCTCAACCTTGCCGACGCAAAAGCCGGCGGCGATCTGCTCTCTCGCATCACTGGCGTCCGCAAGGCCCTCGCCCGCGAAAAAGGCATCCTCGTGCCGCCGGTCTCCGTGCGCGACAATCTGGAACTGGAGGCCAACGAGTACCGCTTCCTTCTTCGCAGCAAGACCATCGCCCGCGGCACCGTGATCGCCGGCCGCTGGATGGCGATGAACGTCTCCGGCAGCAGCGTCAAACTCCGCGGCGTCCCCACCCGCGAACCCGTTTTCAACCTCGAAGCGGTCTGGATCGACGACACCGAGAAAAAGGCTGCCGAACTCAACGGCTACACCGTCGTCGACCCCTCCTCGGTCCTCATCACCCACCTCTCCGAGACCCTCAAGTCCGTCGCCCATCTCCTGCTCGGACGCCAGGACGTCCAGACACTCATCGATCACGTCAAGGACACACACCCCGCGCTCGTCTCCGAACTCCTGCCGGACCTCGTCAACCTCGGCATCATCCAACGCGTGCTGCAAAACCTGCTCCGCGAAAACATCTCCATCCTCAACCTGCCGCTCATCCTCGAAGGCATCGGCGATTTCGCTCCGCTTTCGAAGAATCCCGACGACCTCAGCGAGCTCATCCGTCGCCGCCTCGGCCTGTATTTTGTCACCGAGCTCGAGTACCAGCCTGGCAAACTCCGCGCGGTCACGCTCGACCCCCGCTTCGAACAATTCCTCGGGACGAAGATCCATCGCTCCGCGAGCGAGGTCGGCCTCGCCCTCGACCCGGCGACCACACACCACCTGCTCAACGAAATCAATACGCGCACCGCGGAGCAGGTGCAGATGGGCTTGCCCGCCGTCGTCGTCGTCGGAGCGGAAGTCCGTCTGGCCTTCAAACGTTTCATTGAACCGACGCTCCCGCGGCTGGTCGTGCTCGCCTTCCAGGAACTTCCCGCCTCCACTGAGGTTGAAAACCTCGGCTTGATCACCGTCCCCGCCCACCTGCTCCGCCAACCCGCGGAGCTGAAAGCCGCCTGATCCCCCCATGTCTGCCAACGAAACAGTCCCCCCCGGCTCCGTCTACCGGCTCGTCGTTCGCTCCGCCGAGGAGGCGGTTCAGACGATCCGCGAGCGCTTCGGAGCCGAGGCAAAGGTGCTCTCGGTGCAGCAGCAGGCAGGGCAGGGGCTTTCCAGCCTGTTTTCCCGGCCCAAGCTTGAGGTCGTCGTCCAGGTGGGCGCGGCGCCATCCCCGGCCGAAGACCCCGTCGCCGCGCTGCCGCAGGAGGAGCCGCCCCCTGAGGCTGTCCCTGGTGTGCTCGCGACGCCGGCGGCGCTCCCGCGGTCCCATCCCTACGAGCCTGCCGCCGTGCCGCGCCATCCGGGCATGGGCTCGATCAGCCTTTCCGATCTCCTACGCCGTGCCCATTTTTCCGAGACGATGATGTCCCGCCTCGGCGGCCTTCCCTCGATGGCCCAGCACGAGAGCCGGCCGTTGCACGTGGCGTTGTCGGATCTCGGTCGCGACATCCGGCGCCTGGCCTCGGGCCGCCGCCTCTCGCCGCTGCCCGCCCGCACGGCCTTTCTCGGCTCCTGTGGAGTCGGGCGCACGACTGCACTTTGCAAATGGCTCGCCGCAGAGGTGTTCTCGCGCAACCGCAGCGGTCGCGTACTCAAGGTTGAGTTCGACCAGCCCAACCCGGCCCCCGATCTCGATGTGTTTTGCGAGGCGCTTGGCATGACCCTGGAGCACTATTCGCCCGAGGTGGATCTCGGCGTGCCCGATGGCGGTTTTCTCTACGCCGACATGCCCGGTCTGGCGCTCAACCGGCCCGAGGCCAACCGCACCCTCGGAAAATTCCTCGATGCCGGACACTTTGACGGGCGCGTGCTCGTCCTGCACGCCCTCTACGATCATGCGGCGCTGCGGGCGGCCTACGCGGCCGGGCGTGAACTCGGAGCCACGCACCTTGTTTTTACCCATTGCGATGAGCTCGCCCACTGGGGAAAACTCATGGATTATCTCATCGACGGCGAACTCACGCCGCTGTTCCTTGCCACGGGGCCCAGTCTTTCGGGCGATTGTCTGGAAGACACCCTTGGCGCCGTTCTGAGCAAAACCCTACCCGGAGCCTGACCCTATGAAATACGCCTTTCTCACAGGAGGATGTCTCGGCTTTACCCTCACCACAGTCACCGGCCTGCTCGCCGGGCGCATGCCGGATCTTGTCCTCCGCGATGCCGCCATCGGTTGCCTGGCAGGGGCTTTGCTGTTACGCTGGTTCTGGGCCACTCTGGCCAAGGCCTTTGCAGACACGGTCAATGCCAAGCGCGCCGCAGAAGCTGCGGTCGCTGCCTCCGCGGCCGCCACCGCCTCGGCCACCTCCAAGACCCGCAAGTGAAATCTTCCCAGTCCGATCCCTCCAGTTAGTTCAACTACCCCCCAGCCATGAAAAAAGCCATGAATGCCGCACCGGTATTGGAAGTCGCCCCTCAGGCGGCCAGCGCCTGGCGTGTCTACCAGGGGACCTCAGGGTCGCTCGACGAAAAGGATTTGATCGAACGTTTTCTTCCCCTCGTCCGAAACGTGGTGGATCGCATCAAGCTCAACCTTCCCCCGCACGTCGATGCGGACGATCTCTACAGTGTGGGCGTCACCGGGCTGATTGCCGCGGTGAAAAAGTACGATCCGGCGCAGGGGCACACCTTCGCTGCTTACGCGACCACGCGTATCCGCGGATCGATTCTCGACGAACTGCGTCGCATGGATTGGTGCCCGCGGCGTGCCCGCGCCAAGGCCCGCAAGCTCAAGGAGGCGATCATCGAGGTCGAGCAACGCCTCGGTCGTGCCGCGACGGAGGAGGAGGTGCGCACGCACCTCGGTCTTTCGGCCAAGGAGTATGCAAAGTGGATGGAGGAGGCCAAGCCGGTGTGCTTCGTCAACATCGATGCCACCACTGACCATGAGGATTCCGATGGCGCGTCGCTCCACGAGTTGATTGCCGACGAGAGCGATGTCTCCGTTCGCGACCGGATGGAGAAGGACGAGCTCATGAAACTTGTCGCTCAACGAATCGAGGAATTGCCCGATATACCGAAAAAGATCCTCTCCATGTATTACTTTGAGAACATGCGGCTCGCCGAGATCGCGACGGTCTTCAGCCTCACCGAGTCGCGCATCTGCCAGATCCACGCCCAGACGGTCCTCGGACTGCGCGCCTACATCCAACGCGTGCGCAACCGCTGATCGCTAGCAACGGCGTTTTCTCTACCCCATGATCTTTGTCGGCATCCTGATCGTCATCGCGTCTGTTATCGGTGGTTTCATGATCGCCGGGGGAAACCCCGTCCTTCTGCTCCATGTCTCGGAGTTTGTGACGATCCTCGGCGTTGCCGCCGGCGTGCTCGTCATCGCGAGCCCGATGCATGTCCTCAAGGAGATCATCGCAAAATTGAAGGATGCGTGTTTGGGCAAAGCGGCCAGTCGCGACGAATACTTCGAGCTGCTGCGCATGCTCTACGAGATATTCATGATCGGTCGCCGCAACGGACTCATCGCCCTCGAAGAGCACGTGATGAATCCCAAGGACAGCGCCGTTTTTAAGAAATACCCTGCGTTTACGGCCAACCACGAGCGCATGGAGTTTCTGCTCAACGGCCTCAAGCCCGTCATCGACGGCAAGATCAAGCCCGACCAGCTCGAAGAGCTCATGACTGCTGAGCTCGACTCGAAGGGCGATGAGGCCGACCACCCGGTCCACGTGCTCAATCTCGTCGGCGATTCGCTTCCGGGCATCGGTATCGTTGCCGCCGTGCTCGGCATCATCAATACGATGTCCGCCATTTCCGATGGCCCCGAGGCGGTGGGTGAGCGCGTCGCCGCGGCACTCACCGGTACCTTTCTCGGCGTCTTTTTCGCCTACGGACTCGTCAACCCGCTCGCCAATCGCGTGAAATTTAACAACGCGAGCGACCAGCAGTACCTCCGGTGCATCCTCGCCGCGGTTGCCGGTTTTGCCAAGGGCCTCGCTCCGCTGACGGCGGTCGAAGTCGCTCGCCGTTCGCTCGAAAGCTCGGTGCAGCCGACCGCCGAGGAGCTCGAAACCAAGCTCAAGGCGATGCCCGCCCCGGGCAAGTAACCGGACCGTTCCGCTGCCATGGCACGAAAAAAGGAAGCTCACCACGGAGGTGCCTGGAAAGTCGCCTATGCCGACTTCGTCACGGCGATGATGGCCCTCTTCATGGTGCTGTGGATTTGTGCGCAGGATAAAAAAATCCTACTGGCCACCTCGGAGTATTTTCAGAGCCCATTCAATGCACAGGTCGCCAAGAGCAAAAGCGACGGCATCATGGAGTTCAACTCGTCCAGACCCAACAAGGGCAGTGGCAGCCAGGACTCCGGTGGTGTCGGCGCCAGCAGCGATCCCAAGGAAGTGGATTTGCAGTTCCTCAACTCCGTCGCGAGCGACTTCTACCGACTGCTGAATCTGGATGAGGATTTTGCCGCCAAGCCCATCGAGATCCAGGTCACCAGCGATGGCATGCGGATCACTCTTTTTGACCGAGCCCGCAAACCCCTCTTCAAAGATCAGACCGCCGAGTTTACGGAGTGGGGCAATTTCATGATGCAAAATCTCTCGTGGCTCATCGAGAGGCACCGTTTCCAAGTGGTGATCGAGGGCCACACCCGCACCGGCATGGTTTTCCCCGAAGGCTACACGGCCTGGGATCTTTCCAGCGACCGGGCAAACGCCGCCCGACGCGCGCTCACGCATTATGCGGTGGACGAAAAGCGCATCGACCGGGTGACCGGTTACGCGGCGACCCGTCCGGTGCCCGATGAGCCCACTGACTCCGAATCCAACCAGCGCGTCACCCTCAGCCTTTCGATGGGCAAACGTGAGCGGAAACCGTTCGATAGCTCCCCAATCCAATGAAATCCTTTCTCGCCGGACGTCCCGTTCAGTCGAAAGCCACGATCCCTGTGCCGGAGCAGCCTGTGCCGTCAGGCTTGGCGCAGGCGCTCGGTGCGTCGGGCACCCGTGTCTCCTCCAGCCATGGTTCGCCCACCATCGAGTGCGTGAAACAGGGTGACAAAGTGATGCGGTTGATCGTGACGTGCAGCTGTGGGGAGCGCATCGAGATCGAGTGCCTTTACCCTGCCGGGCACTGATGCTCCGGCGCGGGCAACTGCGGCACGGTTCGCACGGTTGACCCGCCGCGCTGGCTCGGCTCTCTTCCCGTCATGGCCAAATGGATGCTCATTGACGGATTCAATCTTGCCTATCGCTGCTTTTACGCGGTGCCGGAATTGACGCGGGCCGACGGGTTGCCGACCAATGCCGTGCATGGCTGGGTGAAATCGATCTGGCGTCTGCAGGACCAGGAGAAGCCAGACGGCACGCTCGTGTTCTTCGACTTGGGCGGGGCGCAGGACCGGCTCGCGCTGCATCCGGAGTACAAGGCCCAGCGCAAGGAGACGCCGGAGGCGCTCGTCCGGCAGCTCCCGTATTTAAAAGCAGTGACGCGGGCGATGGGCCTGGTGGGTGTGGAGCAGGACGGCGTGGAGAGTGACGATTTGCTCGCGGCCCAGGCGGTCGCGCTGGCGCGCGATGGGCACGAAGTCCGCGTGGTGAGCTCCGACAAGGATTTTGCGCAGATCGTGGGCGGGCGCATCACGCTTCTACTGCCGCCGCCGTCTGCCAACCCGAAGGCCGGTTGGCGCATCGTCGACGAGGCGGGCGTGGTGGAAAAGTTCGGCGTGCCGCCAGCTCAGATCGCCGACTTTCTAGCTCTGGTGGGGGACACGTCGGACAATATTCCAGGCCTGAATGGCGTTGGACCGAAGACTGCCGTCCGGTGGCTCCAGCAGTGGGGCGGGGTCGAGGGCGTCATTGCGCATGCCGCGGAGCTGGCACCGGAGCGGTTCCGCGCGGTGGTCGCGGCCGAGGCTGACCGGTTGCGGCTCAATTTGAAACTCACGACGCTTAATCTCTCGCTGCCGAGTGTCGCTGCGGTGCCGTCGGCCGTGCAGTTGGGTGAGCTGGTTCGGCTCTTCCAGGATCTGGAGATGAAGGGCGCACTGGCCGAGGCGCAGCACCGTTATACCCAGCCGGAGTTGTTCTAAAGCGCGCGGAGGGCGCGCGTGTTTACCACGTGGCGACCGCAGCGGCGAAGGCCGCCTTGTCCGGCGCCTTGAAAAAGGCGCTGCCGGCGACGAAGGCATCGGCTCCGGCGGCCCGGCAGAGAGGGCCTGTGGTGAGGTCGACCCCTCCATCCACTTCGAGCCGGAAGGTGTGGTGATGCTGCTGACGCCATTCGTCGATCTGTTTGATCTTCGGAAGAAGATCGTGGCGGAATGCCTGCCCGCCGAACCCGGGCTGTACGGTCATCACAAGCACGAGGTCGACGAAGGGGAGGAGCCGCTCAATTGCGGATGCAGGGGTTGCCGGGTTGAGCACGATGCCATTCTGGCAGCCGAGCTCACGGATTTTTTTCAGCACTGCACGATGGTCGTACGCAGGTTCGACGTGGATGCTGATCAGGTTGGCCCCGGCGCGTGCAAAGGTTTCCACGTAGCGCATCGGCTCGTCGAGCATCAGGTGCGTGTCGAGCGAGAGCTTGCAGCCGGCGCGGCGCAGCGCCGCGAGGACCTCGGGCCCGAAGGTGAGGTTGGGGACGAAGTGTCCGTCCATGATGTCCACATGGAGCCACTGGAGACCGAGCTGCTCGACCTGCGCGGCGCTGGCCGCGAGGTTGACGTGATCCCCCGCGAGGAGCGAGGGCAGCAGGAGAGGCGGGAGCATGGTGCAGACGGAAGAGTCAGGCGGCGTGGGCCGCGGATTACCAGGTGTCCAAGACGGCGTGTGAGACGCCGTTGGCCAGCGCCTCGGCCAGGAGGGGCACCGTCTGGTACTCGGACTGGAGCTGGCCGCCGTCGATGAAGGCTTCGCGGCTGGCTTTCACCTCGCGTTTTTCGAAGAGGATGCGGCCACCGCTGAGTCGGAGGGTGGCTTCGGCTGTCAGATCGAGCGCGAATTGGCGGGCCAGTCCCGTATCGGATTCGAGGCGGATGGTCGGCGTGCGGTCGTATTCTTTCAGCACGACTTCGAGAGTGGCGTCGGCTTCGTCGGTGGTGTTGACGAGGGCGATGCGGCCGTCCTGCATGAGTTTCTCGCGGATTTTTGTGGTGACGAGGGCGCGAGCCTGTGGGATGGCCGCGACGTTGTTAACCGGAGCGACGTAGAGCTTTTGAAACGCGAGTTGGCTGCCCGTGCCGAGGCGGTAATGGCTGCACCCGGCGAGGATAAATCCGAGAGTGAGGCTGGCGAAGGCGAGCAGGGCGGTGCGGCGAAAAAGGAGTCGCATGACGGAGAGGGGCGCGCGGGGTTAGAAGAGCCAGAAGCGCTTCTTTTTTCCGGGGTGGTTCTTGGAGGCTTTTTCCATCGCCGACTCGACGGCAGTGAGGCGTTTCTTGGCCTTTTCTGCGACCGGAGATTCGGGGTACGCGGTGATGGCTTCGTTGTAGAAAATCTTGGCGGCGGCGTAGTGGTGGCGTTTCCGGAAGTAGAAGTCGCCCATCTTGATTTTGCTCTCGGCCATCATGGTCTTCATGTCGCTGAGTCCGGCGGCGGCATCGGCAATGCTGGTGTCGTCCGGGAAGAGGATCATGAAGTCTTCGAAGTAGGTGATGGCGTTTTTGGTGGCGCTTTGGTCGTAGTCGGGGCCATCGACGAGGGCGACGTGGGCTTTGGCAAGCTGGAGGTAGGCGTCGGGCGCGAGGAGGTTGTCCGGGTACGAGTTGATCATCCGGTCGAGTGCGTACATGGCGGCGTCGGTGTTATGAGCGCGCATGTGGCAACGGGCGATGTTCATGAGGGCGAGCGGCGCGTATTCGCTGTAGGGGGCGTTTGCGATGACGAGCTCGAAGTAGCCGGGGGCTTTGCCGCGTGCCTTCATGCCCGGGAACCAGCCCCAGATGTAAGGACGTGCGCCATCGGCGAGGGCGGCGGCGATGCGGTATTCTTCACCGACGGCATCGTTGAAATGGGGGGTGTTGGGATGGCGCGAGACCAGCTGCTGGTACGCTTCGATGGCCTTTTTAAACTGATGGCGCTGCTGGCGCAGTTTGGCCTGCCGGTAGAGGGCTTCGGGGGCGTAGACCGAATTGGGGTACTTCTTGGAGACTTTTTTATAGGCCGAAATGGCGGAGCCGAGGCTGCCATTTTCCTCCGAGCGGCGCCCCTTGTTCATGAGGTCAAGCGCGCGGTTGCTTTCCTCGCCTGCGAAACCGGCGAGTGCACCGCCTTCGACAGTCCATCCCGATTCGGGCGTCCACACGAGTTCGGCGGCCGCGCGGCTGGGGAAGAGGACAGCGACGGCAAGTGCGAATACGACGCCGATGGGGAGGATACGGAGCGAGGGGAACGGCATAAATTGTTACCAGCGAATCAGGGCGGAACCGTAGGTCAAGCCCGCCCCGAATGCGACGAGCAGGGTGATGTCCCCTGGTTTGATGCGGCCGAGCCGGCGTGCTTCGTCGAGCGCGATGGGAATGGATGCGGCGGAGGTGTTGCCGTAGCGATCGAGGTTCACGTAGAAACGCTCCGAAGGCAGCTCCAGGTATTGGGCGATGGCTTCGATGATGCGCAGGTTGGCCTGATGTGGGATCACGCAGGCGACTTGGTCAGCGGTGACGCCGTGTTGTTCCAGAATGTCGCGGGCAGCTTCGTCCATCGCTCGGACGGCGATCTTGAAGATCTCCTTGCCCTTCATTTTCAGGAAGTGTTCGCGGGCTCCGATGGTTTCCTCGGTGAGGGGGGCCCGGCTGCCGCCGCGGGGGATTTGGAGAAGGTCTGCGTTTTCGCCGAAAGCGCCGAGTTTGGTGCCGAGGATGCCGGTGCCCTTGCCATCGGCCCGGCCGAGGACGGCGGCGCCGGCGCCGTCGCCAAAGAGTACGCACGTGGTGCGGTCCTGCCAGTCGACGATGGAGGAGAGTTTTTCAGCGCCGATGATGAGGGCGTGGCGGTACCGGCCGGTGGAGATCATGGCACTGGCCAGCTCCATCGCGTAGATGAAGCCCGAGCATGCGGCGTTGATGTCGAGGCAGGTCGTGGTCGTTGCCAGACCGAGTTTATGCTGGACGATGCAGGCGGTCGCGGGGATCTGCTGATCGGGTGTGATGGTGGCGACGATGAGCAGGTCGATGTCGGCCGGGCTGAGTTTGGCGTCGGCGAGTGCGACGCGGGCTGCGTTGAGTGCGAGGTCGGAGGTCGCCTCCTCGGGGCTGGCGATGTGGCGCTCGACGATGCCGGTGCGGGTCCGGATCCACTCGTCGGTCGTATCGAGCCGGGTGGACAACTCATCATTGGTGAGCACACGGGTGGGCACATAGGCTCCCGTGCCCAGAATCACAGTCGAGGGCGATACCATTGGAGGATGTTCCTTTAGACGGAAGCGGCGGGCTGCAACACGTTGTTGGCCTGCGCTACATCGACTTCGATACGGTGATTGAGATCGATGCGTATGCACTCATTGGCATCACGGATGGCGTTTTTGACTGCCTGCCGGTTGGCGGAGCCGTGTGCTTTGAGAATGTTGCCTCGAAGGCCGAGGAGCGGGGCCCCGCCGTAGCGCTCGGGTTGGATGCGCTGTTTGAGCTCCTTGAACGCACCTTGCGCGATGAGTGCGCCGAGCATGCGCAGCGGGTTGGCCTTGAGGTTGGTCTTGAGCGTGCGGGAGAAAAATTTGCTCATCGACTCCCAGCTCTTGAGGCAGATGTTGCCGACGAATCCGTCGCAGACGACGACGTCGACTTCATCGAGGAAGACGTGGAAGCCTTCGACGGGGCCTGCGTAGTTGATCAGGCCGTTAAGCTTTTTGAGGGCATCGTGCGTCTCGGAGATGAGCGCATTGCCCTTGTTTTCCTCGGTGCCGATGGTCAGCAGGCCCACGCGTGGTTTTTCGATGCCAAGGACGACGCGGCAATAGTGCGTGCCGAGGATGGCATTGTGAACGAGATGCTGGGCCTTCGCTTCGGGGTTGGCGCCTCCATCGATAAGGATGAAGTGGCCGCCCTCGCGCGGGACAATCGGTGCGAGCGCCGGGCGCTCGACTCCGTCGAGTGTGCGCAGTTTCAGCGTGCCCGCCGCGACGAGGATCTTGGTGTTGCCCGTGCTGACGACCGCGCCGGCTTCTCCGGATTTAACCAGATCGATGGCGCGAAGCATGGAGGCATCGCGCTTGCGCTTGATGGCCTGCATGACCTCGTCCTCGGGGGTGATGACCTCCGAGGCGTGGGTGACCGTGAGCAGGGGATGCCGGTCGAGATTGGCGCTGCGCAGCAGTGGCTGCAGCACAGCCTCGTCGCCCACCAAATTGATCGGGTTTAGCCCGGGAAATTCAGCGAGCGCGAGTTTGACCGCCTCGACCATCTCGGCTGGGCCGAGATCGCCGCCCATTGCATCGACGGCAATTTTTCCGGGTTGACCGGATGTTGAGCCCATCGCGAAAGCGAACGGGAACGGGGGAGAGCTGGGCGGGAGGTTTTAGACCTCGACGTCGAGCACCTGACGACCGCGGTAGATGCCGGTCTTGGGGCTGACGCAATGCGGACGCGACAGGCCGCCTTCGGCGTCCTTGGCGAACTGCGGGGCCTGGAAGGCGTTGGCGGCGCGACGGTTGGCGCTACGGCGTTTGGACTGTTTGCGTTTCGGATTGGCCATGGGAAAAGATGATTTGAGGGGCGCACGCTTCGTGTGAAACGCACGCAGGTTTAGTGATGAAGGGGTCGGAGTAAAGAGCCGGAGGTAAGCTCGTCAAGCGCCATCCTCGCGTCGTTTATTGTAGCCATCCGGTGGCAAGAAGGATGCCGAGCACGGTGGCCAGGGCGAGCCGATAGTAGGCAAACGCTCCGAGCCCGTGGCGCGTGAGCCAGTTGACAAGGAACCGCACTGAGAGTGCGGCGACGAGGGTGGCGACGACGCAGCCGAGGACGATATTGCCCCAGCCGAACACCTGGATCATGGCCGCCCCGCTTTTGTAGCCTTTATACAGTGAGGCCGCGCTGAGCGTGACAAACCCGAGGAGGAAGCTGAACTCGGCTGCTTTGCGAGGCGCAAACCCGGCGAAGTAGCCGCCGACGATCGTCGTCATCGAGCGGCTGGTGCCCGGCCAGAGTGCGAGGCATTGCCACGTACCGATGCCCAGCGCCTGTTTCGGAGTGAGCTCTTCGACGGTCGACTCCGTCTGCGAGTTTGCCTGCCTGCGCCGGCGGGCTTCGACCCAGAGCATGAGCCCGGCGCCGGCGACCTGAGCCACGATCACCGCTTCGACGGAAAACAGCCGGGCCGCGATCCAGTCGTGGGCGAGGTAGCTGAGCGCCCCGGCCGGGATGAAGGCCACGATCAGATTGATCAACAGTCGTCGCCCGGCGACATCGCGGCCGATCAGCCCGCGTAGCATCGAGAGGATCTGGCCCCAATAAAGAATCGCGACTGCTGCGATGGCTCCAAACTGGATGACGACGCTATAGGTGTCGGCTGCCAGTTTGACCGTGAGGGGGATTCCTTCCGGGTGTTTTTCCGAGGGCTTTTTGTACCAGAGGGGCTGGCCTGCCTTGTCTGTGAGTGGACGCTCGGATTCCAGCCCGAGAAATTCGTTGGCGATGATGAGGTGCCCAGTCGAGGAGACCGGCAGGTACTCGGTCACCCCTTCGACGACGCCGAGCACGATGGCGTCGGTCATGCCCAGCTCGGCGACGGGCTCGTGGCGCTCGCTCGAGGCGGGCTGTTCGGCTGCAAACGCGGTGGCGGTGCACCACGAGAGTAGCAGGGTGGGGAGGATGCGGCGGCGAGACACGGGCGCTTTGCTTTCAGCAACCTATCGCCGGCGCAATTTTATTTGCGGCTGTGCTGCGTGGTGGCTGACTCGCACGCGTTATGGAAAGTCTGTCCACGCTCACCGCCCAGCTGGTCGCGCGCTGCGATCTGGCCCCGGCACAGATCGAACTGGCCGCGCAGGCTCTGGCTGCCGCCGAGGTGCCGGAGTCTGAAAAAACGGCCTGGTTGATCGCCTTGGCTGACAAAGGGGAGACCGCGGCCGAGGTCGCGGCCCTGGCCGGTGCGTTTCGCCGTTGGGCGGTCGATCCAGGGGTGGGCGAATGGGCGCCGCGCGCCATCGATATCGTGGGCACAGGCGGCGATCATGCGGGCGGTTTCAATGTTTCCAGTCTGGTGGTGCTCACGCTTGCCTGTCTCGGCGTGCCCGTGATGAAACATGGCAACCGTGGCGTCACTTCGAAGTGTGGCAGCGCGGATCTGCTCGCGGCCCTCGGTGTCGATTTGCAGGCCTCGCCGGCGACGCATCGCCGCGCGCTCGCGGAGCTCGGCTACGCTTTCTTTTTCGCGCCCTCTTTTCACCCGGCGTTCAAACACATCGCGCCGGCCCGCAAGGCGCTCGCGGCGCAGGGGCGCCGCTCGGTCTTCAACATCCTCGGGCCGCTCATCAATCCGGGGCGCCCGGCGCACACGCTGCTCGGCATCTATTCTGCCGCGCTCGTTCCGGTGCTCGCGGGGGCCTTTGAAACCCTCGGTGCGCCGGCGGGTATCGCGGTCCACGGACGCATCGACGCGGAGCACGGCATCGACGAACTCACCACGGCCACGGTCAACCGCGTGCGTGGCTTCGGCCGGCTGGCGGACGTCGATGGCGAGTGGCGTGCGGAGGATTTCGGCATGACGGTGTCGCCCTTTGCCGACCTGATCGGCGGCGACTTGCCGACAAATCTGGCCATCGTGGAGGCGATCCTCGATGGGCGCGGGCCGGCGGGGCTGGTAGATACGATCGTCTTTAACGCCGCCACGTCGCTGTGGATCGTTGGCCGGACGAAGAGCGTGGCTGAGGGTCTGGCGCCGGCCCGTGAAAAACTGCTCGGCGGGGCTGTGCGTGCCAAGATCGCCGCTACACGCGAATTTTACCGTTCATGAAACGCCAATACTTCGGCACCGACGGGGTGCGTGGCCCGTACGGCGGGCCCGTGATTAACGAATCGTTTGCGGCCCGCCTCGGCGCGGCTGCCGGCCGCTGGATCGGCGGCTCAGGCCGTGTCGTCATCGGGCGGGATACGCGGGCCTCCGGCGAATCGCTGGCGGCCGCCGTCGCACGCGGGCTCGCCTCCGCAGGCCTGACTCCGGTGCTGCTTGGCGCGGCGCCGACGCCCGCCGTGGCGCGTGCGGTGCGCACGCAGGGCGCGGTGTTGGGCGTCGTCATCACGGCGTCGCACAATCCGGCGTGCGATAATGGCATCAAGTTTTTCAGTCGCACGGGCGTGAAGCTCACCGACGAGGACGAGGCCGCCATCGAGCAGGCGCTGCCCTCGGAGGTACCCGCTTCCGCAGCTGTGTTTTCCACGGCGGATGTGCTTGCCGACTACATGGCGGCCACGGGCGCGATTCTGCCCGCGCACGCGCTGCGCGGTTGGAAGATCGTGCTCGATACGGCCAACGGTGCGACGTGTGCGACGAGCCCCGCGGTGTTGCGCGCGCTTGGTGCCGAGGTGATCGGCCTCGGCGATTCTCCAGATGGGAAAAACATCAATGCCGGCGTGGGCAGCGAGCATCCAGGCCCGCTGGCGCAACGTGTGCGCGAGGTCGGCGCCCGGCTGGGCATCGCACATGATGGCGATGGCGACCGTTGCATCCTGTGCGACGAGCGCGGCGAGGTCCTCGACGGCGACGAAATCCTGACGATTCTGGCGACGCATGCGCACCGACAGGGCAAGCTCGCGGCGCAGACGCTCGTGGTCACGGTGCAGAGCAACCTCGGCGTCGATGCGGCGCTCGGGGCGCTGGGTGGGCGCGTGGCGCGCACGGATGTCGGCGACCGCTATGTGATCGAGCGCATGTTTGCCACGGGCGCGACCCTCGGCGGCGAGTCGAGCGGGCACATCATCTGCTCGGAGATTTCGCCGACGGGCGATGGGCTCGTGGCGGCGCTCAAGACGATCGAGGTCATGCTGGCGACGGGGCGGCCGTTGTCGGAGTTGCGCCGCGCGTTGGCCAAGTTTCCCCAGCGTTCGCTCGCGCTGAAGGTGCGTGAGAAGCGTCCGCTGGAAACGCTACCGACTTTGCCGCGCGCGATCGAGGCGCTGGAGCGCGAGCTCGGCTCGCAGGGGCGGGTGCTCGTGCGTTACTCGGGCACCGAGGCGAAGCTGCGGCTGCTCGTCGAGGGTCCGACCGATGCGGCCGTGCAGGCCGGACTCGCGCAGCTGGAGGCGGCGACGCGCAGCGATCTCGAAGTGCTTTGAAACTGCGCTCTCGGCGCGCCTGGGAAACGGGCGCGCCTATTTTTTCCGGCCGGCGATCCAGAGGGCCCCGCCGAGCAGGGTGAGGCTTAGCACAAGCAAGGGGAGCTCGGCTTGTTCGCCAAAGAAGAGAAGTGAGCAGGCGACGCCGAGCGGGACTTTGGCGTTGTTGAGTGCGGCGAGGATGCCTGCGTTGACGTGCCGCGCGCCGACGTTCCACCAGAAAAAGCAGAGACCCGAGGCGACGATGCCGAGGTAGGCGATGGTGCCGAACTGCGAGAGTGTCATGTCGGCCAGTTGCGACCACGGGGTGGTGAAGCCGGAGGCGATCAGGGTGAGGGCGACGGCGCCGGCGTAGGGGAGTGCGAAGAGTTGGGCGTCGCCCAGGCCGTTGGCAAATCGGGCGCGCTCGCGGCGCCAGAGCAGTTGCCCCAGCGCGAAGCAAAAGTCGCTCCCCTGGACGAGTAGAAAGCCGGTGAGCAGTCTGGGACTGTGGGGCGCGGTGTAGATGACGATGGCGGCGCCGATGGCCGCGACCAGCGCGGCGAGCATGAAGCGGGTTTCCCAGCGCCGCTCCATGATTGCATCGAGGGTGACGATGTAGAGTGGCGTGATGATGGTGAACAGGGCGACCTCGTACGCAGCGAGATAGGCGTAGGCGCGCAGATAGAAGAGGTACATCGCGCCGAATTGCAGCGCGCCGATTGCGATGAACCGCCAGCGCGCGGCACCCGGCACCGCCCGCCACCGAGCAAAGGGGAGAAACACGAGGAGCGACAGCGACAGCCGCAGCACGGCGACCAGCGTGGGGTCGAGGCCGGCGAGCTGGCCTTTCACGAGGCCGAACGAGAAAGCCCAGATGATCGAGACGAGGAGGAGCAGCGTCATGGACGGCAGGAGGCGGAGACCGGCCCGTGTGGTGTTGCGGTATGGGCACTCGACCCGTGCTTACACGCGGTCGATGTACTGTCGGGCACCTGGTGGGCGGCGTGTGTCGGCATGGACCGCGAGGGTGGAAAGCGCGCGGGCCGGCAGGCAAGGGCGAATTACCGGGGGGCTTGCGTGGCCGTGGCCGGCGCATAGCGTCTGTGCTTCGTGAACGCTCCGCGTCCAATGACGGACTCGAATGCGGCGGCTTCGTCGCCGGCGATGGCACCCTCGCTGCCCGAGGCGTTTGCGTCGATCCCGGTGCCGCAGGGTGTCGGGTTTTGGCGCAAGCTGGTGGCTTTTTCCGGTCCGGCCTACCTGGTGGCCGTGGGCTACATGGATCCGGGCAACTGGGCGACGGACCTCGCGGGCGGCTCGGCCTTCGGGTACACGTTGCTGAGCGTGGTGCTGCTTTCGAACCTGATGGCGATTCTGCTGCAAACGTTGTCGGCGCGGCTCGGCATCGCGACGGGGCTCGATCTGGCGCAGGCGTGCCGGACGCAATACTCGCGGCCGGCGGTTCTGGTGTTGTGGGTGCTGTGCGAGCTGGCGATCGCCGCATGCGATCTGGCCGAGGTCATCGGCTCAGCCATCGCACTTAATCTGCTTTTTCGCATCCCGGTCTTCTGGGGCGTGCTGCTCACCGGACTCGATGTGCTGCTGGTACTATGGCTCACTCATCGCGGCTTCCGGTTGCTGGAGGCGGTGGTCGTGGCGTTGATCGCCACCATCGGCGTGTGCTTCAGCCTGGAGTTGTTTTTCTCGAAGCCCGATCTGGCCGGCGTGGCGCTGGGCTTTGTGCCCTCGCCGGAGATCGTGACCAATCCCGGGATGCTGTACTTGTCGATGGGCATCATCGGGGCGACGGTGATGCCGCATAACCTCTACCTGCACTCCTCGATCGTGCAGACGCGCAAGTACGAGCAGACGGGCACGGGCAAGCGGGAGGCGATACACTTTGCCACGATCGACACGGTCGTGGCCCTGATGATGGCGCTTTTCATCAACGCCGGCATCCTCGTCGTGGCGGCGGCGACGTTTCACCAGCATGGCAAAACCGACGTCGCGGAAATCCAGGACGCCTACCACCTGCTCGCCCCGATGCTGGGCGTGACGGGCGCGAGTGTGATTTTTGCGGTGGCGTTGCTGGCTTCAGGGCAGAACGCCACGTTGACCGGCACGTTGGCCGGGCAGATCGTGATGGAGGGTTTTCTCAACCTACGCATGCGGCCCTGGCTGCGCCGGCTGATCACTCGCATGATCGCGATCGTGCCGGCGGCCATCGTCGCCGGGCTGTATGGCGAGAGCGGGACGGCGAAGTTGCTGGTCTTCAGCCAGGTAATTCTGAGCCTGCAGCTCCCGTTTGCGGTGATCCCGCTGGTGATCTTCACGAGTGACCGGCGCAAGATGGGCGAGTTTGCCAGCCCGCGTTGGATGGGCTTCCTGGCGTGGGCCACGGCGCTGCTGATCGTCTCCCTCAATGCGAAGATGCTCTTCGACTTCATCGCTGGCGCCTAACCCCGAGCACTCACAAAACTCCGAGGCTTTTCACATGTACAAACGCATCCTGGTCGCTCTCGAAAATGGTCGGGCCGACGCGACGATCGTCCCCCACGTGACGGCACTCGCCCGGCAGATGTCGGCCGAGGTGATTTTGCTCCACGTGGCCGATGGCTACGCGGCGCGCTATTTCGATCAGTTGCAGCTGGCGGAATCCGCGGAGATGCGGGAAGACCGGGCCTATCTGGAGCGCATCGCCGGGGAGATGCGGACCGCGGGGCTTGCCGTCGAGACGCAGCTGGCGCTCGGCAATCCGCCCACGGAGATCGTGAAGATCGCAGCTGCGCGGGAATGCAGCCTGATCGCGATGACTTCACATGGGCATCGTTGGCTGGCTGACATCTTTTGCGGGAGCACGATTTCCCATGTGCGTCACCATACGACGATTCCGATGCTGATCTTGAAGGCGGAAAAGCGCGGGCGGTGAGGATCCCTGTGGGCCGGTCTAACGAGTGGGTGGAATCGTGCGCCAGTGGGACGAGAAATTTGTTTCGTGCTCGTACTTTTTTGTGACGTTCACGAAGGCGCTGCGTCAGACCGTCCGAACCTCTTTCGGCCGGCTCCGCGTCGGCTCTGTTTCAACTCCTCACCATGACGTTTCGATTTACCCTTTCCCTCGCGGCCCTGATGGCCGGCCTGTCGTCCATGCCCAATTCTGCCACTGCCGCCTACGCTTCGACTGTGAACTCGGTGAGCGCGCCGGTGCGCGTCAACTCCGTCGGGTTCCTGCCGGAGTCGCGAAAAGTGGCGACGATCGGCGCGGCCTGTTCCGAGTTTCGTGTGCTCGATGCGGCCACGCAGGCGGTCGTGTTCAGCGGGCAGGCCTCCGCGCCGCTCAAGACGGCGGCGAGCGATACGGATGAGATGGTGCAGCTGGTCGATTTTTCGGAGGTCAAAGCGCCGGGACGCTACGTCTTGGAGGTGCCGGGCGTCGGGCGCTCGGCCGAGTTTCGCATCGGGGGCGATGTCTGGACCGAGCCGTATGCGCTCGTGACGCGTGGCATGTACCTGTGGCGCTGCGGCGTCGAGGCCTCGGGCGAATGGAAGGGCCGGAAATACCATCACGATGCCTGCCACTTGCAGGATGGTTTGCTTGATTATGTCGGCGGTCCGGCGGGGACGATCCGTCCGAGCGTCGGTGGCTGGCACGATGCGGGAGATTACAACAAATATGTGGTCAACGCGGGCGTCTCGGTGGGGCTGATGTTCAAGGCTTGGGAACAGTTTCGTGAGCGGATCGAGCCGGTGTCGGTCGCGCTGCCGGAGAGCGGCAAGGGCATGCCCGACCTGCTCGCGGAGTTGAAATTCGAATTTGAGTGGCTGTTCACGATGCAGGCCGACGACGGCCGTGTGTACCATAAGCTCTCGGCGAAGACCTTTCGCTACTGGGGGCCGTCGGAAAAGGACGAGAGCCCGCGTTACTACACGCCATGGAGCACGACCGCGACCGCGGACTTTGTGGCGATGATGGCTCTGGGGGCGCGCCACTTTCGAGAGTTCGATCCCGCGCTGGCCGAGCGTTGCCTGACCGCCGCGCGCAAGAGCTGGGCGGTGTTGGTGGCGCACCCGGAAAACGTCGCGCCCGATCTCACGGACTTCCACACCGGCGGCTACGATGTGCCGGATACGACGCACCGGCTCTGGGCGCTGGCAGAGTTGTGGGAGACGACCGGCGAGGAGGTGTTTCTGCGCGATTTCGAAAAGCGCGTGTCGGCGATGGCTACCGGATTTACTCACGACGGTCCGTCGTGGGGCGAGGTTCGCGATCTGGCGTTGGGTACCTATCTGCTCAGCGCGCGCAGCCAGGCGCACGACCAGAAGCTCGTGAAGCATCTCACGCGCAGTCTCGATGGGATGACTTCGCGCATCGTCGAGGATGCTCGAGTCAACCCGCACGGCCGGCCCTATGGGGCGGCGAAGGCCAGTTTTTACTGGGGCTGCAACGGGTCGGTGGTCGGCCAGACCTACCTGTTGCATGTGGCGGATCGATTGATGCCCGACCCGGTGTATCGCGCGACGGCACTGGATGCGTTGGGGTATCTTTTTGGCCGCAACTACCACGGACGCTCGTATGTCACCGGGCTGGGGGCAAATCCGCCCGAGCACCTGCATGATCGCCGTGGCGAACCGGCGTGGCCGGGGTATTTGGTGGGCGGTCCGTGGCCAACGGCGCGGGATTGGGTCGATGAGATGCCGGACGCCTCACGCAATGAGATCGCGATCAATTGGAACGCTTCGTTGATCTACGCGCTTGCCGCTTTTGTGGAGCCTGGGGCGGGCAGTGCGCAAAAATAACCTGAGTAAAATGGACTGCATGAGCCGGGCGACGAACGCCCGGCTTTTTTATGGGAATCGGGCGTGGCCAGTGGAAGCTCGTGCGCGTGCTTGGTGCGGTGGTGGGCTCAGCCGAGGACGGGTTTGCGGAGGCCCCGGAGGGGGGCGAGGCCGCCCCAGTCGCTAAGCGATGGCATGGGGCGGACCGCGGTGCGTGCGCGTCGGTGGTGGAGCGTGCGGTAGGCGGCGAGCTGTTGTTGCACGAAGGCCTGGCACCCGCCCATTAACCCTCTCGACCTCACCCGACTGGCAGCAGGTTGCTGTCACTTGCCCGCTCACGCGTTCCGCTACACGGAGGCCGGGGCAATGGTCGCTGTTTTAACCGGCGCTCGATTGTCCGGGCTGGGCCGTGGCTA